>Ga0114922_10001874_pt1 | contig 19925 bp, 13 predicted proteins | sample AartaG_FD_100975 | JGI IMG/M metagenome (GOLD analysis project Ga0114922, IMG submission 100975) | Deep subsurface microbial communities from Aarhus Bay to uncover new lineages of life (NeLLi) - Aarhus_00045 metaG | ecosystem: Environmental > Aquatic > Marine > Oceanic > Sediment | place...
GCCGGGCCACTCGTAGGACTCCAGCAGCCCCACGCACGCCGGCGAGATGCCGAGCACCTTCTTGCCGAAGGCCTTGTTGTAGCGGCCGAGGAACTCATCGATGAGGAGCGGGATGTCGCTGGCGCGCCCCCTCAAGGGCGGCAGCAAGATACGGAACACGTCCAGGCGGTAGTACAGGTCGTCCCGAAACTGCCCTTGCCCTACCAGGTCGGCCAGGTTCTGGTTAGACGCAGCAATGATCCTCGCGTTCGTTGAGATGGCGCGCTTCCCGCCGAGCCTGTAGAACCTTCGCTGCTCTATCAGGCGCAGCAGGCTGACCTGGACCTTCTGGTCGACCATCCCTATCTCATCCAGGAATATCGTTCCGTCCCGGGCCAGCTCGAACTTCCCCTGACGACGCCTCGTCGCCCCCGTGAACGTGCCCTTCTCGTGTCCGAACAGCTCGCTGGCGACCAGTTCCGTCGGGAGGGAAGCGAGATTCACCGGCACATAGGGCCCTTCTTGCCGGTCGCTGTTGGCGTGGATTTGCCGGGCGGCCAGGTCTTTGCCCGTGCCGGTCTCGCCCTCCAGCAGGACCGGCACATCGGTCGCCGCCGACTGCCGCAGCTGCGTGTAGAGCGCTTCCATCGGCGCCGACCGGCCCACCAGATCGTCCGCGACGCCAGCGGCAGGCGGGAACACCCTTTTGGGGGGGAGGGCCGGTGCCGCCACCTGGTGGGCCGCACTCTCGACCAGCAGGCGAAGCTCGTCGTCGCTGACCGGCAGCTTGGCGTACTGATATGCGCCGGCCTTCACCGCGGCCAGGGCGGAGCGCACGTCCTGTGTTCGCACCAGCAGCAGAACCTGCGTCCCTGGACTGCGTGCGCGTATGACGTCCAGCAGCTCTATCCCCTCGATCCCGCCGGCCCGTGCCGAAGCGCCGGTGACAATGAGCACATCACACGGCTCCGACTCGATGCGTTCCAGGCCCCGGTCGATCGAAGGCTCGTATGCGACGCTTGCCACCGACCTGGTGTGGAGCGACTCGATCCGCCGGGCCAGATTGGGCGTTTTCGACACGACCATCAGGGTCACGCCTGCGTGCTGGCTTGTCCCTGTGCCTCGCTTCGCCATAACATCCGCAGCAGTTGAGGGGGGGCAACGTCAATCCCGGACGACTGTACCAAACGTGCACACAGCCTAACCGACCGACTTACCGATAGCAACCAAACGATGAAGCGTTGCCAGAGCATCGTGGCCGCCTTCACAGGAGGGAGCCCCAAGCCCGTTGCGCAGGCCAAGGACAGGCCACTGGGACGCGGCACGAACCCAGGACGCTGAGGACACGGCAGTAAACCTTGACTTCGCAGCGGATCTGCGCAACACAGCCACACCGGGGCTGCAGTCCTCCTTGTGGGCCTTCCGAGTCTTGCCGAGCCCCACTTCGCACGCCATGATCTGCCGCTCGCGCTCACCGGCATCGAGCAAGAATCCTGTCCCGTATGGGCACATATTCCGCATGAATTACTTGCACGGCATCCCGAAGACGACTGTGCCGTCACGAATGTCGCATGGCCGTGGCGGCCCGCGGGCTGCCGGCGCGTGATCGTCACCGCCGCCAGCCGTCGCCTGAGCAGGTCTGTCAGCGCCTCGCTCGTCGTGCCGAAGTACACCAGCAGGAATGCGACCGCCAGCGGCACAATGAAGCTGGCGTTGTGCAGCAGAAGGCAACCCAGCGTCGCCGTCCGCGTACCCGACGTCATGCTGATCAACTGGATGATCGGCAGGTAGACCTGCCCGGTGCACACAAGCTCCAGCCCCGAGATCAAGGCGCCTGTCACGAACCCGGCCAGGACGAGATACCGCGCACGACGCAGCCGCGACATCACCAGGCGGGCAGTTGCACAACGAACTGCTCGTAATTGCCGCGCCGCGCCTTCCAGCAGTCGTGCACGCTCAGCGTCGCCAGCACCAGACACAGCGCCGGAATGCCATAGTTCACGGCGACCCTGGCCAGGGACACGCCCACCAGGAGGCCCACTGCCTCCGTGAGCCCGAGGCCGATCAGGAAGTAGGCGCAGAAGGCGCCTGCGATGAACGACAGGGACAGGGAGAGCAGGTGCTGCCTGCGTCGTGCCGACAGCGGGACCAGACTCATAAAGAGCACGAGCGTGGCAAAGGCGCAGGGATTCACGCCGTCGACGAGCCCCCCGACAACCAAGGCTCCTGCCGTCAGGCCTTGCCACTGTGCGCTCAAGTGGCTCCGGGCACCGTCAAGGTCCAACCGCTCCCACCAGGGCAGGGCGGGACAAGCGATTGGGCTCGACCCAAAGTCCGGACGGCTGTCAGGTGCCCGATGGCACAGCTGCTTGGCACAGCTGCTTGAATGCCTTTGTCTGCTGTGACTGATTCCGCAGGTAAGTCAACGACCTGACCGCACGCTCTGCGAGTCCGTTCGGCGATGCCGCGGACGTTGATAGGATGTGCCTCTGCACCGATGGGGCGAGGCGGAGAAGGGACATGATTTGGCTGACGCGGGCGCGGGAGAGGCCTTCGCGGCGGGCGATGGCGGCCTGGCTCTCGATCTCGCCTGCGTCGAGCTGCCGGTGCCACTCTTGGGCGAGCCGCAGGAACCTGGCGGCGCTGGAGCCCCGTGTCTTCTGAGGGGGCGTGGGGTTCTTTGACAGTTGGCCCGGCTTGGGCTTGTGCCGCGGCGGAGGGACGGCACAGACGACTTGGCTGGCGGGCACGCGACGTGTCAGGCGGCCGAGGTTGCCGGCCTCGAAGGCCCAGTCGGGCCCGAGGGTCACTTCGACCGTCTGTTCGCGGGGTTCGGCGTAACCGTTGACGTGGTCGGCAGATAGGTGTACTATGCGGAACCAGACCTCCGGGCTGGCCAGGCTCCTGCGGCGGTTAGTAGAGGGTTGCTTCCGGGGAGCCATTTCCATTTCTGCCGACTCAAGTCCGCCCGTAGGTTAACAGCAAGTCCGAGGGCGTTGAGCTCTTGGCCTCCTTGCCTTATGTGCTCTGCTGCCAACGACCTACACCACTCTGTCAACTGCCCACTGCCGTCGCCAGAACTCTGGTCGCGAAACTGGAGCCGCCCCGGAACCCGACCGGCATGCCGAATTGGCTGCAGCTCTCAGACTCTCCGCTCGCTACGGCCCCATTGGTTAACAAGCGGACCGCGCCCATCTTCATGGCCCGCGGAAGGAACCCGTAGTTGAAAACGGTCTCCCCGTCCCGCGCGATCCATTCGCCCAGAAGGTCCGATTCGGTCAGTCCCCCCGATGCCGCCACCCGGACAACGGGCCAGTTGAGTCGCGCGGCCAGCTGCTCGACAAGGGTGGACTTCCCACATCCGGTGGGACCGACAAGCAGAATCCGTTCGCCGTCTCTGAGCGAGACGAGGACCTGCCTGGCCAGCTCTTCCTCGAAGACGTAGTCGTCGTCCACCTGGGGCACGAGGTCGTCCGGCAGGATGCCGCCCAGGAACTTGACGCCGAAGAGCTCGATGCGCTTCTTGAGCCCGGCGTCCGTGGCCTCGATCCGGGTTTCTTTGAGGTACGCGGCCAGGTCCTCGCTGATGAGGGGTGCGCCGGGACAGCGCTGGCGGTATCTGTCAGGGCCTATCTCGTGCACTTCCCTCAGGTGAGAGAAGAGCTGATGGGCCTTCTGTCCGCAAAGTCCGCAGTAGATTTCCATGGTTCGTCTCCCGTACAAAGTGGACGATTACGATCCCGTGACTCAGGCATGCGGCTTCCAGTCTGACCCCATGCCGTCGCACTACAAGGAGAGCGAGGCGTGGCGGAACTCAGAATCCGGCCATTCGCCGCCGGCGACCGCCAGTGGGCACTTCACCTAGTCTGCGAACGCTGGGGGAGCGAGACGGTCGTCACACGTGGGGCCGTCCACCGTCCCGCCGAGCTCCCCGGCTTCGTGGCAGTGCGACGCGGCGAGAGGATAGGGCTGGTTACCTACAACGTGGACCAGGACGGCTGCCAGATCGTGAGCCTGGACAGCGTGGAACAAGGGATTGGAGTCGGGACGGCTTTGATCGAGGCTACCGAGCGGTGGGCCTGGCAACAGGGCTGCACGCGCCTGTGGTTGGTCACCACGAACGACAACGTGGAAGCGTTGCGCTTCTACCAGAAGAGGGGGTTTGTCCTGGTGGAGTTGCATCGTGATGCCGTGGAAGCGTCCCGACGTTTGAAGCCCGCCATCCCAACGGTCGGTGCGCACGGCATCCCAATCCGGGACGAGATCGAGCTTGAGATGATCCTGAACCGCGAAGCGTAACGCGCTGTTCGTGTTCGCATCTGTCCGTCATGGAGCATCCCGATAGGAACAGAAGACATCAGGGACGTTGTGTCCGCATAGGCCACAGTAGATTTTCATGTATCCGTCCTTCCAGTAGGAGGAAAGGGCTCGGCTGTTGGACCGGGCCGTGATTGGCTTCTGCCGTTACTTGGCCGCTCAGTCGACGGCCATACTGCCCGAAGGCCGTCAGTCATTGATCGGTAGCGCACCAGGGCGTACCATACGCGCTGCCATGAGGGGAAACGGCAAGGGCCGACAGCCGGGGTATCGCACCGCGACCACGGTGGTCTGGCAGTTCTGCATCGATCGGGCGCCGTGGTGGACCATAGCCATCGTTCTCGGGTTCTATTGCCCGAAACTATCCACGTCGCCCTTTGCGGGACGTCGGCGATCGCGCTGCGGCCAAGAATCCGCCCCGCCCAACGGCTGGCGGTCAGCGCCCGCGAAAGGCTGGGCGAGCCAAGCTTCCTGGCAAGGTTGTCCATGACCACCACGCTCACGCCCTCAAGCAGGAGCGCCGTAATCCGCTTGTCGAATTCTTCATCTGGGCCTGGGGCGTCAGTCACTGCAGCTGGGCGCCCTGTGGCGATCACGGCCGCCACGTTCGCCAGCAGCGACTTTCCCGTCCCGGGTTGCGGCGCGTCGATGACGGCGAGCGGAACCGCGCCGTCTATCATCGGACGAACGATCGGCGTGAGGAAGAGGCCCAATGCGTTGGCGCGACATTCCGAGGTCTCGAAGGGGAAATCCGCGATGGCTTCGTAAAGCAGGGCAACTGCATCCTGGACGTCTTCAGACGTCGGCTCGGTTCGGATCGTCGGGAGCGTGAACCCCTTCTTGGGCACGTAAAGCAGCCGCGTCGCCTCGTCGTATCCGGGGACGTCCAAGACGGAGCCGTCGGGCCGAAGGACGGGCACTTCAACCACCCGTCCCAAGGGCGGAAAAGCACGGGTTGCAGAGCTTTGTATGTCCTGGACGATTTCCATGGGCGGGGCGATAGGGCGGTGGCCGTTCTGCTGCAATACGTAGAAATCAGCGGCCCGCGCAAGCTTCCCGCGGAGCGCGGCATTGCTGACGGCCTCAATGGCGGGAAGGCCCTTCTGGCTCTCATCGACGCGGACGAGCTCTCCGCCGCGCTCGAAGAGCACCGGCCGCTCGTCTGCCTGGTGCAACGCTGCCAGGGCGTCGTCCACCTCTTCGCGCAGTTGCCGGCTTCCAACGACTATGGCCGGCAACTCTCCGCTGGGCGGGGGTGGGACCTGGCTCTTGCGGGCCTCGCCGACTGCGTGCTCCAGGTCGTTAAGGTTGAGATCGCTGCCGAGTATTCGCTTCAGTTCGTGCTTGACTTTCGCCCACTCAGCCAGTGGCAACTCGGCCAACTCCTCAACGCGGTCGAAGACGGCCGCTACGTCATGCGTCGATTTCACGGCGTCGACGATCGAACACCGGGCCTCGCGTTCCTGCTCAGGTTCCGGCGAGCTGGCAGGTGATGCAGGTGCGGGTCCTTGAATGCGTTCACTGGATTCCTGGCCAGCGTCGCTCGGATGGAGGGGCTCGGCAGTTGCGGCCGCATGCCTCGCAAGGGGCTCGCGTCCGGCAACGCCCGGAGCGTTCCTGCCGCTTTGCCGGGAAAGGTCGCGTCGTGGTTCGTCTTGCCGCTCTTCGTCTTGCTCGGTTGCCGGCTGCCCGTCGGTGACTTCAACTTTCAGGAACGTGGTGCGAATCTGCATGTGCACTTTCCTTCACGAATCAAGATAACTTTTCCGATCGACCTGTGGCCGACGCATAGTACGTGCAACATAAGAACGCTCGAGTAGACCCAGCGCGTGGGCCTCGGCCGTTGGCGCGTTGGCACACGCCACGCCCGGTGCCTTGCCACCATGGGTTCTCAGCTGGCACAAGTTGCATCGGATACTGCGGGGATCTGCGGCCCACTCGATGAGGTGTTCGTCCGCCTTGGGGCGTGATCTGGGGTCAGTTGCTTCGGTCAATCCTGCCCTGTAGCACTTGGCCTGTACGGTCTTGACGAAAGCGTCTGGCCGAGTCCACCGTTCAGGTACGGAGAAGGTGGTGCCCGCCCCCGGCGGGGAGGACTTCAAGTACCGGGAAGTGCGCGTCCGAGCGGGACCGGGGAAGATGGCGGCGTTGAGGTTTGGATAGAGCTGCATGGTGTGATACAGAGACGGGCGGATAACCGTCGTGTCAGTCCTTTTTGTTCATGGAGTTGAATCTCATACTAGTATCATGGTAGCATACGGGGATAGAGGTGTCAAATGAACACGTTAGCGTTTTGTCGGAGGGTCCTGATCGATGCATCGCAATGACCCCGAACCCGAAGCTGGAAGCGGCCTTGCCCGGCGATTGAAGGCCATCCGCACCGAGGTCCTGGGGCTCAACCAGCAGCAGCTGGCCAGTGAGCTTGGGATGAGCCAGGCGGCGATTTCGACCTATGAGCGGGGCGACCGTGCGCCGAACGCAGACGTCCTTCAGAAACTGCGGGAGCGGTTCGGCATTGATGCCAACTGGCTTCTAACGGGGCATGGATTCTGGCGGTCGGGGGAGATGGGCTCGCCCGGATCCAGACCGCAGCCCATCATTCATGCGGAGGACGTCTCACTCCTGGAGAGGCTCTGGCAGCGCCTCCAGGGCGTACCGCCAGCGGCATTCTCGCAGCCCGTGCTGGTCACCGTGGCAGAGGAGTCGTCGCCACTGGCCCGGCAGCCTCAGGGATCCGACTTCAGGGCCATTCCCTACACGACGCGGATGTCGGCCATCGGACGGATGCCGATGGAGAATGAGGCCAAAGAGGGGCACTTCGTGGTCGAAGTCGAGCGCTCTACCGATTGTCGGTCGCTCCGTTGTCTGAAGATCGCCGGAGACAGATTTGCCCCCGTGTTCCCGGCCGGTAGCGTCCTGGGAATTGAGGTGACGGACGAGGTGACCGGCTGGGAGTTTTTTGGCGGGAAGCTTGTGCTGGTAGCCTGGTCGGACGGGCTGGGTGGTGAGACGACAGCGCTGGCGCGCCTGGCTGAGGTGAGTCCTCACGCGGTCTTCGAGCCATTGACGATCGGCGGAAAAGTGCCCCGCTATGCGGACGTTGAACTCGGCCGGGTCCGCATCTTGGGGCGGGTGATTTGGGCCTGGCATCCGGTGCCGTAGACCCAGGCGGAATGCGATGAGATCCGCCGGAAGCGCACGGTCTCTTTGCGTGAGTGCCGTCGCAACGGTCTGACACTGCGTAGCGCGGTGTGGCGTGTGTAGCGAGGGCGTCGGGAAACGCGGCAAGAGCGCCCGGATCCTGGCGCTACGCTGCAGGGGGGAGGGACACGCCGAAATCACCGTCACACCGTCACACTTCGACATATCGTTCTTTTCCGTAAGAGCTTACGGTATGACGGTGAGCGAGACGATACACCGATTTGGCGTCACGGGCAGCGTCACACGCCTTCCGGACCACCGGGGGCTCTGCTGAATTGCGGGGCTGCGTGATGGGAATACCGTGGCGTGCCCATGGGCGTCTGATCTCGGCCGCGCAGTCAGGACGGCTGACAGAGGCCAGCCGACGGAGCACGTGAACTGCACCAGCGGTGGGCTATGCCGGGTGAGGGCGTCCAAGTCAGGTGCAGGCGTGCTCTGGTGGAACTTCGCATCGGGCGCCTCGCCGCGAAGGTCAGCCGTCGGCGCTAGGCGCTCCTTCTGACGGGGTTCTGGTGGAATTGGTCGAGACCAGGAGGTATGGCCCTCCTTTGTCCTCCCACTGCCTGTCCACTCGGGAGTGAACCGTCTTGTCACTGGCTTCGAAAACCTGACCTGGAATCCCCTGCAGAATGGCCTGTCCATGGGCGCGGCCAGAGGGCGGGGCCTAGCGCCAAACTAGTGGAAGAACCGGTTGCATTCTGGTCACGAACCGCGTCATATAGGGGCGTTTTCTGACGTATCTTGTCATATTGGTGGCCTTCAGAGAGAGCGACTTAAGCCCATACATAAAAAGGCTTTACATCACAAACAGGAGAATGCCCTGGGCTGGTTGAGGGCCTAGTGGACCTAACCGTCCATGGGGGTTCAAATCCCCCCATCCGCACCATTTCTCTCCTCGCTTCCATCCCTGCGCCGGGCTCGCCTCCGCCTGTCCCGCCTAGAACGCAGGAATGGCGCCCCGCGTGAGCAGTGTCGTCATCACTCCCAGGCTGCCGAGGAAGACTTCCGTCAGGATGAAGCCGACGAAGAAGTGCCGCGTCGCCCTGAGCATGTGACCGCCGGCGAACTTCATGATGGCGACCTTCGCGAGCCAGCCCAGCAGGAACGGGAACCAGATGCGGTTCGAATCCGAACTCCCACTCGCACTGACAACCAGGCCAATGGGGTGAAGGGGCCACCAGTAGAACCGCCCCCGCATGATCATCAAGAACGCCGTCATGACCGCCCCGATGCTGAAAGAGCCCCAGTAGAACGTCGACGACTGCGCGGGCTGGGTAATGATCCTTTGGGCCTGGCCGAAGACCCAGATCGCACCCTCGCGGGTGCCCCAGACGTTGCCACTGAAATTGAGTGCCCCGCCCCCGTAGGCTTGTTTGAGCGTCATGTAATGGGTGGCCACCAGTGCGACCAGCATGGCCGCTGCGAGCGGCAGAACGAAAAGCCTTCGCCTCTTCTTGAAGACGGAGGAGATCCGAAACGCATCCATCGCCAGCGGGGGCAGCGCCGGCATTGCTGACAGCGTCCAGGTCATGAAGCTGCCCATCACGGCGCCCGATCCGGCCAGTCCGCCGGTCGCGCCGTGCAGCGTGTCCACCAGGAGCCAGTTGCCACGGGTTATGTAGACTCCCCCTTGCGCCACGATTCGCGCGCAGGCCACGTACCAGCAGAACATCAATGCCATTGCCGCCGCAGCCATCGGCACGGACATCCCGTAGCAGCAGAGCCAGACCACGCAGCCGGCCATCGAGAGGGCCAACCCCCAGAATGCCGTCCGGTAGCGGACGGGCTCCCGGGCGTCGTCGAGTCCTCCGGCGGCGCCGAATGCCTTGCGCAGAACCCCCCATAAATGGCGCCGTGCTACGTAGAGCATGCCGACGACAAAGGCCAGGTTGGCGCCGAACTGCTGCCAGCGCAGAAGCGGCCCCCACGTGCCCTGCGCCGCAACCGGGATCGCGAGCCATTTGCCGACATGAAGCTCCACACGGCCAAACAGGTAGAACACCCACATGCCCAGCGATATGTCCGCAGGCACCAGATACGCGAACCCTATCGCCGTGGGCCACAGGTCGAAGTTGAAGAACTCCATTTGGACCAGCGGAGTGTCTCTGAATATGTCAGCGAGGGGTATCGTCATGCTCCAGGGCCTCTCCGCGCCGATAAAGAGCGGCAGCGCGCGGATGAACCGGAAGGCGACGCTCGTCGTCAGGCCCACCAAGAAAGCCTTCTGCCTGAAGGCCGCAGGCAGCAGCCCGCGCTCTGCACTCCCCTCGGTGAACTCGAGGGGAATGCGGGCCAGCGGAAACATCAGCCGTTCGCCCTCCACCCATTGGCGCCTGAGGATGGCGCACATGAAGAAGACCGCCACGTACATCAGCATGAGGAACACGCCCCAGCGCGCGAGCGGACCGATCCAGACCCGCCACGGCACCCGCCTCTCCCTGGCCCCCTCGAAGTACTGCTGAGCCGCAACCGATTTCGGGTCTTTGCTCAGCACCAACGTCTCCGGAGTGGCCGTCAGCGCACCGTCTTCCTCCCAGTAGATGTCCGCCCGGCGCGCCATGTAGGGAGCGCCGGCCAGGATCGGGTGCATGCCGCCGCTGCCAACCGCAGCCGTCACCAGGACCATGCACCACACCAGCATGAGCTCCGCCTGCGTCAACGCCCAACCCCGCCGAACCAGCTTGATCAGGGCGTTGACGATGACGGCCAGCAACACCAGCACGAGAACGGCGCTGCCGGGGAAGTATGAGCCCGTGAAGCCGCCGTAGCCCTTGACGGTCCCGGAGTAGACGTCCAGGAGACACATCCCTGCGACAGCCACAAGGCCGATCAGAAAGGCGCGCCAGGTCACGTCTGCCTCCGCGACAGATCACTGGATGGCGGTCGCTCGGAAGGGCCGGGGGCGGGCCGTGCAGAGCTGAGCGAACCGGATCCGGGCGGCACACGGGCCAGATAGACGCCGACCAGAGTGACCGCGATTCCCACGAGCTGAAGCACGGCAAGCCGCTCGCCCAGGAAGATGGCCGCAGCTATGACGGCTACGGCCGGAACGAGGTACTGGTAGACAGCCGTGCCGGACGCTGACGTGCGGCCGATCGTGCGGTACCACAGAATAAGCCCCACGTAGCCTGCAATCAGCGTAACGTATGCAATCCCGATCCAATGCCCCGGTGTGATCTCGGCCCACTCGGTGGCGATAAGCTCGCGGCCCCCGACAATGACAAGCAGTATGCCGGCGGCAGCAAACGTGTGGCATATGACATTCAGTTCGCCGAACCGGCGCATCCATCGCTTGCTGATAACCATGTAGCCACCGTACAGACACGCCGAGGCGAGCATGAGCAGATCGCCGCCCAGACGGGCGGGCGCATTGTCCGCGAGCCCCTCCGTTGCCCCGAAGATGATCATCGCAACGCCGGCAGAGGCGACTGCAATTCCCAGCCAGTTCAGCCGCGTGACCAGTTCCATCCGCAGCAGTGCCACCATCGCCGCCGTCCAAACGGGGGCCGTGCTCACGATCAATGAGGCCTCGCTCGCAGTCGTCATCTTCATGGCGTAGGTGAACGAAAGGAGCTGGGCTGCCACCAGCGCCCCGCCGAACACCACGAGCATCAGCCGATCTCTGAGGCCAAGGTGTCTGCGCTGCGCAACGAACAACCCGCCCATCATCAGGACCCCCATAGCGCCCATCCGCAGGGCTAGAAGCGCAGCGGGCTCCATGACCTGCAGCACCCACTTCATCACTACATGGCTGGCCCCCCACATGACGGCGACCACCAGTAGGGTGGGATTGACGACGCGACTGCGGGTCTCTGAGGGGGAGCAGGCGGTGTGCGCCAACCTTTCGGGGCCTCCTGTGACGGGAGCCGGGACATGCTCGCAGGTCAGGAGCCCGGACACAAGTGTGCACCTGCGCCTGTTCCTCGGCTTCCCCTTACTGCAACGGGCCAGCCGGGGGGGCCGCCGTGGTTTGCCGGCGCCCGCCGGACCTTGACCCGGTCACGTAGCCGGGCGAGAATCGTGTGGGACGAACCTGAGCGGCTCAGTTGAGGGACTGGCTGAACGGCTTGCGCAGGAGGTAAGTATGTCGTGGGATAGGAACTGCATGTGGCTGCTGGCGCTCGCTTTCCTTGTCCCCATTATGTCTGGCGATCCTGCCGTCCCGGCGGGCGGGAAGGAGCCTGAGGAGAATCCCGAACAGCAGTTCAGGAAGCCGCCCCCCGAGGAGGCCCTGAGGTTCCTCAAATCGCTGCCCCGTGTGTGGCGCAACACCCGCGACTACGACCCCAAGGGTCCGAGCAAGAAGATACTGGTGCAATTGTTCGAGGACTACACCCTGGAGGACCTGAAGACGGTGAAGGTCCTCCAGCCGGGCGGCCACGTGGAAGACCCGACGACCCCGACGCGGTTCAGCAAGCGGCACCTCCGCATTGCCCCGATGAACTGGTGGTACTTCACGGCCTTCGAGCAGCTCGAGGTGTTCAAGATGGGGCACGACATGGAAGGTGTCACGGACGAGTGCCTGTTCTTCCTGGGGCACCTTCCGCAGTCGATGCAGACCATCAAGCTGGAGATGTCGGAGGCGACCGGCGAGGGGGTCAAGTGCCTCCAGACCTTGCAGAACCTGAAGAGCCTCAGCCTGAACTTCTCGCGGACGATCGGGGACGTGGCGCTGTTTCACGCGGCGGGCATCGAGAGCCTGGAGGAGCTGGACGTCTGCGGCTGTCCGCGCATCACGGGGGCTGGCGTGGCCGCGCTCGCCGGCCTCGAGAAGCTGAGGGTCCTCAAGATCGGAAGTTGCTCGCTGAGCGATGCCAGCCTGAGGCACTTCCTGCACCTCCCCGTGGAGGAGCTGGACATGTCCCACGTCGAGGAGGGCTGGATCGTCGAGTACCGCGGCGGGGGCCATTGCCGCTTCACGGTGTCCTACGCCGGCTTGCAGGCGCTTCTGACCTATCAGGGGAGCTTGCCCAACCTAAAGAGGCTGGTCCTGAGGAAGACGCAGTTCTCGGACGCGCAGAAGCAGGCGCTGGCGAGCCTCAGGCCGGGGCTGGAGGTTCGCTGACATGCGCCTCCGCAAGCGAAGGCCGGCCGGCGGAAGGCGCCGGCCGGCACGCCCTTGCAGGTCCATCGCGCTGATGGCGGCCCTGCTGGGGCTCACCTGCCTCTGGGCCCGTGCCATGATCAATCCCGCGTTCACCCCGGTAGAACTCGTCGAGGACGCCCGCCGGATCGTCGCCGGCACGCTCGAAGGGAATGAGCAAGGCGACTGCTGGACACTGGCCGAGGCCCGGGTCCTGAAGGGCGACGAACCCGGGCCCCCGCAGCTCTTGCTGGCACTTCTGAACGCCAGGGATACCGGCAGTGCGCGCGAGTTTCTGCGCTCGTGCGCCGGCTCCGAAGCCATCCTCTTTCAGGGACGCGATACGGGGTTCCTCCTCGTCCAGGACGTGTGGCTGACACTGACGCTGGGCGGCGGAACCGAATGGCAGATCAGCGAGTTCAGCGACCAGTACATGCTCAAGACGTACGCCGGCGGCGCCGACAAGCTGATCGAGATGGCCGAGTACATCCTGCACGACGAGGACGCCGAGGTGCCCGTCGCGGTGGGGGTGCGCTGGCGAGAGACCGTTCGGGTCGCCCACCTCCCGGGGCCCGTCACGGGGATGGCCTCTCTGGCCTCCGGCAGCGGTGCTGAGCTGTTCGTGGCCTCCTCGGCGGGGGACCGAATCTTCGCATACGATGGGAAGGCGCATCAGTTCGAAGACCTGACGGCCCAGGCAGGGCTGGACACGGCGTCGCGTGCTTTCGCGTTCGTTGACCTGGACCGCGACGGCCGCGCCGACCTCGCGAGCTGGGATGGAGCGCGCCTGTCGGTTCGTTGTAGGCGTGAGGACGGCGGGTTCGCGCCGGCACCTGCTACTCGTCCGCCGGAATGGCCTTCGGAGTGCCGAGCGCTCGCCGCGATCAGCCCCCGCCAGGACGGGTCGCCGGGGCTGCTTATGAGTGCTGACTGGCCCCTCCTGCTGGTTTGGGAGGGCGACGGCTGGTCGGCGGCGCCCCTTCCCGGCGGCGGTCCGCATGATACCCCCGCCGGGCTCGGCCCCTGCGTCGTGAGCGATTGGGATGGGGACGGCTATGCGGACGTTCTCCAGCTCCGGGACGCCGGGGGTCTGCTCTGGGAGGGAAGAGAGGGAGGGTTCGCGGAGCCGCGGCTCTGCGATGTGAAGGCCGGCGGACTCCCTGCACGGTGGGCCGTCGGAGATTTCGACACGGACGGCCGCCCCGACCTGTTCGTGAGCGGCGGCGAAACCTGCGAACTGTGGGAGAACGCGGGGAGCGGCGGCTTCCGGCCGGTCATCGGCTACGCGGGCAGTCTGCTCTTCAAGCAGCAACCGGGTGCAGCGGACTGCCTGGCGACCGATCTGAACCACGACGGCCGGCCCGACCTGGCGCTGCTCTACGAGGATGGCCAGTTCTTCTACCATTTCAACCGCGGCTACCGGTGCATGGCCGAAGAAGGCCAGCTCACGCTGGCCTGTGAGCTGACGGAGCACCTCCGTCCCACATGCGCAGCGGCCGGTGACTTCAACGCCGACGGCTCCCTGGACCTCGCCGTGGCCTTCGCCACGGGGGAGGTGGTCTGCTTCCTCAATGACCTGCCGGAGCCACCCGGTCTGTGGGTCCGCCTGCCCCGGGGGTGCACGGGGCCGGTTACGGTCAGCGCATGGCAGGGCGCGCCCTACGCCTCCTGCGTCGGCACGCACCTTGTGGCCGGGCATGAGCCGACTTACTTCCCCCTCCGCAGGCACGGCCCGTGCACGCTGAAGTGGCGCCCGCCCGGCGGGCCGCCGCAGGAGTTGACTGCCGAGGACGGGGCAGGGGTGACGTTGTCCTGGGAGGGCGCGCCCGCGAGGGGTGTGGCCGCGTTCGATGGTTAGCTGGTGGGAGGAGCAATGGCTGCGGTGAGGACCGGCTTGTGCGCACTTGTGCTGGCGCTGACGTGCCTTGCGGGAGGGCCTGAACGTCATGGGGCTCAATGTCGTGCGCGCCCCCTACCCGGAATCCGGAGGAGAGCCCGGCAAGGACGTCTACAACCTGAATACATGCGAGATCACGCACGCCCGACTGCACGCCGGACGAGCCCTCCGGGCTAGTGCCCAACGCCCGCCGGCCGGCTGCCGGTCTGACCTCAGTTGCGACCATGGCCGTCTGGATAGGGGCGACCGATCCTGCAATGTGGGCGTGCGCGCTTTGATGCCGCGGGATGAGGACGCTACAATGCCTTTGCCCCATCGGGCGGTTTCCACACCCGCCCCGGGATGCTGCCCCGCTTGACCATTCGGAGGCCCAGGAAATGGAGTCCACTGCATCCGCTGGCCGGCCCGACGGAGACATGATGAAGCGTTACCTGCTGCAGCAAGTGGATCGGGCTGCCGAGGAATGGGAGGCCGCCTACGAAGCGCGGACCACCCCCGAGCAGATCGTCGCCTACCAGGAGCAGTCGCGCGGGCGGCTGTTGGAGGTCATCGGCGGACTGCCGGCGCGTACCCCCCTGAACGCCCGGACCACGGGCAAGGTCCGGCGTGACGGATATGTTGTCGAGAAGGTGATCTTCGAAAGCCAGCCGGGGCTCTGCGTCACGGGACTCCTGTTTCTGCCCGACGCGGACCGGTTCAAGCCGCCGTACCCGGGCGTGGTCGAGCCGGTCGGCCACACCGGCAACGGCAAGGCCCACGATGAGTACCAGTCACTGGGCGCCCTGCTGGCGCTCAACGGGATGGTGGCGCTTGTCTTCGACGCCATCGACGAGTCGGAGCGCGTCCAGTACCAGGGCGAGCGCGGGGAGTACGACTTCGACAAGTGGGGGCACTACCTCCACGGTACCTATGGGCACCAGATGGTCGGCATCGGCAGCATCCTCCTGGGTCGCAACACGGCGCGCTTCGAGATCTGGGACACGATGCGGGCGATCGACTATCTGGAATCGCGGCCGGAGGTCGACCCGCAACGGATCGGATGCACCGGCAACAGCGGCGGCGGCATCCTCACCGCCTATGTGGTCGCCCTGGACGACCGGGTCAAAGCGGCGGCGCCGAGCTGCTATGGCAACGCGCTGCCCACGCTGTTGAGAACGATCGGTCCTCAGGATGCCGAACATCACACGTGGGCGTCCCTGGCCGGTGCCCCGCAGGCGACCGACCTGTTGATGATGCGTGCGCCGGTGCCGATCCTCCTGTGCGCAGGGACCCACGATTTCTTCGACATCTGCGGCTCGTGGTGGACGTTCCGGTATGCCAAGCGGCTCTATGTGCGGCTGGGGTTTGGGGAACGGCTGGAGATCCTGGAGAACGACGCCCCCCACAACTACAACCTCACGCAACGAGAAGGGATCGCCCGCTGGATGTCGCGGTGGCTGTTGCACGAGGACCAGGTGATCACCGAGCCGGCTATCGAGCTGTTGACCGAGGATGAGGCCCGATGCACGCCTGACGGCCAGGTGATGCAGCTCCCCGGGGCTCGCTCGGCGTACGACCTCAACAACGACTACGAGCGTGAGCTCGCCGCGCGGCGCGCGGAGCTCTGGGCCAGTGAAGACCGAGCGGCCCTTCTGGAGAGGGTCCGCAGGATCGCCGGCGTCCGCAAGCTTGAGGACTTGCCCGCGCCGCAGGTCGAGAAGGGGGAGACCGTCAAGCGAGCGGGCTACCTGATCGAGGAACTCGGACTCCGGCCGGAAGAGGGCATCGTGCTGCCGGCGCTGCTTTTTCTGCCGGAGATGGAAGCAGGGCCGTCCGGCCCGGTGGCCGTCTACGTTCACGAGCAAGGTAACGAAGCTGATGCCGCGCCGGGCGGCCCCATCGAGCAACTCGTGCTCGCCGGGGGCCGCGTGCTGTCAGTTGAGCTCCGCGGGACGGGCCAGACTCAGCAGACCGCCCAGAAGAGCTGGGGAAAGATCGGCCCCGATTGGAAGGACGTGACGACTGCCTATTGCCTGGGCCGTTCGTACGTCGGGATGCGCGCGGAGGACGTGTTGACTGCCGCCCGCTACGCGGCGACCGACCTCGAGGGCGGCCCGGTTGACGCGGTGGATTTGATCGCAGTGGGTTACGTCGGTGTCCCGGCACTGCACGCGGCCGCCCTGGAGCCGTCGCTGTTCTCGTCCGTGAAGCTCTCGGGAACACTTGTCTCCTGGGCGAGCGTGATCGAACGCCGCGTGACGATCAGACAATACGTCAACGTTGTTCACGCGGCCCTGCGCGAGTATGACCTTCCGAACCTGGCCGCCACTTTGGGCGCCAAGCTCGCGATTGAAGACCCCCGCGACGCCGCCGGTCAGGCGATCGCCGTTGCTTGAGGGCAGAGCCGGCATGATGGGCTTCGGCCACGTCCTCGCCTGATCGGCCGGTCGGAGGCGGTTCTCCAACGACGGGAGGGTAGACGATGGACCGCGGACCGCACTTCTTCGACGCGCACTGCGTGCTCGGCCCGCAGATATACTGGCAGCCGCCGATGCCGACGACTGTTCCTGAGCTGCTGCGCGTGATGGACCGCTTCGGCATCGGGCAAGCGCTCGTCACCGACAGCCTGGCGCGAGTGGCCGATCCCGCGATGGGCAACCGCGCGCTCGTCGAGGCGGTCGCCGACGAGCCGCGGCTGATCCCGGCCTGGGTGCTGCTGCCCACGGCGACCGGCGAGACGCCCGCTCCGGACGGACTGGTCGAACAGATGCGCCACGCCGGCGTGCGGGCTGCCTTCCTCTGCCCGGGTACCTACGGGCACGGGCTCGAAGGCTGGGAGGTGGACGACCTGCTGGCCCCGCTCGCCGAGTCGGGCGTGCCCCTGTTCCTGGACCCGGAGCGGGGCGTGCCGGGCTGGGGCGATGGCTACGCGCTGGACTCGATGGACGTGGACGCCGCCGTCCGCCTCGCGCGGCGTCACCCGGGGCTGCCGGTGGTGATGACGGCGTTCCGCTTCCGCCACTCGCAGCGGCGCGTGTGTCAGGCGATGCGCGCCGCGCCGAACCTCTACGTGGAGTTGTCCGGCTGGTGGTTCTACAAGAACGTGGAGCTGCTGGTCGAGGCGGCTGGCCCGGAGCGGCTGCTTTTCGGCACGCGGCTGCCCGTCCACGATCCGGCGGCGACGAAGGCGACCGTGCAGTATGCTGACGCCGGGGCGGAGGCGCTCGGGCTGATCGCGGGGGGCAACCTGCGGCGGCTGCTCTCCTGGGCGGGTGCTCTGCCGGAGGTCGGCCCACAGCCGAACGAGCCGCCGCAAGGCCAGGAGCTCTACAGTCTCGCCATGTCGGGGACGGCCCTGCCTGCAGCGACGATGGCCGACTGCCACGGCCACATGGGCCGTTCGAGCACCTACCACGTGCATGAATGGGAGCCCGATCAGCTCTTGCGCGAGATGGACCGGCTCGGCATTGAGATGGTCTGTGTCTTTTCTTTCGGCGGCGGAGGGCGCGACCATGAGGCAAACGATCGCATCATCGAGGCCCAGCGCCGCCACCCAGACCGCCTGGTCGGCTTTGCCTTCGCAGACGTGCGCCGCACGCCGCAGCAGTATGAGGCCGAACTGCGTCGTTGCATCGGCGCCGGCCTGCGCGGCATCAAGAGCTACACGACCGACAAGGCGCTCCTCCAGATCGCCTGCCGCATCGCCCACGACGAACGACTGCTCATCGTGGACCATCATTGGGGTCCGCCCGAGAACCTGTTAGAACTGGCGCGCGCCTATCCGGGCGCCGTGCTCATGACCGGCCATACCGAGAGGGATTACGTCGACGTCTTCCGCAAGACGGACAACGTCTACATGGGTACGTGCCCGCTGATCCGGTTCGGGGCGACCGAGCGGTATGTTGCGGCTTACGGCGCGGACCGCCTGCTCTTCGGTTCAGACATGAGCGACCTGCCGCAGGCGTGGGGCTTCGGGCCGATCCTCTACGCCGACATCAGCGACGCCGACAAGCGTGCCATCCTCGGCGGCAACCTGCGCCGGCTGGTCGAGACCCATTCGGCGGCTCGGCCGCAGCCAGCGTGAGAGGAGTGCACCGGCCAGAGGACAAGGATGACCTCGAACGCCTGATCGAAATCCAGGAGAAGCCATGATGGGTACCGGGCTTCAGGGAAGAGTCGCGTTGGTGACCGGCGCGAATCACGGGATCGGCGCCGCAACGGCCAAAGCACTCGCCTCAGAGGGCGCAAAGGTCTTCATCACCTATCTTTGCACGCCGCCAGAGCACTGGGGGGTTTCCGAGGAAGCCGCGAAGGAAGCGAGTACACCCGGCCTCGGACTGATGGCCAAGACGTGGGCAACACCTGCTGCCGCTGTCGTACAGGAGATCCGAGACACCGGCGGCGCGGCGGAGGCGTGGGAAGCGGATCTCGCTGACCCGAGCAGGATTCCCGAGGTATTCGACCGAGCGGAGGCCGCGTTCGGTCCTGTGGACATCCTGGTGAACAACGCGACCCACTCCGAGACGCCGGCGACGACGATCTTGACCACGTCGGCCGAAGTCTTTGACAGGTACTTCGCGGTCAACACGCGAGCCACTGTGCTCATGATGAAGGAGTTTCTGACACGCCACAAGGAGCGTGGCGCGACGTGGGGAAGGATCATCAATCTGAGCCAGGATGCTGCCCAGGTGGCCGGTAACCATATAGCATATTCCTCAACGAAGGCGACCATAGAGATGCTGACGCGGGCAGCCGTCTGGCGTGCGGGGCCAATGGGAATCACGGTCAATGCGGTGGCCCCCGGCCCTGTGCAAACGGGATACCTCCGGCCTGAGCAGGTGGAGGCAGAGGCTGCCGAGCTTCCTCTCCGTCGCATAGGTGAACCGGAGGATATTGCGAATGCCATTGTGTTCCTGGCGTCTGGTCTCGCGGGATGGATCACGGGTCAAGTGATCAAAGTCGATGGCGGTCACGGCTTCAACTTCAAGTAGCGGACCGCCGGCTCATTCCGGCGCCGTGCAGACAAGGGCGCCTTGAACGGGCCGGTTAGCGCGCGTCAGCGGGCGAGAAGGAGAAGCGGAATGAACTTCGTGCTCATATGCATCGACACCCTCAGGTACGACCATCTGTCCTGCCACGGGAACACCTGGATCAGGACTCCCAGCCTGGACGCCCTTGCCCGGGAGTCCATCATCTTCGACAACGCCTACGCAGGGAGCCTGATGACGGTACCGATGAGGACCGACGTGATGCGCGGCAGGTTCGGCTGTCCGTTCCATCCATGGTGGCCGTTGGGCTTCGACTGGCCCACGCTGCCCCAGGCGCTGGCCGGTGGCGGGTGGGCAACCATGCTGGTCTGCGATACGCCACACCTCATAAACGGCGGACATGGCTTCGACTGGCCGTTCCACGCGTGGCACTTCGAGCGAGGAAGCGAGGTGGACCGGCACATCATCGACTCCGCCGGGA
>Ga0114922_10001875_pt1 | contig 19924 bp, 13 predicted proteins | sample AartaG_FD_100975 | JGI IMG/M metagenome (GOLD analysis project Ga0114922, IMG submission 100975) | Deep subsurface microbial communities from Aarhus Bay to uncover new lineages of life (NeLLi) - Aarhus_00045 metaG | ecosystem: Environmental > Aquatic > Marine > Oceanic > Sediment | place...
CTGGTATGGGCTGTGGGGCATCTGAAGCCGGTAATTCTTTTTTGCATGTGCCAACCTTGTATAATGCTCGGCAAGACGGGGGTTCCATTCTTTCAATTTATCCGGGTTGATATCTGCCCAGAAGGTGCGCAAAAAGACCATCCTGGCCTTATTATCAGAAAGCTTTTCCCAATTCTTGTAATCCTCCGGGGTAAAAATCGTCTCGGCATCGATAATTAACTGGCTGAAATCCCCTGTTTCCTGTGCTGTTTCCAGAGCTTTGTCGTAAAGCTTCTGAAAGCTGAGAGTGTCTCCGAGACTGAGATGGCATCGCGCTTTAAGCAGCGGAACATTCGGGGATTGATAGTCGGGATTTAGTTTTTTCATACAGGAGAGAATTTCCAAAGCACTTTCAGGTTCTCCCAGGTCGAAATGGTCCCAGGCCAGGTCCACCCACCAGGCGGCGCTGTCCGGGTGTGCGACAAGGTAGGATTCCAGGCTTTGATCAACGATGCGGATTTCATCTTCGTTTTGGTCCAGAATCCGCTCCCTCCAGAGCTTGTAAGCGTCTTTGTAAGCCGGGTCAAGGCAGATCAAATCAACAAGGGCTTTTGCCGCTACCCTGTATCCGACCGTTTGTGCGTATTCCATCCCGGCTTTGGCCAGTGCGTAATAGGCCTCTTTACATGATGGATCCACCTCGGTGGCTAAGCGGTATTTTTCCATAGCCATTCGAATACGTTTGGGATTGGTGCGTAAGATATCGCCAAGACCCACATAGGCTTTCGCCTTTATTTCTTCTGAATCTGAAAAAAGCGCATTACTGAAATCATTTTTTGCGGCCCTTTTGTTGCCCATGCCAAGATAAAGCCGGCCCCGCTGGATCAATGCCGGATAAAGTTCTCTATCCAGTTTCAGCGCCTTGTTCAGCAGCTTGAGAGCTCCTACCGAATCTCCCTGCGCTAGCGCTCTCTGGAATTCCAAATGGTACTTTTCCGCTTTCCAGGGTTCTACGGCATCCAGACTATCGAATAAGAAGATAACCGTCAGGAACGACATAAAAGGCCTTAATACTTTCATCAAGCAACCTTCATAGTTACTGTGGATTTTAGCACAAATCAGGCTGCATAACTGGAAAGTCTAAACCGGTTAAGCAGCGGAAATTAAAAGTCATTTTTTTACTTTCCAAGGTTGCTGCGCGATAATTTCTAATATTAATAAATATCATAATATCCGAAAAATCAATATAAAATGTAGCAAAAAGTAATTAAAGATTGGTTACAGGGAAATCAAAGGATACCTGAGAAGGGTCTAAGACGGTAGGAGTATTCTTGTAATGTCAAACCGTATACTTCTGGATTTCCTCGTCGATCTCCTTGGTTTTCATATAGTCTTCGTCGATAAGGGAAAAAATCTTGCGGAAATAAAGCTCCATCAGCTTGATCCTGTGCGGGACCTTGGTGGTGCTGATATTGTACATGCTCACCACCTCCCGCATCAGGAACGAGCCGCTGGTGAGCTGCTTTAGATCAGCAAAGACCCGGTCGGTGTCCCTGCCGGTCTCCAGCAGGAACATCAGCTCGCTCGAAAGTTCGGTCAACTGCTTCTTGAACTCATCCTTGGAAATCTTTCTGAAATTCTTATAAGGGGACTTGTAGGTTTTCTGGTGCGGCAGTTCGATCTGTTTTTCTTTCTGGTTCATGTAATCGGCAACATAAAGCCTGGCATGGGCATCTAAGACGAGATGCCCCACCTCGAGATGTTCGCTCCGTTGGAGATCGATGATATCGAAAGCGAATTCGTGCTCTTTCTCCACGTAATGTTCGATTATTTCCCTTCCCGGAAGCGGGATCATTGTCGAGTAAAAGTCCGGCTGCGGCAGCTTGCTCCCCTTTTCGATTTCTTCCGGCTTGTCCTGAGTCTCATCCTCCATGCTGCTGCGCCTGAACATCTCGCGGAACGATTCCAGGATCGGTTCGGAGACTTCCTCCTGCTCCTTTTCGATTACCTCGTCGATTATTCTGGATACCCGTGCGGGAAATGAGCGTTTGATCTCCTCGATTTCCTGGAAATACCGCTTGTAAAAACGGGTGATAAGTTTTGAATGCTCCCGCGGAAGGTGCATTACCTGGGTAATCAGTTCGAGAAGGTCCAGCTCGGTTACAGCGCAGAATACCGCAAAAAGGGACATTTCACCCGGAGTTTCCATAAATGACTGAGGATCTTTGAGCTCAAGAAAAATTACCGCTCTGCCCTGTAGCTGATCTCTGTTTCCCCTTAAAAATTGCATCAGAACCTCATCCTGTGGTTGTGTTTCCGGTTGAGAAATATACTCTCTTCTTTTAAAGATAAATTTTGGCGGGGCTGCAGACAAGCAAAACAAACGATTTTATTTAAGAAAGAGTCAAATCTCCGGATTTAACCAATGGCGCAAGGCCTGTGTTTTTTTTATATTGAGAGGCAGTAATCAGACTTCAGGGAGAGAGGATTCTTGAAAGCTTGGAAAGTAAAGATGAGCGCGAAGAATCGCAATACCGCCACCAGCCAGGCAGCTTCTGCAGGCAGCCCGGCAAACCGCATCATAGAATGGGTCTTTTATGCAGGCCTGGTTCTGGGAGTTTCTGTCTTCGCTCCGGAATATTTCTATGACGGTTTCGAGGTGCCCAAGCTTTTTTGTGTGCAGGCTGCAGTAGCCCTGATCGCAATCCTTTTCTTTTTTTCATCTGTTAGAAAAAAAGAACTCTCTTTCCGGCTGCCAGTAGAAATGATTCCTCTTCTGGCGCTTTTTCTCTTCGGAGCCGCTTCAATTGCCTGGAGCCTCAACCGGCTGCTTGCCCTTGAGAGATTTTTCCATGTGAGCGCACTGGCAGCCTGGCTGGTCTTCGCCTGGGCGCTGTACCGCGGCCGGAATATCAGGGGGCCGCTGTATTTTATTATTTTTGCAGGCGCTGCCGTGGCAGTCTGGGCACTGGCTCTCGACTGGGTGATCCCCTTGCGCAACTGGGTTTATCCGCACTTTGTCGAGACCTGGCCCGGGAGCACCAGGGTTGTTGACCATTACCAGATGCTTACCTCCAACCAGGGAAACCCGAATTTCCTGCTCCACATCCTGGTTTTGACTGCGCCTGCTACTATTGGAGCGTTTTTAGCAGAACTCTCTGCATCAAGAACCGCAAGGATTTCCCGCACCAGGGTTCTTGTCGCCGCCTGCCTGGGGTTTGTATTCCTGGCCGAACTGATCTGTTTTTTTACCTCGCAGAACCGTTCAGGGGTTCTGGCGTTCTTTTTTGCCCTGATGCTGATCGCCTGCGTGATTCTGTTCTACAAGAGAGCGGGTTTGAAAAAGATGCTTCGGAGGTTCTGGAAAAAATTGCTTATTCTTTTACTCGGGCTGAGTATGGCGGCTGCCTCATTCGCTTTGTTCACAAATACCGGTTCAGCTATTGCAGGGAGAATCCTTACGGCGTCGGCTGTGCGTTTGGAGCACTGGAAAAATCGATTTGCCAGCCTGGGGAATCTAAAAAATATCGATGTCTATTCCAGGGTTGTTTTTCTGGAGACCGGAGCGGCGATGATCTCCGATGACCCTCTTTTGGGTAAGGGTATCGGCCAGTTCGTTATTCACTATCCGGGGTATAAAACCGAAAAGCACTGGGCAGCCTTTGGACTTCTCCCCCCTGAGATCAAGATGTGGGAACTGATTCCCCCCCAGTGCCATAACGAATACCTTCAGATATTTATCGAGCTTGGCCTGATCGGGTTTGCCGCGTTTCTGGCCTTCTGGGTTCTTTTCGGCATAAGGATGTGGAAATATATCAAATCGCGCAGCGGAGATCCCGCATTTTACCTGATCCTCGGCGCAGCCTCCGGGTTGGCCGGAAGCCTGGTAAACGCTCTTTTCACCTTTCCTTTACAGACCGTGACAAGTGGAATTTTCCTCTGGGCCACCTGCGGCCTGCTTCTGGCAGGCTGCTGCGCCGACAGAGAGAAAGATGACTGCCGTAAGATCGAACTGAAAATCAAACTTTCCAGGCCGCTGTCGAGGGTTCTTTTGGTTATCCTGACCCTGGTTTTACCGGTTATCTGTCTCTGGGGTTCGGAGCGAATCCTCCGGGCGCAGTATTTTTTCTTCGATTCACTGAAACAGCATGCCCATGATTTGCCATATAGCGTTAGGCGAAGCCAGCTTGCAGCAGACCTTCTGCCAGGGCATTTCGAAATGCAGTATGTGGCAGGATGGCTGGCTCAGCTTGAGAACGACAGGGATGCAGCCACACAGTATTACGAGCGCTCTGTCAGGGCTGCTCCTTACTTTCCGGAACCTTACGGTCACCTGACTGAATTTTATTACATAAAAGGCGACTATGAGAAGGCGGAAAAGACACTTCTCCGTTATCAGGAGGTCTACTCTCCTGGCGTGCCAGAGCGTTCGCACTGGGTCTGGGGCTTGATCTGCCTGAAAGATACGACAAGGGACAGGTTCGCCGAAGCTGAATACCATCTGCGCAACAAGGCCGGGGAAAGTTTCGAGCCGATGATGGCCCTGGCTGGCGCATACTACCAAAGGGGCTTGCCGGACTCCACGCTGGCGATTCTTGATGGCTGGGACCGAAGGGTAAGAACAAACAGCAAAAATTTCGCCAGACTAGCAGACCTTTACGGCCTGGCCTCGCTCGCTGTTGGCGACACTGCAGCCGCACGGGAACGGTTCGGAAGAATAGTGCAATATGCGGGTGAAGACCAGAAACAGTTTGTGGAAAGGGCCCGCAGTATACTTGAGGAGCTGGATGAAAATCAGAAATAGGCTCGCTCTGTTAAGCTCGCTAAGCCTCCTTTCTTTTTCAGCCACGAGCGGAGCCGAATTTAAAGACGGTTTAAATAAAGCGGTATCTTCTCTGGAAGAGGGCCTTAGCCATCTCAGACTCGAAGCCCGAGAGATAATACCGTGGTTTGATGGCTATGCTACAGTGGGTACATATACTCCAGGGACAAGTCTGGCAAATGATAATTTGCACAACGTGGTTTTCCGGTTTGCCGACTTGGAAAACCGGCTTGCTTCATTCAACACCCCTGAACAATACCTTCATTGGAGTCTTGAATTCCTTGGTCTTTTCTGCCCTCGGCAATCTCACCTGAAAATGCCCGGCGGACTTAAAGCGGCGGCGGACAGTCTCGATACCCTGTTTCCGGGCGCTGGCCAGTCGCTTGTTGAACTTGTCGAAGCAGACCGGTTGATCCGGGAGGCTTATCGCAAGCTCACACCTGCGGAGGTTGAGGAACTCAAAAAATATGTAAAAAATTTCCCTTTCTGGGAAGACCAGTGGCCCGCAAACCCAGTGGAAAGGATGATAACACTGTCCCGGAGGGTTGACCTCGCCTGCCTCTGGGCTTCCGCCCTGACAGCCGCGGGAGCCTCGGCCCGCCTGCAAGAACTTGTTAAAAAAAACACCCGGGTATGGGTAAACCAGGAATCGACCCGGGAAAAATTTATTCTCAATCTCGACACTCCCTGGGGTGCTGTGATAGTTGGGGGCAGGCAGGAAAACGATTACCGTCAAAAATGCCTTCTCATCCTGGACCTGGGTGGCGATGACAGTTACGAAATACCTCCGTCGGGTTGGCCTTTGGTCAGCATGATTATCGACCTGGAGGGGAATGACAGCTATAAAGCCGATAATGGTTACGCCCTGGGGGGTGCTCTTTTCGGCCTTTCGTGGCTGGAGGATCATGAAGGCAACGATACATACAAGGGAGCATCGTTTTCCCTTGGCGCAGCAGCTCTGGGAGTAGGGGTCCTGATTGACTTTGAAGGTGAGGACAACTACAGGGGCGGACCCTTGAGCCAGGGAATGTCCTTTTTCGGTCTCGGAATGCTGGCTGATTTTGAAGGCGATGACAGCTACGAGGTTTCATTTGGAGGTCAGGCGGCATGTTTTGCCGGCGGGGCGGGATTGCTGATCGATCTGAATGGCGATGACAGGTACGCTGCTGGAGGACACTACCCGGACTGGCGAACACCCGGCGCCACCAAGAGCTTTGCGCAAGGCTCAGCCGCTGGCCTGCGCCCGTTCGGGCTGGGCGGAACAGCGCTTCTCTATGACCGGGCAGGTGCGGATAATTATGAGATTGACTATTTCGGTCAGGGTGCGGGTTACTGGGGAGGTTGCGGACTTCTTGTCGACAGCAGAGGAGATGACAGCTATAAGGCCGGGCGCTATGCTCAGGGCTGCGGCCTTCATACAGCCTTTGGCTTGCTTGCCGATGGTTCGGGAAGCGATTGCTATACTCTCGGCGGTGTGGGGCAGGGAATGGGGGAGGACCGCGCATACGGGGTATTTCTCGAGGGCCAAGGAGCGGACTCATACAGGGCCGGGTGGATGGCCCGGGGAGCCGGTGGCACAGGTGGGGTAGGACTCCTGCTAGAAATACACGGAAATGACAATTACCAGGAAGCTGCCAAAGCTGCAGATGGTTACGGAAGCCGCGCATGGGAGTTGAGCGGTCTCGGGTTTTTAATCGACTGTGTAGGAGATGACATCTATGGCAACAGGCGAATCCAAGGACAGATTATCCGTTCCGGCACCTGGGGCGCCATGGTGGACCTGCCGTTTAACAGGTAAATTTCTTCCGCTGTTATCGCTTTATGTGACTGTCGGAGTGCCGTGGCAGGCGAGAGCTGAGGTTCCATTAGCAGACCTGGTGGAACAGGCTGGCAGTCCGAAAGTTTTTTATTCCCAACCTGAGCAGCGCGACAGCCTGATCGCTCTTCTTGCCGAAAGTGGTGAAGCGCGGGTTCAAGATTTGCTTTGCCATCTCGATACTCCCTGGGCGATTCATTTCGAGGTCGTTCGCCGCGCTCTCGAATCTATCGGTGATACTGCCCGCCAGGCTGTGATCCTGGAGCTTTCCCAAAATGGTGATACTCATTACGTCTCGCTCCTGCTGGCAGTATTCGAAAAGCTCGGACAGCCTGGGGATGAGCCGATACTTGATCGGTATCTGAATAGCGGTCAGCGATCATTAATTATCCCTGCGGCGCGCTGCCTGGCGGAATTCGGCAGATTCGAACAGTCGAGCCAGTTGCTTACACCATTTCTAGTCGACAGTTCAGCACATGTACGTCTGGCGGCTGTCTGGGCCCAGGGCAAAATCTTCATGCGCGATTCAGGAAAACGACCGAATCCGGAAATGGCAGATAAAATCCGGTCTCTACTCGATGACCCATGCCCCCAGGTCAGGTTCACGGCGGCGGAAACACTGAAAATTCTCGGGCTAGTGGGAGAGGAAATGCCTAAGCTGTTGAAACCTGCCAGGTGAGCGGGGGGCACGGGCAACGGAACGTTGCGTCGCTCTGCAGGAGGCGGCCTGAAAAAGATTCCATCTGCAGCGGTGCGATCCAATACTTGCAACCTGGAAACGAGCTAACAGACCGCCTCCTGCAGAGCGATCAAAGCGAAGCTTTGCCGTGCCCCCCTTGCCCGGTATTGTTCCAATCAGTTTTCAGTTAAATCAACCTGAGGAAATCCGTCTTGAACAGTATGCTGAGACTTGCTCTTAACGCTTACGAATACCTGTTAAGAAAAAGAAAGCTTTCAGGGCCACCAATACAGATTAGTCTGGAACCGACGAATATATGCAATTTCAAATGTTCTTTCTGCCCGCAAACGTGGACAAAAAATGGTGAGATTGAGAGAGGAAAAATGGGTCTGGAGCAGTGCAGAAAAATTCTGGAGAGGGTTGTCAGGGATTTCTATCCGGATCCAGGAAACAGGAAAATTTCATTTACACATGACGGAGAACCGTTTGTCAATGAGCAATTCGTTGAGTTTCTCAAGATGGCCCACAGAATGAAATTTATCATAAAATTCGCTTCGAATGGTTATCTGGCAACGCCTGATAAGATCGACTCCCTGGTTTCGAGTGGAGTAAGATTTAATATCTGTGTCGATTTTACCTCCGAAAAAGAACTTTTCGATAAATACCGCGGGTTTGGCGGCTCACATGAGACTGTTCTCGAAAATCTGCGATATATCCTGCGTAAAGCTGCAGATACAGGACTGATTTCGGTAGATATCTGCGACATAACAGCTTATTGCGTATCGGACTCCGAGCAGCAGGGCATACTTTTTCTGAAACTCAAGGAGATGTTTAAAGGCGTGGATTCACCGCGGGTAAAATACAGCAGGCGTATTTTCCACAATATGACCGGCACGGTAAAATTACCTGATAGAATAAAAAGGGGTGGTGGCAAATACAGGCTGTGCCCTTATCCGTGGTTTAATTTTAATATCACCTGGTGTGGGGATGTTGTGCCCTGCTGCCGTGATTTAAGCTCCAAAACTGTTCTCGGCAATGTTTTCGAAGTGGACTCTCTCTGGGATATTTGGAATTCGATTGAATATCAATCTTTGAGGGAGGCCCTGATTTCCGGAATGCCGTCAAAGGCCGAGGCCTGCAGGGGCTGTGATTTGCCTTACGATAGCAGAAGATGGAGCCCGGCATATATCCTTAACGCAGTCAAATCCCGGTTGCTCAGAACAGGACGAAAGTAAAACCCAAACCGGGCAGCCGGCTGGTCGCCCGGTATTAGATTTCAGCTTAACGCTTTACGCAGAAGGTCATTCACAATTTGAGGATTGGCTTTGCCTCTGGTTTCTCTCATCACCTGACCCACAAAATAGCCGAATACCTTTTCCCTGCCGCTTTTGTATTCCTCGACCTGCTCCGGGTTGTTCTCGATAACTTTATCCACCAGAGCCTTGAGTGAACCCTCGTCGGAAATCTGCACCAGGCCGAGCTTTTCGACAATTTCCTCTGCCGTAGCCTCAGTTCTGGTCATCTCGTCGAATACTTTCTTGGCGATCTTGCCGCTGATCGTGCCTTTATTGATCAGCCCGAACATCCCGGCAAGCCGGTCAGGTTTGACCTCGAATTCGGTGATTTCGATATTTTTCTCACCCAGCACAGCGAGCACCTCGCTCATGATCCAGTTGCTCACCTTTTTCGGCTCTGTTGCCTGGGCAAGCTTGACTGTTTCCTCGAAATAGTCGGCCACTTCTTTAGTGGCGGTGAGCACGTTTGCATCGTATTCGGGCAGCCCGTATTGTTCTACGAATCGTTTTTCACGCGCCCCGGGAAGTTCGGGAAGCGAGGCACGGATATCGTCGATCCAGACACTGTCGATCACCAGGGGCAGAAGATCGGGGTCAGGGAAGTAGCGGTAATCGTTGGCTTCCTCCTTGGTGCGCATCGACCGTACTACCTGGCGGTCTGCATCCCAGAGAAGGGTTTCCTGATCCACCTGCCCGCCCGATTCCAGAACGCTGATCTGGCGCTCTGCCTCGAAATTGATCGCCCGCTCCACACCGCGGAATGAATTCAGGTTTTTCACCTCGGTGCGGGTGCCGAATTCTTTGATTCCCTTTTTGCGCACGGAGATATTGGCGTCGCAGCGAAGGCTCCCTTCCTCCATGTTGCCGTCGCAGACTTCCAGGTAGAGCAAGGTCTGGCGAAGGCGGTAGAGGAAAGCATAAGCCTCGGCTGCTGAGCGAATGTCAGGCTCGGAGACAATCTCGATCAGCGGGGTGCCGCAGCGGTTGAGATCAACCGCGGTGCCGGCCTCGGTGATCGCATGAAGGCTTTTACCGGCATCCTCCTCCAGATGGACCCTTATCAGACGGATCGCCTTTGTCGTGCCGTCCTCCAGGCGGGCATCCACCGCACCGCCTGTGGAGAAAGGCTTTTCGTACTGGCTTATCTGGTAGCCCTTGGGAAGGTCCGGGTAAAAGTAGTTTTTGCGGGCGAAAATCGACTGTTGATGAACAGTGGCACCGAAAGCCAGAGCAGCTTTCACTGCCATTGTGACAGCCTCGCGGTTGAGCACAGGCAGTGCGCCCGGCAGCCCCAGACAGACCGGGCAGACATTGCTGTTCGGGTCGTCGCCGAAATGAGTGCTGCAGCGGCAGAAAGTTTTTGTCCTGGTTTTAAGCTGCGCGTGAACCTCGAGTCCGATAACCGCTTCCCAGTTGTGATCGCTCATTGTTGCACCTCCCCTTCCAGCTTGCCCGCAGCCTTGAGAATGGTGGATTCGTCGAAATGACGGCCGATAAGCTGGATCCCCACAGGAAGACCATCCACCATTCCGGCTGGCACCGAGATCGCCGGCACCCCGCTCAGGTTGACTGTCACTGTGAATATGTCCTGAAGATACATGCTGACCGGGTCGTCCTCGAACGAGCCGAGCCTCCAGGCCGGGGTGGGGGTGGTGGGGGTGAGGATCAAATCCACCCTCTTGAACGCCTCTGTAAAATCCTGCGTGATCAGGGTTCGCACTTTCTGCGCCTTGAGATAGTAGGCGTCGTAGTAGCCAGCGCTGAGCACATAGGTGCCGAGCATGATCCGCCGCTTGACTTCAGCTCCGAACCCCTCACTTCGGCTGGTGCGGTACATGTCGATCATGTTGCCGGATTCACGGCTGCGGTGGCCGTAGCGCACCCCGTCGAAACGAGCCAGGTTGGCGCTGGCCTCGGCAGTGGCGATTATATAATAGGCGGCAATAGCGTACTCGGTATGCGGCAGGCTGAGTTCCACGATTTCAGCACCCAGAGATTTAAGTTTTTCCACCTGCACGTTTATTTTTTCGCGCATCCTGGAATCCAGTGAGGGCGGGGAATATTCGGCTGGCAGCCCGACTTTCAGCCCCTTTATATCGCCATTGAGCGCGCTCGCGTAATCGGGAACCTGGAGATCGGCGCTGGTCGAGTCGCGCCTGTCGTGGCCTGCGATTACCGAAAGCAACAGTGCCGTGTCCTCCACAGTGCGGGTCAGGGGACCGATCTGGTCCAGGCTGCTGCCGAATGCCACCAGTCCGTAGCGGCTCACTCTGCCGTAAGTTGGTTTCAGCCCCAACACTCCGCAGAATGCTGCGGGCTGGCGAATCGAGCCGCCGGTATCCGAGCCCAGGGCCAGGGGAGCGAGTTTCATCGCCACAGCAGTAGCCGAACCGCCCGAGCTTCCACCCGGTACCATCTCCGGGTCAACCGGCCCGTGAACAGGACCGAAAGCGCTGTTCTCGTTGCTCGATCCCATGGCGAACTCGTCCATGTTCGCCTTGCCCAGCACAATCATTCTTGCTTGCTTTAGCTTTTCCACCACGTGGGCATCGTACGGGCTGGCAAAATTTGCCAGAATTTTCGAACCACAGGTGGTGGGCAGCTTCCCTCTGATAACTATATTGTCTTTTATAATCAATGGAACCCCGGCATAGGCGGGAAGCTTTTCCCCCCTCTCTCGCGCCCTGTCAACCTCGTCAGCCTCGGCCAGGGCCTCCTCCCTGCGCACAGAGATCACGCAGTTGTGCTTGTCTCGTTCAATCGCGGAGAGGAATTGTTCACACACCTGACACGCCGTGACCTTGCCGGAGGCGAGTTCCGCTGCCAGTTCCGTTCCGCTCAGGTTTCGTAATTCACTCAATGTTTATCTCCGATTTTTTGATCATTTTCAATGTAGTGGCACGGCACGCCGTGCCCTTACTGTTATTCAATAACCTTGGGCACGATAAAGAAACTTCCCTCCGCTTTTGGTGCGTTCTCAAGTGCCGCACTCACATTGCCGAACCGGGATACCTTATCCAGCGACAGAGGAGTCTGTTTGCCCTCAAGGAACGAGTGCGGGCTCACGTTCTCTGTGTCCACCTCGCCCAGTTTCTCCATATAGGCCAGGATATCGTTCATGTCCCTGGTCATGCGCTCGGTTTCAGCTTCTCCAAGCTCGAGCCTCGCCAGGCTGGCGATTTTCTCTACCTCTTCCCTGCTTACAGCCAATTCGGTCTCCTTTTTTACAAGAAAAATACAAAGATTGCCTGATTTCTATTACACCAGCTTTGCCGAGTTTTTCTGGATCTTCACTATCGCCACGGCAATATCCTCCATGTCTTTCTTGCTCCCCAGCAGCACGCTCTGGAACAGCCAGATCCCGGTCTCCTTGCAGAGCCTGTCGTTTTCCGGGCATTCGTTCTCTTTCCTGTACCTGGCCAGCCTTTCAGCAGAGTAGGCATTCCTGAAAGCACGGGAGGCAAGGCGTTTTTCAACGAATCCCTGCTTGTTCAGCGGCGGAATTCCGTATCCGGTGGATATATTCTGGATTCCCTCGGCCTCCAGCGCGGCTGTGAATTTACCCTTGGGCAGGCCGCTGAAATGATTCTTGTCGTAATTCATCATGTACAGATGGTAGGCATGGCGGGTTTGCCCCGTGTACTTTTTCGCAGGGGAAATCCCGGGGATATCCTCGAGCAGCTTGTCCAGATAGGCACCCATCCGGTTGCGGTGTTCGGTCTGCTCCTCCAGGCGGCGCATCTGGCCAAGTAGCGCGGCTCCCTGGAACTCGGTCATCCGGTGGTTGGAGCCCGGGTTGGGATACCCGGAAAGGGTCGACCTCTGCGTCCCGGCAGGCCTGCCGTTGTTCGTATATGAGGAGCACATCTCGAACATTTCGCGGTCCGAGCTGATTATCGCCCCGCCTTCGCCTGAGTTGAGATTCTTGCTGGCCTGAAAGCTGAAACAGCCGAGTTTGCCTATCGAGCCGAGTTTTTTGCCATGCCACTCGCCCGTCCACGCCTGGCAGGCATCCTCGAGCACAGGGATACCGTACTTTTGCGAAATCGTCATGATCCTGTCCATATCGCAGGCGCCACCGGCAATGTGTACAGGCATAATTGCCCGCGTGTGATCGGTGATCCGCTCCTCGATCAAATCGGTGTTTATCATGTGCGTTTCCGGATCCGTATCGACAAAAACAGGCAGCGCGAACATCTGGAAAACCACCTGGATAGTTGCCACGAAAGTATACGGCGGCACGATAACCTCATCCCCCGGGCCCACGCCAAGCGCATTGAGCGAGGTGTTGAGCGCTGTGGTTCCGCTGCTGGTGGCCTGGCAGAACGGCACGCCCATCAGATCTGCAAACTGCTTTTCGAACTCTTCGACTCTCGTGGCCCCGAGACGGCACCACTTTTTGCTGCGGAAAGCCTCTAAAAACATCCGCTCATCGCTCCGGTCGAACACCGGCCAGGATGGGAAAGGTTTGGTGCGTACCGGTGTGCCGCCAAGTATCGCAGGGGTGCTGGCCCCTTTGGATACACTGGCATAAAGGGCTCCTCCACCGATTGCGGAAACAGCCGCCGCTCCGGCCACTCCGGCAGAGGTGTTTTTCAGAAATTTGCGGCGGTTGAGAGATTTTTTACCCATCATAATCACCTCGCGAACTGAATGGAAAAATTCTATAAGTAAAATTACCGTTTATCTTTCCAGTTCCACCACTTGAGAAGCTGCGGGTCGTGTGTGGTATTGGAGGCGTAGTACACAGCGCAGCGAAGCACGTAGAGCATACAGCGGTCAACCCGGCTTCCCTTTAGTTCGCAGAATCTTTTGTATAGTTCCTCAGGGTCCCGGCCTTTTAGCTCCTCCACGGAGTGCAGCCCCAGCTCCCAAAGGTCATCAGCGATTTTTCTTCCCACGCCAGGGATTGTACGAAATTTTTTAATAACCAGTTTTTTAGACTTGGAGGTTACTGAGAAAGATTCTATGGCATTTTTTGAAACAGTTCTCCAGGAACTTAACTTAGAATCACGAACCACTCTTAATCTTTGATTTTCTGAAAAACTTAAAGATTTGAGTTCAACGTTGTTAAATAAATTGTTTGACTCTTGACCTAAACGGTTTAAAGCACTTCTGCAATATTCAGGGTCTATCTCTACACCTATACTGTGCCTATCTGTTTTCATGGCTGCTAACATAGTTGTCCCTGTACCGCAGAATGGGTCAAGTACCGTATCACCATAAAACGAAAACATTCTAACCAAACGATATGCCAATTCATATGGAAAAGGGGCAGGATGATTTTTTGTGGAAGCGCCTGTAATATTCCAGAATTGTCTAAACCATCCACCAAATTCTTTTTTTGTGATTTTTGATAAGAGTCTTTGCTCGTCAGTGGGTTTTCTGTAACCTCCGGGTTTGCGTTGCATCAATATATATTCTATATCATTTTTTATTATTGCATTAGGTTCATAGGGTTTTCCAAGAAACCGCGATTTTCCTTTAACTTCATAGGTCGCATTAGAAATTTTATGCCATATAATAGGATTAAGATTATCAAAACCAATTTTCCTGCAACTTGTAATTATATCTGCATGCAGAGGGACTATTAAATGTCTGCCATGTTTTTTCCTTGATAGGCAAACATCACCTACGACACAAACTAATCTCCCACCAGGAACTAATACTCTAAAGCACTCTTTCCATATTTTAGAAAGTTCTTCAATGAAAATTTCGTACTCTGCAATGCTTCCTAATTGATCGACATTCTCTCTATATTTTTTTAGTGTCCAGTATGGGGGTGAAGTTATTACTAAGTGCACACTTAGATCATCAATAAATGATAAATCTCTTGCGTCACAATTTACTAAAATGTGATTGGTTCGTTCCAGCATTTTTTCAATTTTATTTTAAAGATGAAATAAGTAGTTGCACCGCATTATTGATGGATTCAATAGATGATGAAGCAAAGACTACACTATCAATATTTGTAGAACGCAGTCTATTTTGAACGTTTATATGCTCTTCAGGAAAAGGATAATATATAACTGCCCCGAATTTTGAATTTGGAAATATAGATTTTAATTTATTAGCTTTATTTACAATTTCATCACAGCGTTTATGTATATCTCTTCTGGCCTCAATTCTTTTTACATCTATTCCTATTTTAATCTCACCGACTAAAGGAGAAGCGACATCTATTTCAAATGGTTCTCCGTCAACCTCAAATTTTCTTTTTTCAAAAGATAATGAAGAAAACCTGTTCAAAGCTTTTTTAATATTCTGTTCCCACCTGCCTTTTAACTTTCTTATTTCTTTATCAATAAAATAAATTCTGTCTAAACTGCTTAAGGCATTTATTTCTAAATAGGTTGGAAGAAATGGTTTAATATATCCAGCTATTACTTTTGCCTGATCTTCATTAAAGCGTGGTTCATAAGTATTTAAATTTTTTATATTTAAATCTCTTTCAATGGCCCTTCCTGCAATATTGCAACAAGCTAGAAGAGATTTTAACATAAAAGGGACAGCTAAAATAGCTTTTGCTAAATCAATGGCACTCATAGTAGAAAAAATTATTACTTCTACTTCTCTAATTTCTATATAATTAGCAAAACTTTTCTTTATTGCATCTTCTATTTTTCTTTTTCTTGAATCCGCATCATTTTTTACCCAATTCATATAATCGTAGTGACTGTCATATCCTTTTGTCATAACATTATCCATATTTAATTTTAAATAGGTTATAAATTACCTCACTCCCGCACCAGCCTGGCAAACCGCGCCACCAGTTTTTTGGTGAACCCCGAATCGAACCGCACCGTGACCCGGATGTCGTCCAGATATGAGTTGACACCAGTGATCGTGCCGCAGCCGAACGTGTTGTGCGCTACCCGCTCGCCCTTGCGGTAGAGCGGCTCGTCCACCCCGGGATCGCGCTCGAACGTGGGTTCTGAACTCACCGTTCGGGAGACTGCCGGGCTGCTTGAGGAGAAGATCGGGGGTGAGGCGCCCACCGGTCCACGGCCGAACCTGTTGAAAGAGGCGGCATATTGCCTGGCGAAAGCCCCGACCAAGTCTGATTTTTTCCGCAGGCTCTCGTTGAATACAAGCAGCTCCTCCGGGATATCTGCCAGGAAATTCGACGGGCCAGAGTCGAGTATGTTGCCGAAACGCCTGCGATAAGCGGCCCAGCTCAAGTAAACTTTTTCCTTGGCCCGGGTAATCCCCACATAGAACAGCCTCCGCTCCTCTTCCAGCGGCTCCCCGGTTTCATTTTCCAGCGAGCGGCTGATCGGCAGAAGGTTTTCCTCCACCCCGCTGATAAAGACAACCGGGAACTCGAGCCCCTTGGCGTTGTGAAGGGTCATCAGGGTCAGGTAGTCCTCCTCCGGATTATGGAAATCGATCTCGCTGATCAGCGAGGTCTCAGCCAGCCAGGACTCCAGGCAGGTGGATTTGCCCTCCGGCGTCCACCGCTCGCCGAACTCCCCGGCTGCATTCACCAGTTCAGCGATATTCTCCATCCGGCCCTGCGCCTCGAAGGTTTCCAGTTCGGAGAGGCTCTCCTCGTAGCCGGTGAGTTTGATCAGCTCTCTGAGCACCTCGGCTGCTGATTCTTTTTTCGACATCGAGCGCAGATCCTCGAAAGTGGTATGCAACTCCATTACCCTGCGTGCCGTACCGGCTGGGAGGCCTTCTGCCTGATCAGCGTCGCCGAGCACGTGAAATAACAACTCACCGCGGGAATTCGCCAAAGCGGTCAGCTTTGAAAGAGTCGCCGGCCCGATCCCGCGCGCCGGGACGTTGATTATCCGGTAAAGGCTGGCGCTGTCCTGCGGGTTGGCGATCACTTTCAGATAGGCCGTCAGATCCTTGATTTCCTTTCGCTCGTAAAACCTCAGGCTCCCGATTATCCGGTAAGGGATGACATTCCTGCGCAGGGCGTCCTCCAGGGCTCGGCTCTGAGCGTTGGTGCGGTAAAGCACAGCTATATCACGCCAGTCGAGGCCCAGTTCGCTGCGCACCTGCGAGGTATGTATCGTGATTTGTTCGGCCTCGTCGATCTCATCCCGGCATTCGAGCATAACAGCCTTTGGGCCTGCGCTTTTTTCTGTCCATAGTTTTTTCGGCTTGCGCCCCACGTTGCTGCTCACCACTGCATTGGCCACATCAAGGATATTGCCTGTGGAGCGGTAGTTCTGCTCCAGACGCACAGTGGTCACGTTGTCGAAATCCTGCTCGAAATCGAAAATGTTGCGCACCTCGGCGCCCCGCCAGCCATAAATCGACTGGTCGTCGTCGCCCACCACGCAGACATTTTGCTTCCTGTCAGCCAGCAGGCGCACCAGGTTGTACTGGACCCGGTTGGTGTCCTGGAACTCGTCGATCAGGATATGTCTGAACTGCTTGCAGTAGCGCTCGAGCACCTCTGGTGCGGAGCGGAAAAGTTCGCCGGGCTTGACAATCAGATCGTCGAAATCCATGGCGTTGTTTTCTTTTAACTTTTTCGTGTAAATCTCGTAGATTTCCGCCACTCTGGTTTCTACAAAATGGCCCGCAGAACGCCTGACATCTTCCGGCGAACGCATGGAGTTCTTATGGCGGCTGATCTGATGCCGCACTGATGCGGGATTGAGGTTTCCATAAGAGGCAGGCAGTTCCTTGATAATGCTTTTCACCAGGCGCTGGCTGTCATCGGTGTCGTAGATGCTGAAATGGCTGGTATAGCCGAGAATTTCCGCGTGGCGGCGAAGGATCCGGGCGAAAAGGCTGTGAAAGGTGCCGATCCAGAGGGATGTCTCACTCCCGAGAAGTTTCTCTACCCTGGATTTCATCTCGCCTGCGGCTTTGTTGGTGAAAGTGAGCGCAAGAATCCTATGCGGCGGAATACCCTGTTCCCGCACCAGCCAGGCGATACGGTAGGTGAGCACTCTGGTCTTGCCGCTGCCTGCGCCTGCCAGCACAAGCAGTGGGCCTTCCCCGTAAGTTACCGCTTCTCTCTGCGGCGGATTGAGGTCTTTCAAAATATCTGACTGGATTGCCAGTTTAGACCGCCTTCCTCGCCAATTTCTTTTTCCCGTCAGCCGCTGTGGGCAGGCAGACCAGAAATACGGTGCCCTTTTCAGGGGAACTCTGGGTGAGCATGATCCTGCCGCGGTGATTTTCCTCGATTATCCGGCGAGCCAGTGCCAGCCCCACTCCCCAGCCCTTTCTCTTGGTCGTTACTCCGGTGTCGAAAATATGGCGGCGCACGTGGCTCGGGATACCGGGACCGTTGTCGGTGAAAATAATATCGACCTCGTTGCGTTCCCTGTCATAGCATGCCTTTATTGAAATCTCACCTTTTCTGCCGGTAAGGGCGTCGATACTGTTCTTAATCAGGTTTTCGAAAGCCCACTCCAGCAGGGTCGTATTGCCCTGCACCGGGGGAAGGTCTTCAATCTCAACCTTGAGATTGATCTTGGTGCCGCGTTTCGGGAGCCTGGCCCGGAAATAGCTCTCCGTACTGCGAAGCACGTTTTCGAGATCAATCCTGTCGTTGGTGCTTTTACGTCCGATCAACTCGAAGCGGTTAGCCACCTTGGAAAGCCGCTCGATGTCCTGATTGATACCATCGACAATCTCCCTCTCCTGACCGTCAAAATTGTCCACCGAGTCAGGGCCGGAGCGATTTTTCGCAGCCCTGGCCTGGGAGAGGTTTAACTTGAGAAGTTCGAGCCAACCGTGAAGGCTGCTCAGGGGAGTGCCCAGTTGATGTGCACTCTCACGCGCCATGCCGGCCCAGATCAGGCTCCTTTCCGTACTCGCCTGCCTGCGCAGGATCCAGACCGCCAGCACCAGGAATACCGCCAGGATCGCACCCAGGTAAAGCGGGATGGCTCTCAGCCTTTCCAGGGCTGACGGATATCCGTAATGAATCACGTACTGCTCCTCCAGGGAGGCGTCGAATGTCCTGAATGGAGGGTTCTGGCGGTCCAGCCGCTTGATAATTTTCTTTACCCGTGCCAGAACCTCCGGATTATTGGTCGGGGATTCCTCCGGCACACCGATCGAGTACCAGAGCACCGGGTTTCCGTCCGAATCGCTAATCACCAGTGGATTTTTGAATTCGTTCAGCAGGTCGCGCAGAACCTCGGTGTCGTCGCCGCTCTGGACGAAAATACTCACCCGTTTTTCATCTTCCAGCCCGGTTTGAAGGTCGAAAACGTTGAGCATGAAACGGGCTGCAGCCCGGCTCAAGGCGTCTTCATCACGTTCGAGCTCTTTTACCATGCTCTGGGTGTAGAGAAAATAGCCAAGCAGCAGCAGAAAAAAGACTGCTATTAGCGCCACCAGCAACCAGAAACTTAAGCGCGTGGGCAGAGTGAAAACCGAGCGGTGTCTAATCAAACTTTGCTGTGATTTTTTTACCGCCATGACGATATCCTCGCCGCAAGTTGATAAATGACGGATAGTTGGACAATCTATCTAAATTATCCAATCATTTTGCCAAGAGCAAGCGAAAAAGCTCTGCCCTTGGGCAGGCTCTACATAACATTCGCTATCCTTTTAAAATATAAAGGATAATGTGTAAGAATGCACTCCTAAACTCAACGGAATAACCCGATCGAGGTTAAACATTTTTATTTCATCTGTTGGATAATACCCGTAAAAGGGAACTCGTGCCGGGGAGGGAGAAAAAATTTGTTGATAAAATCAAGGTGGGCGAAAATGTTTTTCGGCATGAATTATGCAGAAAGTTAATTAATAAAATATTTTTTTAATAAGTAATCTATATTTCTTGACATATTGAAAAGCAATTCACATATTTATTAAGTGCCTAATATTACTGGATTTTAGATTAATTTTTTCCGATCTATATCTACTTAATTTTCCCCCCTTAGGAGGACTGCAAAAGTAACTTTGCCGGAAACATTGTTATAGGCAAAGGCACAGCTATCTTGTCGAATTCAGCTCCCCCCTCCCGAGACGAGACGTATCGCAGATTCATTTTCCAGTCGACCCGCTTTTGGAAGAATATCCGCTGAAATTTCTGTTCTCTGCAGCAATACGGAGGTTTGCCGGTTCTGATCCGGCTTGAAAAATGCTCCGAAATCCTAAATGAGCTGGAGCGCTGGCTCGCCAGGGAGGAAAAATGCGCGCAATAACAAATGCAGTTTCGATCTTACTGATTGCGGCCGGTATTTTACTTGTGCCGGGAACTTCCCCGGCCGGGGAATACGGCACTTGGTTAGAAGGCTCAAGAAGTCAGGGGCTGCTGGTGAATCAGGAATTGCCCGAAAGCCAATCGGAATTTCCGGAGCCGGAGGGAGAGGATAGTATGTTTGTCTCCCATCCGGCAATAGACA
>Ga0114922_10001876_pt1 | contig 19908 bp, 17 predicted proteins | sample AartaG_FD_100975 | JGI IMG/M metagenome (GOLD analysis project Ga0114922, IMG submission 100975) | Deep subsurface microbial communities from Aarhus Bay to uncover new lineages of life (NeLLi) - Aarhus_00045 metaG | ecosystem: Environmental > Aquatic > Marine > Oceanic > Sediment | place...
ACCCGGGTTCTCCGCCGCCCTGGCCTGCGTTATATCTTCCTCACGCGGAGGGTCATGCGGTCGACCTCCTCCACTTTAACCTTGTCTCCCTCCACGAAATCGTTGCCATCCTCGATGTGCCACAACTCTCCGTGGACGAACACCTTGCCGCCACCCATGTATACACCCTTCTCCCCAATGATTCCCTCGATGCCGGTCTCAACTTTCCGCCTGTGTGCCCTGATCGTCAACCAGATGAGGAATACGACGATAGCGATCACCACCGCCGCAATCGGCAGTCCCATCAACACAGTTTCCAGCGTCAGATACATGTCTTCAAACCCTCTTTACTCTCAGGCTCAGGCCCTCTACGCTCTCCACTTCCACCTTGTCACCCTCGCTGAGGCCTTCTTCGTTGATAACGCCCCAGATCTCGCCGTGGACGAAAACCCTGCCGCCCTTGAAAACGCCTGATTCGCCCACCAGACCCTGCGTGCCGGTCGCAACTTTGCCCATGTGAGCTTTCAAGATTAATTGCAGCAGGAAGAGGCTGATCGCAGCGAATGCAATGGCGAACGGCGCCACCTGCCAGATGTTCAGTCTAAGTTCGGGAATTGGTCCTTCGAACAGCATCAGCCCGCCGACGATCAGGCAGACGATCCCGCCGATGGTTAGCAGCCCGTACGAGGCTATCTTGAATTCCAGCACAAAGAGGAAAATCGCGATGCCGATCAGCAGCAGTCCCGCCCAGTTGACCGGCAGGATCTGAAATGAGATTGAGGCTAGCACCAGGCTGATCGCCCCCACAGCGCCTGGCAGGATCAATCCCGGGTTGGAGAACTCGATGTAGAGACCGATGACCCCGACGGTGCCCAGCAGTAGCGCCAGCATCGGGTTGGAGAGGTAGCTGAGGAACTGCTGGCGGAAGTCCATTTCAATGTCGATTATCTCCGCTCCGCGGGTCGTGACCGCAGTGATGCGCGGCTCGGTGCCCTCGAGCGAAAAGCGGCGTATCCTCTGCCCGTCCAGCCTTGTGAGAATATCTTCCAACGACTGCGCGGTGAAGTCGATCAGCCCATAATTAACGCACTCCTGCTCGGTGTAAGCCTCACTTTTGTCGATCGCGTCCACAGCCCGTAGTATCGTATCCTCGAGCGGCACATCGAAGTTGCGGCGGTGGCCGCTGACCAGCGTTCGCAGGAAGGCGCGGCTGTCGCCCTTCACCTTCTCCATCAGAGTCTTGTAATTCTCGTCGTCACCCCCGCCGGTAAGCATCACCGGCGTCGCCGCGCCGGTGCGTGTGCCGGGTGCCATCACCGCCACGTCGCAGGCCATCAGCAGGTAGAAGCCGGCGCTGGCAGCCTTGGCGCCGCTCGGCGTGACGAAGCCGACCACCGGGCGCTCCGAAGCCAGGATAGCCTGGATCATCCGCTCCATCGAGTTGACCATCCCGCCGGGTGTCTGCATCTTGAGGATGATCAGCTCGGCATCGGCGGCGTTAGCCTTGTTGATACCCTCGATCACGAAATCGGCGCTCACTCCGTGCACGACATCGTTGAAGTCGATGACGTAGACGCTCCGCCCCTGGCTGATACACAGCCCCGCGAGACCGAGAAAAAAGCACACCACAATCAGGATTTTTCGCATAGCACAGACCTTGCCTCCATCATAATTATACGATGATGCGGACGTCAACGGTCGCTCTTTTGGGTATTCTCTTAGAATAATATTTTTGTCTTGACAAATTTTCTTGACAAAGCTTATACTGGAGATAAACGTGTGTTAACAACGAATGATGCGGAGATAGTTTTGGTTGAAGCAGAGGTCACCAAGGTACTCAGAGGGCGCCGCGCAGCGAAAACGTTGCTGCAACCGTTGCGGCTAAGGCTGCTGGAGGCACTGAGCGAACCAAACTCGGCAGCCGGACTGGCGTGCCTGCTAGAGGTTCCCCGTCAGAAAATCAACTATCACCTTCGGGAAATGGAAAAGGTGGGGCTTGTCGAATTCGTCGAGAACCGCCGAGCGGGCAACTGCACGGAGCGGATAGTCAGGGCATCCGCCAGGCATTATCTCATTAGTCCGGAGGTTCTCGGCGGCCTGGCCGGCGGCACGGAGGGGTTAGCAGACAAGTTTTCGTCTTCTTACCTTGTTTCGGTCGCGGCACGCACGATCAACGACGTGGCGATCCTGCGAGATGGCGCCCGCAGGGCGGGTAAGCGTCTGGCGACATTCACTCTCGAGACCGGGGCTCGGTTCGCTTCTCCCTCCGATCTGAATGCCTTCGCTGAGGAGCTTTCCAATGCGGTGACCCGCCTGGTAGCGAAATACCATAACGATAAGTCGGAAAACAGCCACGGGTTCCGCTTCGCGCTCTGTGCACATCCCGAACTCACCGATCAAGAGCGTCAACAACTGAGAGAGGAGCAGGAAAGTGAGTGAACACGGGCTTCGTTCCATAGAGACAGAAATCCTCATCGACTCCCCGGTGGAGGCCGTCTGGAAGGCCCTGGCCGAGGCGGAAGAGCTGATGCGCTGGTTCCCACCGCAAGCGTCTGGGTGACCTCCTATCAACTGGACGAGGCACGGATGAGCGGCATCCAGGTAAGCCTCGTTAGCCTGATGGATAGCCTGATGGATAGCCTGATGGAGTAACGGACAATCTGTCGCATTTTGGGACACTTTTTCCGCCTATGTTCACAAATTGTGTGGGTTCCCCGGGGATAATGGTAAAAAACCGTAAAAAAATGAGACAGATGTGGACTCAAGTTCTCGAAAAATACCACGAATAGTGTATACTTGAGTACAAGATTATCCGGCATTGATTTTCTTGATTTTTGGCAGTTGTTAAAGAAGATTTATGGATAGCGGCAATCTCGCAGAGTGGGGCGGCAGGAGGTATCATCCCTTCGGGATCTACCTGAAGGAGCGCTTTGGGCGCAAGGTGTGGAAGGTCTCTGTCGACGCGGGGATGACCTGCCCCAACCGCGACGGCACGATCGGCAGCGCCGGCTGCGCGTATTGCGTGCGCGATGCCCATTTCAAAGGTCCGCTGCACAGCTACGTACCCGCGCAGATCGCGGTTGGAATCGAACGCCTGCGCGCTCGCCGCAAAGCCGATCGATTTATCGCTTACTTCCAGCCCGGCACAAACACATTTGCGCCTGCGGAGCACCTGCGCGCGGTCTTCGACTCGATCCGCGGCTTCCGCCATATCGTCGGTCTCGCGGTCGGCACGCGTCCCGACTGCGCCGGAGAGAACGTCCTCGATCTGCTCTCGGATTATACGCCCGACTACGAGGTTTGGCTCGAGCTGGGCCTGCAGAGCGCCCACGACGCCACCCTCAATGCAATCAACCGCGGCCACGACGTAGCCGCCTTCCTCGATGCCTATGAGCGCGCCCGCAGCCGCCCACTACAGATCGTCGTCCACCTGATCTTCGGCCTCCCGGGCGAGGGCCGCAAGGAGATGTTGGAAACTGTCCGGCTCGTTTCCGAACTTCGCCCCGACGGTATCAAGATCCACCCGCTGCAGGTCCTGCGCGGAACCGAGATTTCGCGCAGCTACAAGGACGGCGAATTCGAGCCGTTACAGCGTGAGGAATACATTTCGCTCGTTGCCGACGCCCTCGAGATTCTCCCCCCGGAGACCACCGTCCACCGCCTCACAGCAGAGGCGCCGCCCGACCTGCTCCTTGCCCCCGACTGGTGCAGCCGTAAACAATCCCTCCTTGCAGGCATCGAGGCCGAATTAAAGAGCCGCGGCACCCGTCAGGGCAGCCTTGTTTCGGTGGACGAGGAATAGTCGCAGGTCCGGTCTCCGTAAGAATTGCAGCGGCGGAGCTCCCCCTTTATCATGACCTACCCGCTGATACTGGCGGGCAATAATAGTCCGCGTCGTTAAACAGGAGATAATTGAACATGGCACTCAGCGACGGACTGATCGACTATAGGCTTGGTAACGGCCTGCGGGTGCTGCTTCGCCCAATGCGTTTCGCACCGCTGGTCTCGGTGTGGGCCTGGTACCACGTCGGCAGTAAGAATGAAGGCCCCGGCATCACCGGCGCCAGCCACTGGGTCGAGCACATGAACTTCAAGGGCACAGTCAACATCCCACGCCGGCAGATCAAGGGCCTGATCGAGCGCCAGGGCGGCTTCTGGAACGGCTACACCTTCATCGACCAGACCACCTACATGGAAACCCTGCGCAAGGAAGGCCTGGAGGTCGCGCTGCGGCTCGAGGCAGAGCGGATGCACAACAGCCTTTTCGAATCCGACGAGGTTGCCTCCGAGCGCACTGTGATCATCAGTGAGCTTCGCGGCAACGAGAACGATCCCTCCGAGCTACTTGATCGCGAGACGGTCGCCGCCGCCTTCCGAGCACACCCCTACTCCTGGCCGGTGATCGGCTGGCAGGGCGACCTTGAGGCGATGAGCCGAGACGACCTCTACAACCACTATCGCAGCTACTACAGCCCTGATAACGCCGTCGTAGTCGTCGTCGGCGATTTCGATGTCGACGAGACCCGCGCTCTGATCGACAAGCACTACGGGTCAATCGAGCGCTGGCCCGACGGACGCCTGCCCGACACTACTGCCGAGCCGCCCCAGCTTGGTGAGCGCCGCGTTGAGGTTCGCAGGGTCGGCGCCACGCCGTTGCTGCAGATCTGCTACCACGCCCCCGGCTTCAACGACGAGAACTTCTTCCCGCTGCTGCTCTTCGATTCACTCTTCGCCGGGCCGAGTGGCCTCAACATCTTCGGCGGCTTCAGCACAGGCGCCGGACGCAGCTCGCGCCTCTACCGCGAACTTATCGACAGCGGCCTCGCCGCCTCCGCGGGCGCTTACCTGCTCCCTTCGGAACACCCCTATCTCTACACCGTCGCTGCCGTGCTGAAGAACGACGAGGACTTCTCGGCAGTCGAAAACGCCGTCTACCAGACTATCGAGGATCTTATCCACCGCCCCGTCTCCAAAGCCGAGGTCGAGAAGGCGCGCACACAGTTACGCTCACGCCTCGTTTACGAGCAGGAAGGCATCACCAGCATGGCACACCAGCTCGGCTTCTTCGCAACCATATCCGACGTCGCGCGCTACGAGAGCGTTCTCGACAGGGTCACGGCAGTCACCCTCGACGATGCCCGCGCGGCGGCGTTGGAGTATCTCGGCGCGGACAACCGAACCGCAGGCCGCTTCTGGCCCCAGGCTGCGGAGTTGAAGAAATGAACGCCGAAGTCCACCACGCCACGCTCCGCAACGGCATGAGGCTGCTCGCTCGCCGCAACACCGCGAATCCGGCTTTCAGCTTGCAGATTTCTTTTGCAGCGGGAGCAGTCGGCGACCCGCGCGGCAAGGTCGGTCTCGCCAACTTCGCCAGAGCGCTGCTGACCAAGGGAACCGCCAGGCACAGCGCAGCCTGGATCGCCGAAAAGATCGATTCACTCGGCTTGGAACTTGGTTTCTCATCAGGGCGCCACACCCTCGGCCTCAGCGCGCGTGTACTCGCCGAAAATCTTCTTCCAGCGCTTAAGCTGATTCGCGAGATCATTGCCGAGCCCCAGCCGCCCGCCGAGGAATTCGAGAAAATGCGCGCCCGCATTGCCACCGCCATCAGGCGAAGACTTGACGATCCCGCCTCCGTCGCCACCGAGACACTGGCCGGAATGATCTACGGCACGCGGCATCCATACGGGCGTCACTCGCAGGGGACCCTCAAGTCGATAGAGAAAATCTCGCTGGATGACATTCTTGGTTTTTACGAAGAAAGCATCGAGCCCGGCGCCGCGATCGCTGTTATCGTCGGCGATGTTGAGCCCGACGGTGCAGCAAACCTGGCAGGTGAGACCGTCGGCCGCTGGAAGGGCGGCGGTGAGTTCGCGCTCGAGCCTCCAAAGTCGGTGGAACTGCCCGTGGAGCCGCAGCGCAGGTTCATCGCCATGCCGGAGAAGACGCTGAATGACGTTGCTCTCGGCTATCAGGGTATCAGGCGGTTGGATCCCGATTACCACGCCCTGCAGATCGGCAACACCGTGCTCGGTCGTCTCAGCCTCGGCGGGCGCATCGGCCAGCGGGTGCGCGACCGCGAGGGCATGGCCTACTATGCCTACACCGGTTTCGACGCAGGCGTGGGCGCTGGCCCGTTCGTATTCCGCGCGGGAGTCGCTCCGCAAAACGTTGACCGCGCCGTTGAGATCGCGCTCGAGGAGATGCGCAGCGCGAGCGTCGAGGGGATTACCGCGGAAGAGATGGAGGACGCCGTGCTCTACCTCAGCGGCGGTGTCGCGCGGCAGGTGGAGACCAACGCAGGCATGGCCTTGACGCTTCTCTCCCAGGAGATCTTCGGCCTCGGCGACGACCATTACCTGCGCTACGGGTCGATCCTTCGGGAGTTGACCCTCGACGACGTTAACGCGGCGCTGGCAAAGCACCTGCATCCCGACAAATACTGCCTCGCCGTCGCGGGCGCCGAGGTCTGACGCCCGCGATTAGAATCCTCCGGCTTTGCCTGCCCTACGGGTATCGGCACTCGCTCTCAAACTGCCTGTCTGCTGGTCGCGCCAGCAGATTTGAAGCGAGCCCATGTGCCAGTTGTAAAGCCGCCCGCCCGGCACCTTGATTCCCAGCTTCGCCAGCCCGGCGACGGTCTCCTGCGGGATGCGCGTCTTGATCTCCAGTGTGTAATCGTCGCGCAGCGGATACATCCGAGGCGCTAAGGATGCCTCGTTGGGATCCATACCGAACTCGAGCACGTTAGCCAGCACCTGCAGCGTCAGGATGTGCGGAAAACCGGGAGTGCCCAGTGCCATCCACGGCTCGCCTCCGCGCAGCACCATCGTGTGGCCCGTGCAGTCCTTCAGCCTTCCGCCGCCAACCAGCCAGCCGGAGATCGCCGAGGTCATGTTGGTGGTCGAGGCGCTGCTGCCGTACATCGGCACACCGCCGACAACCATTCCCGGTATGCCTCCCCCCTGCAGCGTGTGCATCATTTCAACCCAGTTGCCCTGTGGGTCTACGATGCTCAGCTCACAGCTGCCGCGTGAAGGGGGATTTTCATCAGGTGCGGTCGTCGGCAGCCCCGCCGCGGCCATCGCCGGCTTGCCGCTTGTCAGCTCAACATGCTTCGTCAGGTCGATCTTCGGCATGCTCTTCTTCAGCACGCGCGCGAGGTAAGCGTGATAATCGGGCGAGAGCCACTCCTCTACCGGCACGCCAAAAATCTCGGGATCGTGGAGGTAGTCGGTTTCCCTGAACACCTTCCGCAGTGCATGCGCCACCAAGTAGAGCGACTCGGCGGATGTCGTGTAGTGGCCGAGGGAGCGGACGTCTAGATTGCGCAAAATGCCGAGGAACAGTGCTGAGATCACACCCATTGCCCCCGGTGGACTCAATTGCAGCAGTTCATGCTCGCGGTGCGGATAGCGCAGCGGCTCCTGCCAGCGGGCAGGGAAGGTCTTCATCTGCTCCAGCTTGATATCCCAGCCCAGGCTGTTCGCCTTTTCGACGAACTGCTTCGCCCAGTCGCCGCTGATGAAATAATCCGGGCCCTCCTTCGCGCAGTTGCGCAGCGACTCGGCCAGCGCCGGATTGCGCCAGCGCTCCCCGACCGCCGGAGTGAAGCCGTCCGGCGTGAACAACTCGCGACCTGAGGGGAAATATGTGTGGAACGCGATCTCCTCTTCGAGGTAGCCGTACTCGAACGAGTGGACTACGTGCCCCTCCTCGGCCGCCTCGATCGCCGGCCAGCAGAGGTAGTCCCAGGGCTTGGAGCCGAAACGCTCATGGATCGCTTTCATCCCCGGCATGAAACCGGGGATCACCGCGCTGGGTCCGCTGCGACCGTTGCCGCCCTGCATCGGACGGAACGGCGGCATCCCCGGCACCAGCATGCCGCAACTGTTGCATTGGTATGCCTTGCCTGTCTTCTTCTCCCAGTAGAGGAAAGAGACCGAGCCGCTGTGGTTGGTCATGTGCGGCTCCACGACAGCCTGGATCAGGCTGCCTGCAACACCGGCATCTACGGCGCTACCACCGTCGCGCATCACCTGCAGCATCGTCTCCGTTACCCGCGGGTGTGAGCTGCTGCAGACCGCCCGCTCTCCGCTCGCCACCGGCTTCGGGCCCTGGCGGGGAAGATCATCCAGCGAGAAATCCTTCGCTTCCGCTCCTTCCGCGGCCGCTGCCGGTGGTGCAATTCCGCTCAGCCCGGCAGCCCCACCGGCTGCGAGCGAATACTTGAGAAAATCACGGCGCTTCATCCTTTCCTCCAGTGTTTGAGATTGTGCCCAGCGGTCCCGCAGGGAGGTGCAGATTTAGCAGGCCGGATCAAGGGAATTACCGCAAGCGGATCAACATAAATGACGTTCCAGGCGATGTTTTTCAGAGACGCACTCCCGGCCATAATAAACCAGTCGTTACTCCTGCGACAGACCCTGATGGGATTATCCGTGTTGTCACCTTGCGAGGTCGTTGCGTGTCCCCGGATGGTCGTTCCGCACCATGGCGAGGATCTGATACACAGCGGTCTCGCTCGAGTGGCATGATAAAAAAGGCTGCTATATCAATGGTTTTCAGTATCTTGGGCTCGATTATGCGTTCTTTCGGCAAGTTCGGCACAGCCCTTGCTTCCCTCAGGTTAGGGCAAAAACAGGGGAACTAAGGGATGAAGATGTTGCGAGCCCTGCTGCTGATCTTGTTGATGCTGGTTTCGGTCACGATTTTCTTTTTCTTCCTGGCTACCGCCGGTGGCTCCACCGAGGTCGGAGTGGAAGGTGAGATGCAATTCAACTCGCATGATTCAGGGCTCATGGAGTTTCATTAGGCCGGCCGCATTCTCTTCGACGGTTGCAGTGATCCCAGCGTCAAAGCGTCAATCGAAAGCGTTGTTCTCAACGATAGCTGGGTGTCGTCCAGGCTGGGAAAGCAAAGTTTGAAACCTGTCTCTCACCCGCGCGTCTAAATAAACGAGGGGTTTGTGTTCCTGATAGTTACCGTGTGAACGAATGCAAGGGGGTGACTCATGACGGCAAAACGCAAACTTGTACTTTCTATATTTGTCTTGGCTGTTTCACTGTCTTTAGCTTCCTCTCCGACTTCAAGAGCATTTGCAGACGACGATCTCAAGAGCAGGCTCGAGACCAAACTCGTGCCGTATATCGAACAGGTGATGGCCGCCCAGGAGATACCCGGGCTTGCGATCGGCGTCGTCCTCAAAGGTAAGATCATCTTCGCGAGGGGCTTCGGCGTGAAAAATCTCGATACGGGCGAGCCGATCACCCCCGAATCACTCTTCCACATGGCATCGATATCCAAGACGTTCGTCGCCACCGCCGTCATGCAGCTTGTCGAGAAAGGGATGGTCAGCCTCGACGATACGATCGTCAAACACATCCCCTATTTCAAACTCGCTGACGAGCGCTATAAGAAAATCACAGTGCAGCAGATGCTGAGCCACGTCTCCGGCATGCCCGACGTCGAGGATTACGAATGGAGCGATCCGCAGTACGATGACGGCGCGCTGGAGCTCTACGTACGCTCCCTGGCCGACCTCGAGCTGATCTCCGGGCCGGGTGAGCGCTTCGCCTACAGCAACATGGCCTACGAAGTTCTGGGCGACCTGATCGCCAAGGTTTCGGGCAAGACTTTCGAGGCATACGTCAAGGAGAACATTCTCGACCCCCTCGGTATGAAGGAGAGCAACTTTCTCAGAGACGCCGTCTCGCCCAAGCTGACCACGAGCCCCCACATCCGCGCCCTGATCACCGAGGTCAGCTCCGTCTATCCCTACAACAGAATGCACGCCCCCAGTTCAACGCTCCACTCAAGCGCGCATGAGATGTGCTATTGGGCCATCGCCAACCTGAACCGGGGTGTTATTGGAGAAACAAGAATCCTCAAGGACGCCAGCTACGACATTATGTGGAAGAAATGGAGTGATGCTTTCGGCGGCCGGAGCGTCGGCCTGAGCTGGTTCATCGTCGATTACAAAGGCAATCCCACAATCCAGCACAGCGGAGGGGATGTCGGCTACTCTACCAACCTCGTTTTACTGCCTGAGAAAGGAGCCGCAGTCGTCGTCCTCTGCAATGAGATCCCCGGCCCCGTCCGCCCCGTCACCAACGCCGCCCTGGATGTCATACTGGGGCTCGATCCCGAGATGCCGAAGATGCAGGCATCGGTTCCCGTTTGCCGGGCGCTCAAGGAGGAGGGCATCGACGCCGCCGTGAGCCTGTTCAAGAAAATCAGGCGAGAGGAATCCGGCGCCTACGATCTGAGCATGAGGCAGTTCTTCTTTATCGCCGACGGCCTGATTGAGACCGGCAGGACGGAACAGGCGGCCGAGGTGGCGAATTTGTGTATCGCGGTTGATTCGAAAGATGCTGATGGCTATAGGCTGCTGGCTTTTGTTCACTATATGAGCGGAGACATCGATTCAGCACTTGATGCCGTGCGTCAGGGCCTGGAGATCGACCCCGACGATGAGGAACTCAAGGAGTACTTTGAACAGCTGACACAGATGCAGGCAGAGAAGAAGTAACCGCGCGTTAGCGAAGGCCGTTCCACGTAATGGAGTGTGGCAAAGCCTCGGTAAATTATTTGACGTGTTGCGTGGCCGATTTGCCCTGTCGTCGCGACTATATGTGTGCCGAATGTCGATTTAAACAGAACCGACCACGGATTTGCTTACAGGTGTCCAATGCGTCCGATTTTCCACTTTTTCTGGAGGTATTCGGCTGCGAGGCGGCGGTGGTCATGGTCAGCCGATTCGGGGTCCCCGAGCAGGCAGGTTTTGAAGGAGGCGTAGATTTCGGGATCGAGATTCTCCTCGACGCGCTCGACGCGCAGCAGCTCAAAGTAGGAATCCTCAAAGCGGTGCCAGTTGTGGTCGCGGCGGAACTGTTCGCGGATCTCGCGCGAAGGCACGAGCGGCTCCTCGCGGCGGTACTCGATTCCGGCGACCTCTTTCAGCAGAAATGCGATGTCGCGCTCGCGCGTGAAGCCGGGGCCTGATTCGGCGGCGTAGGTCCGCACATCGGCGACCATCTCCACGCCGGCATCGACAAGCAGTTGCATCAGGTTCTGGAGTTTCTTCCTGCCCATGCCGACGGTGTAGAGCACCGCGGGCTGCGGCAACTCATGCCCGATCCGCCCGTTGCGATGAGGCCGTTGCCGCCGCCGCTTGAACGGCTTTGTGCTACCTGTCTTCTTATTGTCAAATGCCATGGCACCACGTCCGCGCTGCGAATCGTAATGTTGTTTGTCGCGCCAGATAGCCGCGGGGATTTTCGCCCGTCGCGGCATCTGTCGGGTAATTCCCCAATCCCCCGGCGTCAAGATGATACTAGATTCTCCCGCCAAGTGAAGACACTTTTTCACTTTCCCGGCGATACAATGTTATGAAAAGAATCCACAGGACCTCTCCCGGCGGATATTCTGAGACCGGTTGATCGTTTCTTAGCGATCACCTACCGCCTTCCTTTTGAATCAAGCCAGGCGAATCCCTTTGCTGAAAGCTGTTCACGGTGTCCTTGCGGGCATCGTTTTTTATCAACGAGGTAATCCCATGTCTTCCGAGAACTTCATTCCCGGCCCGATCGCAGAAATCAAGTTCAGAACCCGCCCGGGACGCAACCCGAAAATCGTCGTTAGGAAAAAGAAGAGGCGGGAAAACCATCCCGAGCGTTACGTCTTCGTCCTCGTCAACATGGAGAACATAGTCGCCGGCGACAGGATTATCCTGCGCGCCGCACCCGGCATCACCCTGGCCGTCAGGGGACCGGCCGCCCGCGCTACGACATCCGGCCCGACGGACATCCTTTACGTTTATGGGCAAGGGAGCCTCCGCATTGCAGTTGGCGGCAAGCCACGGGCCAGCCTGACCGCCGCCGTCTCCCTGCCGGAGCCTCGGCAGCCACAAGGCAGGCTGGTTGGTCCGCTGATGCCCTACCTCGGCGCGCCGGAAAGTAAAAAGCGCCACCCCCTCGACGCCTACTTCCTCGCCCTCGACGACCTGGTCGTGCCTTGCGGCTGCAACTATATGTCGCTTTGCCCGATTGCTTGCTGGAACGACCTCGACATCGGCTCGCCGTTTACACTTGTCCGGGGTAAGTGCGATTTGAGCGAGATCGATCCCCTCTTCGAGGGCGCCTTCCGCTGCCTGCTCTGGCGCGCCGCCCGCTCGGGCGTCGCAGTTCATCTTTACCCCTTCGAATTCGTCAGCTTCAACCATCCCTCGATGTGGGCTCGCTCGCCGCTTAACGCCGTAGGAAATGTTCACGGCTGGATCGATGAGGACGCGCCGCGTGGGTACAAGGGTTTTCACCGCATCCTCAAGAACGGCGAACCACCCGGGGCGCGCGAAATCCTCTGCGATTACTTCCAACGCCTCTCCCGCATGATCGATCCGCGCCAGCCGCACGCCGTCGTGCCCATGCTCGAGGGCCAGAGCCGCCGCGTCGACATTAACCTCAGCATGCTTCGCCAAGGTCGCACTCTCGGCATCAACCAGAAATCGCTCTACCAAGACAGCGCCTGGCCCGCGATGGAGCAGCATCTGAGTAACGATCCAGCCTGGCGCGGACTCCTGCGCGACGCCGCGTTCATCTCCTGCCACTCCTGCGACTCGGGCGGCGTCACCGCCCGCATACTCGCCCGCCTCAAGCCTTTCGCGCTGGATCTGAGCTTCTCTCTGCTTGCCTCTACCGACGGCACCGGCGCCGGCTGCGGAGAGCTCAGCCGTCACCGCCGACCCAGAGGCACACGCCCCAACCTCGACGACCTGATAGATATCTGGCGCGAAGGCCTGGCAAAAGCGGGTGATCGGTTCCTCGGTCTGGAGATCAAGACACTCGGCTGGGAAGACGCGCTCGAAATCCTCCCCGCCGTCACGGGGCGGATACAAACGAATTGACGCAAAAACCTGGAACGCAGACATTTTTATTCGCGCCCATCTTGCTTGAGTGCGATGAAGCGATGTCTTTTGTTGTATTTGTCATTGAGCGGTGATTATCATGTCGCTCGATTTTCGCAACACAGCTGATGGAGGGGCGTTATGAGAAAGATCCTGGCGGTCACAGCATTTCTTGTTTTCCTTATTGCTATCGCGTGCCAGCCGCAGGGAGAATCCGAACAAGCCGCAGCCGTCGACCCGGCCGCCGAGGAGCAGGCCGTCTCCGAGGCACTTGACGACTTCATGAATGCCGTCGAGATGGAGGACATGAATTATTTCGGCGATGTTGTCGTTCACGATCCGGATAAAGTCTTCATCGGGGGTAGCGCGGACGGCTACGTCGTCGGCTGGGATGCGCTGGTCGCGTTGATGGAAGCGCATAACGAGGTATTCTCGGATACGAAGATCACTCAATCCGATCTGAAGCTTCACCTCCTGCCCGACGGAAAAACGGCCTGGGCCACCAGCCTCTGGGACATGGCAGCTACTTTTGGTGAGGAGCAGAAGCAACTGCCCGTCCGCTGCACCTGGGTTCTCGAGAAACGCGACGGCGAGTGGAAAATCGTCCACTTCCACTTGTCAGTCGGCATGCAGGTGTGAGAACGACCGGGCGCGCCCGAGTCATTCCGGTACTATAAATGGTGTCGGTCACCGTGGCGTATCTGACCGACCGTACAAATTGCGAGCGATAAAACCGCAGCTCCACATAACGCACAAATGCTTGTCTGTATCCCATTATTGAGTCGCATTCCCGTCCGCGTATTCTAATCAACTAAAAACCGTAAGCTTGACTCTCCCCTATTGAAATCCCCGCGTGTTTCGGACATCATTTCAGGCTCACGCACAGGAGAGGGATACATGGCTTTCGACAAGATCATCATCAAGGGCGCCGCCGAGCATAACCTCAAGCACATAGATCTCGAGATCCCGCGCGACAAGCTTATTGTTATCACCGGCATCAGCGGCAGCGGCAAGAGCAGTCTCGCCTTCGACACCATCTATGCCGAGGGCCAGCGTCGCTACGTCGAGAGCCTCAGCGCCTACGCGCGGCAGTTTCTCGAGCAGATGGAGAAGCCCGACGTCGAGAGCATCGAAGGGCTCAGCCCGGCGATCTCGATCGAGCAGAAGACCACCAGCCGCAACCCGCGCTCGACGGTCGGCACCGTCACCGAGATTTACGACTACCTCCGCCTGCTCTACGCGCGCGTCGGCAAGCCCCACTGCCCATCCTGCGGCAAGCCGCTCTCGCGCCAGACGCCGCAGCAGATAGTCGACCGGACACTCGCCCTGCCCGAAGGCGAGAAGATACAGGTGCTCGCCCCCATCGCCCGGCACAAAAAGGGCGAGTTCAAGCGCGAACTGCAGGATCTCCGCCGCCAGGGTTTTGTTCGCGCCCGCATCGACGGAGAAGTCCTTTCCCTCGGCGACGACATCGAGCTTGACAAGCAGCACTGGCACAACATCGACGTCATCGTCGACCGCCTCGTGATCAAGGAGGGCATCGGCAACCGCCTCTCCGACTCCGTCGAGACGGCCCTCCACCTCGCCGGCGGCCTGGTGACAATCAACCACCCCGACGCGGGCGAGGATCGCATCTTTTCCGAGAAGCTGGCCTGTTTCGACTGCGGCGTCTCCTTCCCCGAGCTCAGCCCGCGCGCCTTCTCGTTCAACTCGCCCCACGGCGCCTGCCCCGAGTGCGATGGCCTCGGCTTCCGCATGGAGTTCGACGAGGCGAAAATCATTCCCGATCCCACTATCTCGATTATGAACGGAGCCCTCGTGGCCATGCCAAGCACCCAAGGCTCCTATTACTTCCAGATGTACGAAACCCTTGCGAACCACTGCGGCTTCGATCCGAACGCGCCGGTCGTGGAGATACCACGCGAGAATCTCGACATCGTCCTCCACGGCAGCCCGGAGGTGATCAACTGGGAGCTCAAGGACGGTATGGGACAGCGGAGCCACAAATTCCGGCGCAAGTGGGAAGGTGTTGTGCCCTGGCTGATGCGCCGCTACCACGAGACCGGCAGCGATTACATCCGCGCCGACCTCGAGAAATACATGACCGCTCTGGTCTGCTCGACCTGCAGCGGCAAGCGTCTTCGCCCCGAGAGCCTGGCGGTGAAGATCGACGGCCGCTCGATCACCGACGTTACCTCCCTTTCCGTCAGGGACGCCGCAGCGCTGTTCACCGGCATGCGTCTCGGCGAGCGCGACAGCATCATCGCCGACAAGGTGCTCAAGGAGATCCGCGACCGCCTGCGCTTCATGGCCGACGTCGGCCTCGACTACCTCTCGCTCGACCGCTCCGCAGCCACACTCAGCGGCGGCGAGGGGCAGCGCATCCGCCTCGCCACCCAGATCGGCTCCTCCCTCATGGGCGTGCTATACGTCCTCGATGAGCCCAGCATCGGGCTGCACCAGCGCGACAACCGCCGCCTGCTCGACGCCCTCGAGCGCATGCGCGACCTTGGCAACACCGTCATCGTCGTCGAGCACGACGAGGAGACGATCCGCACCGCAGACTACGTCGTCGACCTTGGCCCCGGCGCGGGAGTCCACGGCGGCGAGGTCGTCTGCCAGGGAACCGTCGAAAACCTGGTCAAGTGTAAGAAATCGCTCACCGGTCAGTATCTCAGCGGCAAGAAATCTATCCCACTGCCGAAGCAGCGGCGCAACGGCAACGGCAAGTGGCTCGAGGTCGCCGGCGCTGCGATGCACAACCTCAAGCATATCGACGTCCGTTTCCCGCTCGGCCGCTTTTCCTGCGTCACCGGCGTCTCCGGCTCCGGCAAGAGCACCCTTGTAGTCGAGATCCTCTACAAGGCGCTCGCCCAGCGCCTGCATCGCGCGCTCGACAATCCCGGCCCGCATGACGAGATCCGCGGCCTCGAGTACGTCGACAAGGTGATCGATATCGACCAGAGCCCCATCGGCCGCACGCCGCGCTCCAATCCTGCCACCTACACCGGTCTCTTCACCCCCATCCGCGACCTCTTCAGCCAGGTGCCCGAGGCGCGCATGCGCGGCTACAAGCCAGGACGCTTCAGCTTCAACGTCAAGGGTGGGCGCTGCGAGGCATGCCATGGCGACGGCGTCACCAAGATCGAGATGCATTTCCTGCCCGACGTTTATGTCACCTGCGACGTATGCAAGGGCCGCCGCTATAACCGCGAGACGCTCGAGATACTCTACGGCGGGAAGTCGATCGCCGACGTGCTGGAGATGACCGTGGAAGAGGCGCTCGAGTTCTTCCGCAACGTCCCTGTCTGCCGCGGCAAGCTCGAGACGCTGCACGCCGTCGGCCTCGGTTATATCGAGCTCGGCCAGGCCGCCACCACCCTCAGCGGCGGCGAGGCCCAGCGCGTCAAGCTCTCCAAGGAACTTTCCAAGCGCCAGACCGGCCGCACGCTCTACATCCTTGACGAGCCGACCACCGGCCTGCACTTCGACGATATCAACAAGCTCCTCTCCGTCCTCCATGACCTTGCCGATCATGGCAACACAGTTATCGTCATCGAGCACAACCTCGACGTGATCAAGACCGCCGATTGGATCATCGACCTCGGTCCCGAGGGCGGCGACGACGGCGGCCGCATCCTCGCTGAAGGCACACCAGAAACCGTCGCTGGCGTTGATGACTCCTACACGGGGCAGTTTCTCAGGCGTGTGCTGGGAACCTGAGACGGTAGGGCTTGATCGACTTGTTGGTTGGCTGAGATTGGAGTTTGTGGTTTCTAGAGTGGAACGTTTGGTAATTGTTGCGATCAGTTGGGTTGCATCGACAGGTCCGATTCGGTCCAACCCTGGCTGGCGGTAACCTCCTCCGAGCTACTCAGCATGGCTTGTACCAGCGAATCGAATTCCTTGCCGAGAGTTTGTTTCAGCCTTTCCTTGAAATTTTGGCTGTCGCCGGGATCCCTGGCGGGAAAGACGACGGTGAAAAACGGTCCGGCGTCGCCAACCAGGTTGCGGAAAACCGTGTAAGGTCGACCGATACCATTCTTTTCGCACAATCCCTTGATGCCTTCCAGAGCGATTATGAAATCACTTTCATTTGCCGGGCTAACCCTGAAACTGAAGTATTCGAAGAACGTTGCTTGACCGGGCGGCAATTCGGGTGATGTCAGCCTGTAGTAGGAAAGCTCGAGATCCGTATGCCATATTGTGAATTTGCTGGAGACGATCGCTTCCTTGCGCCGGCGGCCCCATTCGCTCGCTTCCATGAGAGCTTTGGCCTGGTTCCATAGTTCTAATAATTCTCCGATTTCCTCCAGCTTGTATTCGCGGGAGCCGTATTCGAAATTGCCGTGCATGTCGCGGAAGCAGTTGAAATTCAGGGTGATGCCCTCGCTTTTCATCTCTGCAATCCACCTCTTCGTCGTCTCGACGTAGACCTCGCGCATCCCAGGCTTGACCTGATCAGTAATCCAAAAGGAAATTATCGTTGACACCTTCTTTTCCTCTTCAATGGCTTTGCTCGCCCACGCGGAGGTGAATAATATCGTGATCAAGACAGCAATCAGCGAATGTCTCATTAATGTCTCCTTTTTGCGATCGGAATACGCCTTTTTTCTGTAGCAGCGGTCATTTTAGCGGGGAACAACGTCCATCTCAACGGTTTTAATCCGGTTTTTGTCGCTTTTATGCGCCAGTTTTGGCTCCTCGTGAGTTTAGTAAAGTAGGTAATCCGCATATCGATCTTACATCAATGTTTGTCCGGCGCCCGACCGGGCTGAGAGTAACTATGTCTTCGCTGGGTGAAAAAATGGTGAGGCCCTGGATATTTGTTTTTCTGGTCGGCCAGTTGTTGCTCGTCTCGTCGCCGCTCTACGGCAGCGATTACACTCGAAATGGTAGGGTTGATATCAGTATTGAGAATAATGTCGCAACAATTGTAGTTGATTGGAGGGATCGTCAGAGTACAGGGCAGGTAATGCCTGCGTGCAATATCAAGGACGACATGAATGTTGTCGTCTTAGTCAAGAACTTCAACTTTATCCACTTCGACCTTGAGGTTGATGTCTCTGCCAAAACCATCGTCGCCTACCAGGTATTGAATGATGTCTGGAAGCAAATGCTGTCGTTACCTTCAGGCGCGCTGATAGCAGAATTGTGAGATATTATCAAACCAAAAACAATGAAGGCTTATTTCCTGCAATTACTGGAAGAATGGCGAGAGAAGCTGGAGGTCGAACAAAAGGCGTTAGAGGAGGCCGTAGGAAGTGTGCCGTCTGCCAACACTGCCTTTAATAACACACAAATAATTGACGATTACTTGGACCGTCTTGCAGGGCACGTGCTATTCAATGAGCTGGAGAAACTTCGCTACAATGCTTGGGAAGCAACGCTTGCGTTCAATAATGTCGATGAGGCTTACAAGGCTCACCTACTATACGATCGCTATCTTGAATTCCATCAGAAGCTGATAAAGAAGATGAGGGCGTTCGCCCACTCTGTAGAGCTTTGTAAAAATGGCAAAACATTCCCCGTGGGTAAAAACAAGGCTGGCACACTAGTCAACATCACCATGCAAGCAAAGGCCGCTAAACCAGACATGAGGGGCGGGGATAAACGCGAAATACAGTACTTCGTCCACTCGAATTTCCCTCTCATCTTCCACGTCGGTTTGACAGCGTCGGTGCTTAAGAAGTTGGAATTCGAGAAGGTCGAGCAATTCATCAGAGAAGGGATGTACGGCGATTACTATCAATTAGTTGAGGAAGGCGACTCCGACTTCAATTTCTCCGCCTTCCTGAGCTACGAATTTCACAGGAGCGATGACCTCAGATGGGGCGTCTCTCTTACAATTGGAACCGACTATAAGGATCCGAGTGATAATTTCTACTTCGGTGTGTCCGGGCGTTTCAGGAAGGCCTTGTTCACGTTCGGCGCGGCGTGGAACAGGGTTGTTCGAGGTGAGAACAAAATAGGCGACGTCGCCGCAATCAATCTCTACGAGACAATCATCCAGGAAAGGGACTGGGGTTACTTCTTCGCCTTCTCCTTCACGCTTTTCTGATACCGAAAGAAGTTTCTTTTTAGGGAATGATGTTCAAACACACGTCAAGGAGCTTGTCATGAGTAAGGGAAGTTTCATTGGCCAGGTGAAGACGCGCTGGCTCAAACACAAGGGCGGTGATCGCAAGATGAAGCTGCTGGAGGACTTCGCCTACGTCGATCCCAAGGGCGTGAAATGGGTCGCGACCAAGGGCAGCGTGGTCGACGGCGCCAGCATCCCGCAGATCTTCTGGTCGGTTCCCGTCGGCTCGCCCTTCGTCGGGGACTATCGCCGCGCCAGCGTGCTGCACGACGTCGCCTGCGGCCAGAAAAACGAGCCGCACAAGCAGGTCCACCGCATGTTCTACGACGCGATGATCTGCGACGGCGTCGACCAGGTGAAGGCAATGACGATGTTCATGGCCGTCAGGATGTTCGGTCCGAAGTGGGGAGTACCCAAGCCGCGGGCAAGGGCGGTGAGGACTTTTTCGGCCGCACCGGCGGGGATCAGCATCGACCAGCTCGAAAAAACGATGGACAAACTCCTCAACGAGTAAGACCGAGTTTTCTTGCTGCAATTAAACCGCCGGTTTTGCCGACTCGGGCGTTTAGTAATTTAGGGAACCTCGATCATTCACGGGATGATTAGTTGGAGCGTCAGCCGTGCGGTTGAAAGCGTGCGACCCCATTGTCCTTGCCGTAAGACTATCGGGATCGCAACGGGAAGAAATCTTGCCTCGCGCAATGAGGCGCATGTGTAGATACCGGCGTGAGTCTAGCAATTCCGCCGGCAAAACATTTTATTTAGGAGGTCAGCGATGACAAACAAGGCATTATGCGTCGGGATCAACGACTACCCCGGCGTAGGCAACGACCTCGGAGGCTGCGTCAACGACGCCAACGATTGGGCCGAGCTTCTGACGACAACTTACGGCTTTCCCGAAGGAAACATCACGATGCTGCTCGACAGCCAGGCGACCAAGCAA
>Ga0114922_10001877_pt1 | contig 19895 bp, 20 predicted proteins | sample AartaG_FD_100975 | JGI IMG/M metagenome (GOLD analysis project Ga0114922, IMG submission 100975) | Deep subsurface microbial communities from Aarhus Bay to uncover new lineages of life (NeLLi) - Aarhus_00045 metaG | ecosystem: Environmental > Aquatic > Marine > Oceanic > Sediment | place...
ACACTGACATTTTCCTTTTCGTTTGAAAATATCCATTTCCACGCCCGACAGGCGTATCATTGTACTGTGTTAGATTTAACGGTTTTTCCGGCGTCGGATCAGGGCCAGTACGCCCATACCCAGCAGGCCCATGGTGGTCGGCTCGGGAATGCAGCGGGTGTCAACATCGATCTGATCGAGTATTACATATTGACTCGCTTCCAAGTTTCCGCCGAAAATTACTAATTCACTGTCCGGTTGCAGATCATACTGAAAATAGGTCGAAAAACGCGCCCAGAATCCACCGTCGAGGGGATTCACACCAAGAACTTCTTGGGTATCGGGACCAGGACCATAATCGAACTGATGGGCAGAATCCTCAATGCCATCGGCATAAACAGCCATTTGAACATTATCGACTATCGACCCTAAATGAGTCAAATCAGTAACCTTGAAAGTCATCTCGAACCACATTTCCTTGCGCAGGGATAGATTTTTCTCGTTGGGAATAACGATTCTGAACCACTCCTGAGCGGAAGCAGGTCCGTTTATCTTCCAGCCGCCCTGACGGTCGCCATAATATTTCAACGGATCATACGGATCATACACCGGCCCAAGATCATCTACCCAGGTACCGGTAACCATGTTGAAACTGGCTATTCCGAACGGATTGCCGTCACCGCCATCGTCCGGAGCCGAGGGATTGGTGTTGTCGTCGAAGCTCCAACTCTGGTGGGTAAAATTCTGGGTTTCGGGATCATTTTGCCAATCCGGCGGATTGGCATAGTCGGCAGATGCCAACTGGGCACAGAGAAACACCACTATTACAGAAAAGAACATCTTCCTCATCATATTAACTTCCTTCCTTCCTTTTTGAAACAACACGCGATTTCAAGAATTTTTGGTTTTCCCGATCACAGAACTACCTTCCTTTCTCATTGCGATCGGCTCTATAGTGAACGTACAATTTACACACTAATCCACCATTTAATCTATCAAAAATCAACCTTCAGGTCAAGATAAATTTACCCCGGGCACAGTTTTTTTGGGGGGCCAGGGTGGAAATCCGGGGGAAGAAAGGTATATGGTTGTTAATAAAGGACTTACGTCGCCTGCCGGGAGCGAAAAAAGTGTGTGTTTCTCGAAGGATTTTCGTTTATACTAGTAAGGTGGAGAGTGTTTGCGGAGAATTTACCCATTTGGCGGGTGAGTGAATCCCGCCGGAAAGTAACTGTCGGTGACAGGAGAATGATTATGAACCTGAAAGCATATTTACCGATCATCGCCCTTTGCGGGCTGACGTTTGCGGTGTCGTTTGCGGCGGGCCTGTGGTGGGAGATGTCCCAGCAGGAAGAATGGGCGGAGTCGGACACCCAGCAAAGCCTCGCGAAACGAAAAGCAGTTACGGAAAAACCGAAGTCGGATGATGAAAAATCCAATGCGGAGGAGGAGAACGTGGCTGCCGACAAGAAAGACGAACCGGATACGCCGGCGGAGGATGCTGAATCCCGTCCGTCCGAAACTACGCCGGAACCCGTTGTTGCACCCAACGTATCACCGGCAGGGCCGCCTGCGAATGCCAAGCGCATTCGCGGCGGGGTGATGCTACGGGACCTGAGTAATATTCCCGAAGAGCAGCGTGCCAAGATTATGGAAGCGAGACAAAGAGCCCTGGAAACCGCCGCTCGCGCGCAAGAAGCGGCTGCGGTGGAAATCTCCGACGAATCCGAATCGACCATTGATATCTCCGGCGAAGGGACTCCCGACGGCGGAGTCATCATCATAGAGCCCGACAACTAGTACGAATTTCTCCTAAACCACCAAAGCGCCAAGACACAAAGAATTTTATAAAAGATGAAATAATCTGACGAACCGTAGGTTTTCCAGCGTCGGTTCGAGTTCACGACGATCAGGGGATATAGGGGAAGCCCTGTTGCAGAAACCTCAGGTCGGCATTGTCTGTATCGGGAGCAGTAAAGGCAACAACATTGTAGTCGGCATACTCACCATTGATGAAATCTACCGTACGATCCTTTTGCCATTTTCGCACGGAAGCGTGTCCGTCGGCCCAGCCAAAATCGCACTTATCGACGTGCCAGGCCGCCAGCCGATCCCCAAAATAATCACTCATGCTGGGGCACTCCCTCACATGAACGCCCCAGGAACCCATGTTCCAGCCCCGCCAGTCCGCCTCCTCCACAAAGACATACTTGGTTTCGGGATATTTTATCGCAGACAATTTTCTAATTTTTTTGTTCGCGCAACACCCCGGCCAACCTTCGCCATTGAGTGTTCCGACGATAGAATAGCTCCCCCAGCCGTAGAGTATGGCGCCGTTTGAAGCGACTCGTTCCCTATCACTGGGACAGTGATAGGCCTCCATGTTTTTCACATAGGACCAGAGTTTCCCCCGTTCTATCGCTTCTTCTTGCTCTGGGATGCTAGGCCCGATGTTAGTGGTCGGCCGAAGAACCCAATGATAAGGATTGTCCTTAGTCTCAGGGGTGCCGACGGTAGGCCAGGTATGGCCTCCGACGATTTTTCCCTTGTTGTCTTCTGCGTACCATAACCAGTTAGAGGAAAGGACCTTCAAATTCCCGAGGCAAACGGCGAGGGTAGCATTTTCCCGGGCCGCCCGTAAGGCGGGCAGAAGGACCGAAACCAAAACAGCGATGATGGCAACTACGATCAGCAACTCGATCAGCGTAAATCCTTTTCGTCGTGACATAATCTATCTCCGTTTCATCTCTCCTGCCCCAAATAACTACAGATTATCGAAAACTGCGAATGCTTCCCAGAAAAGCAAACATCCATAATACATTATGACACAATTTGCTAGCCGTGTCAATTCCGTTTTGCTTTATTGCCTCACGATAACGGCAACCCAGGGACCTGGATTGGGTGCGGTAATAAATACCGCTTTTCCGCCGAAAATCTCTGTTTTCTGGGCCCATTTGCCGGTTCGGATGTCGATCCAGTGGAGTTGGAACTTTCCGTGGTGGGCTTTCAGGTTCAGATCGACCGAACCTCCCTCGGTGAAATAGAGCACGTATTGTTTTCCGGGCTGGGCGGAGAGGTAGGCCTCGTCCTTATCTCGTTTGCCGAGCAGTTTCAGGTGCGGCTGCATATCCCAAAATGTCACTACCTTACTCACGTTTCTTGCCGAGCGGATACAGGCCCGGGCGGTATCGTTCAGACCGATGCCGCCGCCGGGACGATGAAAACGGCAGGAGGCGCAGCCCGCGATCAGGTCCCGCCAAAACCGCTCGATGCCGTCCTTCGGTGTTCCCGAACCCCAGGAGGTCTGGCCGTCGGAATAGATCTTGGTGTTGTTGAGCGGACGAGGGTGTTTCGCCCGCTGTTTCATTATCCAGACTAAATTCGTCCAGTGATCCTCATGAAAGCTGCGGCTGTTGACCTGGGAAATATCAATAAACGGATAGAGTTTTGGATTATCGAACGCCAGTCGCAGTTTGGCCGACGTTTGCGGTTTCCAGACGTCGTCGAACATATCGGTGACATAGACCTCCACGCTTTTTCGTTTTGCCTCATCCCGGATGAATTGCATCCAGTATTGTCCCCATTGCGGCGGCGAGGACGTCTCGTTGTTCATACAGTAGAGTACGTTCGGATATTTCAGGCTGTACGAAAGCATCCGGGCTACAAATCGTTCCTGATACGTACGTACCAGGTCGTACTTTTTTTGGTAACGCTTCATCCCGACGATTGTATGAAAGAACGGCTGCCGGTCCCGCCAGGGGGGCGCCGGATAATTGTTGGCCAGGCCGGTCTGCTTGTCATTGTAATTGATGTTGTTCGCGGGACGCCACGGACTGTTCTGCCAATGCTCCTGCGAAAAATCGAATCGGTCCCAGACCTCGATCTGCATGATGATATCCCGCTCGCGGCACCACTTGAGGCAATTGGCGAACCGCTGCCAATAGACGGGATTCCACTTATCCAGATCAAATTTCCCGTCGGGTAGTCTCAGGTGCGGTTTCAAGTTGAGCCCTTCCCGCTGGCTCATCGTGTTGCGGACGTAATTGCCGCCTACGCTAACGATCTCATCCAGGTGTTCCTTGAGGTCTTCCAACAGAAAGATATGATCGGTCTTACTGCCGCCCAACAACAGGACCGGTTTGCCCTGGTACTGCCAGTGTCGCGGATTGTGCTCATACGGCTTGATGCAGTTAGCATTACGAGCACGAACCGCGGCCTTGGTTTCCTCCGCCCGTAATAATCCCACCCCCGCAAACGACAATACCACCAGAGAGAACACTATCTTTCGCAACAAATTCTTCATCACCATTCGTCCTTCCTGAATCCTCATGAAAACTACTCTGACCATTATACTCCCGACGGGTGGCACGGACAAACGTTTCCAGTGATCCCTTTATATTATACGACGGGTGGCACCTTTCTGGTGTAGCCAGAGAGGTGCTTTGGTCATTCGAACCATCAGAGCACCTCTTTCGACTCTCGTCGAGAAAGGTGCCACCCTGTCGTGTCAATACAAACGCCTGTGGTTATAGGTCCTTGATTCTTACGTGTTTTGTGAAGATTCCCGCCTGGGTCTTCTCACAGGGGAAGCGGGGATTTCTGTTGTTAAGATACTATCGGGCGATACCGATGGTGATAATAACTATGGAAACGTCAAAGACAGTTCATGATTGTCGATCGTTGATCGAATGGGCGATTGAGGAAGAAATTTCGATTTCGGTTTCATTGAAAACGAAGCTGAGAAGCTCGCTGTATCACGCCAAATTTCTCGATGTGGACGGCGAACAAATCATCCTCGAAGGGCCGCCCGCAAAAGTACTGGATCCCTACGATCCGATCCTAGAAGTGTTAATCACGTTCTGCCAGATCCCCCATGTCTATTCGTTTACCGCAGCCTGGATAGGCACGCAAACGTTCCTGCGAAAGGACGGTAAGGCCGTTGCGGGCGTGGCCGTCAGCCTGCCGACGCAGATTCAAGAATCCCAACGACGAAATTACGAACGCGTATATGTGGAGGAAGGAATCTATCTACAGGTGTGCTTCTGGTTCGAGGGGGATATCCGGAACAAGTATTTTGGGCTTTTGCACAATATCTCGCTGGATGGCGTCGGAATCGAATTTTTTCTCCCCGACGAATCCATAGAATTTCAAAATAATCAACAATGTACTATCGGCATTTATTTGTCCGCGGGGAAGGATTCGTTAATCTTGCCGGCTCGATACCGTCACTGGGAAAAAACGAAAGAGGAAAAATTCGCTTTACTTGGATTTCAATTTGAACTTTCCGTGCATACCATCGAAAACTCAAAAAAACTGGCGGCCCTGAGCCAGCTCATTACCCATCTCCAATCCTCCCGCCGCCCGGACCTCTCCTTGGTGTAACGCATAGATACCGCCGAGCCGGGAGCGGCTTCGTAATATTCTCTCAGAAACGCCCGCACCGGATCGCAATCGATGCGGTATTCCTGCATGGCTCGCGAATAGGCAGCCGGTTCGGTAAAGCGGTACTGTTCGCGCAGTCGTGCCAAACCCTGTATCGCCCAGTTAAAAACGCCGGGTAATTCTTCCAAAAGTTCCTCCGCCAATCTCGGATTCTGTTTTTCCGTCGGGATCGTCACCTCGAACGGCAGATACAACACCCGCCGCCATAATCCCTGCGACCGGTCATGCACTCGCGGCGGCTCGTTCGTCGCCAACATCAACCGGGCCGTCGGCTGTACGCTGATCGGCTCTTTGTATTTGCGATCCACCGTAATCCGATCCCCGCTGACGAACGCTTTTAAGCGACCCTCATCGAAACGATCCAAAACGCCGATCTCGGAAACCACGTTTGCCAATTTACCGATCGTATCGCCCAGGGCGAACCGATCGCCAAACATCTCCAGCGGCACATGCGATACGTTCTCCCATCCCAACAGTTCCGTCAGCACGCGAAACACCACGCTCTTACCGTTCGCCCCCGGTCCTACCGCCAGCAGAAACTTATGCAGGCTCGTATCCGGCAACAGACAATACCCAAACCACTCCTGCAACAGCATGATCCGCTCGTCGGGCGGCATACTCCTCAATGGGGTAGTATGCTCTGGCACAGCCTGAGCATGCTTAATCCGCTGCGCGTCTAAAGCATGCCACCCATTCATTCCTTCATCGCCGTCACCAACGTTCGCGTATCGACACTCTGCCCTTGTTGCGATTGCTTGAACGCGTCGGTATATTCCGGATTATCCCGCTTGAACAGTTCGTTGCCCTTTACGATTTCCCGTAAGGCGATACTCTTTTCTTTGGCGAGTTGCAATTTCCGCACCATCCGCACTCCGAACGCCCCGCCGACCACGCCGCCGATCCCAATGCCCAGCTCTAACAGGTGATCCGCCACCTCCCACGGATCCGGCCTCTGGATCGCCTCTACCCGTGCCGTCTGTGCTAATGTCCGATTGCCTTCACTCAGAATCTCCGGCACCGTATCACTCGGCGGGATCTCCGCCGGCAATCCGTAATACGCCAGGATCGCTTCCGACTGCTGCGTCGCCTGTTCCGTCAGACCTTGCAGAGTTTCCGTCGTCTCTTCCTGTTTCGCCTGAACCGCCGCTGCTTGCACCGTCCGATGATGCACGTACGCGTTCTGCTTCTGCACCTCGCTCGGCGCAAACCGCAACGTATCACAACCCGCACTTATAACTATTAACACCAAACCGATTAATCCCATCCCATTCACTCTGCGCATACTATCTCTCCTTTACACTACTCATAAAACAAAAATTTTTCACCTTGTTATTGAATATAATTAAAGTTATATTCAACTAATACTGGGTACCCAGCCCTTACGCATTAAGTTAATATGGATATAAACGCGAATAACTACTGTGAAAATATGACCAAGCTTAAACCAGCTAGCAAAATCGGTATTTATGGTTTTATACTAAGCTGCTTGGGAATCTTCTCTTACGGAATCACTTCTATTCCCGGCTGTATATGTTCCGTCATAGGCATTAAACGTAAAAGCAAACCGATTCTATTGTCATGGTTTGGACTGATCCTCTCTCTGTTTGGTTTCGTTATTCTCCTCTACATGTCTTTCCTAAGTCAAAGTTCGAATCCTTTAAACCGGTTCGTGTTTCGACGCAACGTCACGGAAGGCACATTTTGGTTCGATTATGACAAAGGAAAACTCACAAAGATTGACAGCGTCAACAATCTTATGGGTGGTACCCACGGTGGTCTCTACTTTTCTGCCGAGAACGAAGGCACATTCCAGCGTGAGGAAGTAATCTCTTTCGTCGAAACACACGGCTGGGAATACATCAAACAAACGTCATTTTCTACCGATTTCATAATGTCTCATATCAATGAAAAGGGAAATTTTCGATCCAAAGACTATATGTCTGAGTTCTCAGACTTTAACGATCCTAACCGGTCATCAAAGGTTGAGGCATCGAGTACAAAACAACGTTTTATCCAACGAATCATGTCTCAGTTGCCCCTCTGGATAAAAACGGATTGTGTCGTGTTAACCTTCCATAAACCCTATGAATATCTAATCTTTTGTTGTGATGTTGTCATTAATAACTCAGGTGATCAGATGGCTGTATACGTCAATATGGAACGATAGCAATGCTTCTAAAGGGGGACCTATGGCCTACGTGTTTTTCTATTCAGTACCCAAATACTTCTCCGCCGTCTCTGTTTCCTCTTCCAATTCTTTTATCCGATACGCATGTTCTCGGCCCTGTTCGCTGATCCGCTGCACGTCGTCCTGTAATTTCGCCTGCGTCTGAACCATCTGCTTCAATTCAAACCGGATATACATCAGCTCCTCTTTCAGGCTCGTCCACGCCGCCACCAATACGATCACCAGCGCCACCAACTGCACCACCGTCCCCAGCGTCACCTCCCGCCGAAACCGCCACATCGACACGCCATTCTCCGGCTTCTCTTTCATCCTCTCAATTCCCATTCACTCTTCTACTCATTTACTCATTCACCCTAATTCTCACGGTTCCACGTAAATCACATTCCGATCGCCCACCCGCCACATCACGGTATAAGTCCCCACCGCCAACGCACCGGCCGCCAGAAACGATTCCGCCAAATTGAACGCCTGCGTCTCACTGCCACCCACTGTCACCGGCGTTACCCCGACCGACAGAATCTTCACCTGCCGCACCGTGTACAGATTCTTTTCGACGTTACTGACGATCTCGACCGTCCACGCCGCCGGCGCCGCACCCGTCGCCGTCACCAGCGCCGATTCATCCGGAATGCCTTTACCCTCCCGCCGCTTCAGTCGCGCCACCTGTTCCTGTAAATCCATACCACCTGCCACATCCGCTAACCTCGTCATCGTCGTCCACCTCTAATCTGTCTGATATACCACCAGAGTATCCAAGCCGCGCACGTTAGTAAGCGGTTACGAAAACCATGTTGGTTACCGAACCCCTCCCTTACGGTTGGGGCTTGGAAATCTGGTAACCGTAAACTTCTACCCACCTACCTATCTAGTCATCTACTCAAACTCAATTTCCGTACTCCACGAATCATCCCAGATCATCTTCACCTGCTGCACCTGTACATCGTGTTCCCGTACACCGGCCAACTGTTTCATATCCAACTCCCGTCCCTGCATACCCGCCACGACATCCCCCGGCCATAGGTTCGGCTGGATCCATGCCAACTGGGCCTTACCCGCCAAACGTTCCTGCCGCAGCGACGTCAGCCGATCCCGCAATAATCCCCGCATACTCTCTCGATCATCACATTCGTCCGGCCGACCAAACTCCTCTCCCTGGGAATTATGAAAAATGCTCGCCGCCGTTACCTGTCGATACTGAAACTCATGATCCAGTTCAACCACATACGTCCGCACCGGCCGCACCGAGTGTTGCGGTCCGTCATAAACCATCGCCTCCAGAGATTCATCCGCCTCGACAGTCGCGGTGATCCGAAACCGCAGCAGTCCCTTCTTGATCGCGTACCACATCACCATATCCATCTGGGAACTGTTCAAATACACCCCACACTCATTCAGCAGATGATCGAACGCCCCGTCGTACTCCAACCATGTCTCCCCGCCGTCGTACGATACCTCCAGGTAATACCCCAGCCCTTACCAGGGCAGGAGTTCCCGGCACGGCAGTGCCCCCCCCACGTCAGTGGGCCTCACCGGCAGGTGGCCCTTACCAGGGCAGGAGTTCCCGGCACGGTAGTGCCCCACCGCCGGTAGGTGGCGGATTTTTCTGCATTTTTCTATTGACACGGTGCGATTCTCTTAATATTCTCAATGTGGGAAATATTGAGCGGGGCAAATGGTCAATAGATTAAGACAAAATAGGTGTATTTAAAGAACTCCTTCACCGGTAGGTGACCACAGAGGAAGATGAGGACACAGAGTTTTTGGACAGGATCTTCTTTGTGTTAGAGTATTATATAGACTGTATAATCATTAATCGGCTCAGAAACCATATGTAAGGAGTTTTGATATGAAAGATTTACTCAGTAAGATTTCCTCATACAACCTATTCAATTACCTGTTCCCAGGTATCATCTTTGTTATTCTAGCCAGTGAGTTTACTCACTATTCTTTCATCCATAAGGATATAGTTATAGGATTATTTCTATACTATTTCATTGGGCTTGTGGTGAGCAGGTTCGGCTCACTGGTAATCGAGCCACTTCTTAAATACCTCTCGTTTCTCCAGTTTTCGGAATACAAGGACTTCGTTGCTGCATCGAAGAAGGATGAAAAAATAGAGTTGCTTTCGGAAGTTAACAACACATACCGGACAATATGTTCTTTGTTCATATTGCTATTTTTACTGAAACTTTATGAAAAGATTGAAGGCATATATCCTGACCTGAAAGAATGGAATATAATTATTCTTGTGGTGCTGTTATTGGCTATGTTTCTGTTCTCGTATAGAAAGCAGACTGGCTATATAACAAAAAGGGTCGAGATAAATAAAAGTTAACATGAGTATAGTAAAATCATTTTCAGTTGGCGATGGCGACATGTTCTACATCAAGCATGGCAATGACAACTTCACCAGTATCGATTGCTGTATGTCAAACGAGAATATAAGCGCTATTGTCAGTGAGCTTCAGTCTGAATCCAGGAATAAGGGAATAAGGCGTTTTATCTCAACGCATCCTGATGATGACCACTTCCGGGGATTTGCTTATCTGAATCGAAAGATGCCGATAGTCAATTTCTACTGTGTGGAGAATGAGGCAACCAAGCCAGATGAGACCGATGATTTTGAAGAATACTGTGCCTTGAGAGATGACTGTGAGAAAGCTTTCGCCCTTCTTAGGGGATGCACCAGAAAATGGTTGAATCAGGACAGCGAGGAACGAGGCGGTTCGGGAATCCATATTCTCTGGCCAATTACGACCAATGAGCATTACAAGGAAGCGCTAAAGAAAGCCAAGGAGGGGAAGAGTTTCAACAATATCTCTGCCATAGTGGAGTACAGCCTGAGTGGCGGCGCCACGATTCTGTGGATGGGTGATCTGGAGTCAGAGTTCATGGAGAGTATTAAGAACGAAATCAAAATGGACGCTGCCGATATACTCTTTGCGCCTCATCATGGTAGAGACAAAGTCCCAGAAGACTGGCTTGACGAAATGGATCCGGGACTAGTGATAATCGGTGAAGCGCCATCGAAATACCTGGACTACTATGCTGGCTATGACACAATAACTCAAAATTCTGCCGGTGATATTGTCCTGGAATGCGTGTCGGGGAAAACACATATCTATGTATCCAACGAGAGTTACGATGTTGATTTTTTAGACAATGAGTACAGATTCGACACTTATGGCAAATATATTGGTACCCTAAATATATAAGAATCCGGATGGAGATGTATAGCACACACAAAAATAGTCCATAATCAAAAATATTAATGGTTTACAGATAAATGATTCTGGAAGAAGAAATTGCGAAATTACGTACTAGTAGCTGGGAAATCGATTGTCCCAAAATGGTACTTAGAAAAAATGACTCGACGGTTGAAGATATATATCAGGGAGCGGGATACATTAAATATACAACCGAAGGGGAATTACTATTTAAATTATATACGGATCGTAGAATCGATCCTAAACAATACCTCTCCGTCATGGAAGGGAGAAATGCCGGTAAGTTAATACCTATTACTGAACATTACACTCTTACCGCAACTGATACCACTAATAGAACTTGGAAGGCAGATTACATCCTCCCCGATCATATAGGCGGTCAGAATCAAGAAGGTCATATCGTTCATGGGAAACTTCCATATGAGTTGATCTCCGAAAGTAAACTTCCTTATACACTTGCTTCTAGCGATCTCTCTATGATGGTGTTTGAAAATATTAAATTACCTTATAATACTGGCACTGAGACCAAGACTTATGTTGATGAAGAACTTTGGGAAGGGCGAGCGACTCAAAACATCACTAAAATTACCTCCCGTAAATGCGATTTCACATTTTATAATAAAAATAATTCGCTTACTATTTCAGTGAGTGCTAAGTGCGCCAAGATACCAAAATCACTTGATAAGAGAGTGATTGAAACTACTCAGTTTATCTTAGGGCGATCTATAGAATGGGTTCTCATGCAAAAGCAGGAGGGAGATGTAGAATCGATTATTATCAAGCCTGTTTCTCAGAAGAAAATTACTCGTTTTCCTTTTCCACCGCTAAATATGTTCACCGTTCATAGCCAGGAATTTGTTTGGAAATTATTTGATAAATATTTGAGTTATATTTATGATTATGAAAAATTTGATCGTTGGCACCCAATGTCTATGTATGTATATCGAGTAAACGAAGCAAACCTTACGTCTATTGAAACACGCTCTTTGGCAGTGCCGATAGCCGTTGAAGGCATTCTCAATTCAGAGTTTAGTGAATTAGCCTCTCCATCTGATAAGTTTCTTACAGAATTAAAGAAAGCAAGAGAGATTGTAAGTAACTCCGAACTACCTAAAGATCTACACCAGAGAATCATTGGCTCAATTAATAGCATGAAAAGGTCGAGTGCTACCGATAAGCTAAGATCGCTTGTCAAAGATGAAATAATAAAAAAGGAAGAAAGCGAAGCGTGGAAAAAATTACGCAATTATACTGCGCACGCTAATCAGCCTATTTATCCAGACCTACAAGAGCTTGTAAAACTGTGTGACATAGTTACACTGCTATTCTACAAGTTAATTTTCTATACCATTGGTTTTGAAGGGAAATATACTGATTATGGTACTTATGGTTGGCCAACAAAAGATTTTCATACCAAACAAGGTAACTGATCCAATGGAGAAGGTAAAATCCTATAATATCTGCATTTATCCTTCGGTAAACTCAGAACGTAATCTGCGATTAAATCAGTTGACTTTGCGGTAAAGGCGGTTTACTTTGTGGCTGCACACGCTGTGCAGAGGTAAAACCAATTTGATTTACGACTAACTAAACTTGATTCGCGGCTAACTCAATTTGATTAGTGGCTGCGCACGCTGCGCAGAGGCAAAACCAATTTGATTTGTGGCTAATCAAATTGGTTTTTAGGCTTAAAAACGTTGATTTTCGGACCGTACAGACGTAAAAAACTGAGTTAAGTTCTTTATTTTAAGGAGTTTACGTAAAATGGCACAATTCCCCAATGCAGAAGCGGATATAGTGGCCCTGGCCAACGCTATGATCGCCGGTTACACAGCCCATCCAGCCGATTTTCCCAGTATGGACCCTCTTACGGATCTGGTCGCGCTGCAGACGGCGCTCGGCAACTACAGTACCACCAAGACCGCGCAGACCGATGCCCTGGCCGCGGCGCAGGTAGCCACCGAAGCGAAGAACATCGCTTTAGATTCCCTTGAAGAGTTGATGAAAGATGAGCTGAAAAAATCCGAGGTCGATGTGGGCAGCGATTCCGAGAAGCTCGAATATATCGGCTGGGGTCCCAAAGCCCCGCCCGCGCCCGCCGAGACGCCCGGCCAGCCGCGCAATCTCGACCCGGTTTCTCAGGGTGCCGGTACGCTGTTTCTCGACTGGAAGGGCCCGGCGCGCGGCAGCGGCGGTACGGTGCGGACTTACGTTATCGAGCGGCGCGAGCAGCCGGCAGGCGGCGGTGAGTTCGGCTCCTGGTCTCAGATCGGTATTGCCCTGGAGACGGAAACCACTCTGGCGGACCAGCCGCGCGGCCAACAACTGGAATACCGCATCAAAGCCGTAAACGTAGGCGGCGAAAGCATACCCAGTAACACCGCAGCCGTTGTCTTATAAGAAAAAAACCTGTTATGCCTAGATTCCCAAAACGAGAAGCGGACGTCCTGGCCCTGATCGATGCCATGATCGCCGGTTATCTAGCCCACATGGCGGACTTTCCCAGCGTCGATCTCAGCTCTATATTCAACGTCCACACTTTGTACACCTCCGCCAAAAATGCTCAGACGGATGCACTGGCCGCAGCGCAGGTAGCCACCGAGCAGAAGGATACAGCGCTGGCCGCGCTCGTGGAGAAGATGAGGGACGAATTGAAAAAATCCGAAGTTGACGTCGGCGACGACTCCGAGAAGCTCGAATATATTGGCTGGGGCCCGAAAACTCCTCCGTCGCCCGCCGACCCGCCCGGCCAGCCCCGCGACTTCGAGGCCGTCTCTCAGGGCAACGGCTCGGTCGAGTTCGACTGGAAGCCCCCCGCCCGCGGCTCCGGCGGCCCCGTCCGCACCTACGTCATCGAGAGGCACGAGCAGCCGGAAGGCGGCGGCGAATTCGGTGTATGGGCACAGGCGGCAATTGCCCTGGGAAGCGAGGCAATCCTAATGAACCAGCCCCGTGGACCGCAATTGGAATACCGAGTCAAGGCCGTAAACACCGGCGGCGAAAGCATACCCGGCAATACGGTTGCCGTGGTGCTGTAAAATCTTAAGGCAAACAACGCATGACAAAAAATCTTTTATATTATGGCGATAACCTTGATATCATCCGTAATTATATTAAAGAAGAAACCATCGACCTTATCTATCTCGACCCACCGTTCAAAAGCAATAAAGACTACAATGTACTTTTCGCCGAACAAAACGGCAGCCGTAGCGCGGCTCAAATTAAGGCCTTTGAGGACACGTGGGAATGGAACACAATTGCAGCGGCTGCTTATCAAGAGATAGTTGAAGCCGGAGGCAGGGTTTCGCAGGCGATGCAGGCCTTTCGCACATTATTGGGCGAAAGCGATATGATGGCCTATCTTGCGATGATGGCTCCGAGGTTAGTCGAGTTCCAGCGAGTCTTGAAGCCCACAGGTTCAATCTATCTGCACTGCGACCAGACAGCAAGTGCTCACTTACGGCTACTTATGGATGCAGTATTTGGTACCAATTCTTTTCAGAATGAGATCGTCTGGCATTACCGAAGATGGACCGGAGGAGCAAAACGGTTTCAGCGTATGCACGACACCATCCTATTCTATGCCAAAGATAGGGACGAGGTGTTTTTCGACCCTTTATATACCCCCTATACAGAAAAATCAGCCAAACGAAAGAAGAACTATCATACTCGAATCAAAGGTGACGATGTTTATGTTACTTCTGTGGACCCTCGTGGAGTAAGGGAAAATGATGTATGGGATATTTCTGTTATCAATCCAGCAGCAAAAGAAAGATTGGGTTATCCTACACAGAAGCCCGAAACTCTGCTTGAGCGCATAATTAAGGCCAGTAGCAACAAAGGAGATGTCGTTCTCGATCCGTTCTGTGGATGCGGGACAACAATAGCGGTTGCTCAAAAACTTAATCGCCGCTGGATTGGAATTGATATTACACATCTGGCAGTTACACTAATGAAGCATCGTCTCAAGGATATGTTTGGTGAGAAGGTAAAGTTCGAAGTCGTGGGTGAACCTGTTTCGCTGCCGGATGCAAAAACTTTGGCTGCCAATGACCCTTATCAGTTTCAGTGGTGGGCGCTGGGTCTGGTTGGGGCAAGACCGGTTGAGCAGAAAAAGGGAGCGGACAAAGGGATAGATGGTCGGATTTATTTTCATGACGAAGCCGATAGTTCCAAAGCCAAAACCAAACAGATTATCATTTCTGTAAAGGCCGGTCATGTTTCGGTACCGCATGTCAGAGATTTACGGGGTGTCATAGATAGGGAAGATGCATCAATTGGTATCCTGATTTCTATGGAAAAACCGACAAAGCCTATGCGTACCGAGGCGGCAAGCGGTGGATTCTATAAGTCGCCCTGGCATGCGGAACCTTATCCACGGTTGCAGATTCTTACTGTTGAAGAACTGCTAAACGGTAAGAGAATAAAATGTCCACCGCTTGGGCAAGTGAATGTAACATTTAAAGAGGCCCCGAAAGCAAAAGGAGAACCTATCAAGCAAAATAATTTTGATTTTTAAATGAGTAAAGTCCTCCGCGCCGATGCGGGCGGGGCACTACCGTGCCGGGAACTCCCGCCCTGGCAAGGGCCACCGCCGCCGTGAAGATCTGCGTGTAGTTACTCCTACGCACTCGATTAGTAAACCGCACTGCCGGCTTGTCCGCTCCTTCCAGAGCGGCGTTGCCCAGAATGTTGATCACCAGATTATCAGCCAGATTCTCCGCCGTGGTATTACCGTAACCACGCACTACCGTCAGCGTATTGCTGTTGACCGCCGTCACCAGCATCAACTCTTCACTACCTTCAACCTGAATCTGATCTCCTACCCGGAATCGATCACCGTTGTCCACGTCAAAATCCGTATCCGCCGCCGGATCCGTATAGTTGCTGTCGTTAATCGCATCCTGATTCGGCAGCAGCGAATCCTCCAGCCACTCATGATGCGTACTCTGCGCCGAATACAACGGATTACCCAGTACATCCAGCAACGGCGTCTCATACGGCGACACGATACTCACCACATCCGCCACATCTTCCGCCAACTCCGGCAGCGCCGTTCCCGCCGAATACGTCGCTTTACCTGTAAACGCCATTGAAAAAACTCCTTTCCTATACTGTCATCTCTTTAAGTGTGCCACGGCTATCTTGGCCGTGACGTATAGTTACTGATGTTCACGTGGCACACCCGCCTTCGGGTGTGCTCCTACCCTCGCACCGAACGCCGTATCCGCATATATTCCTGCATATCTTTTCGACCGCCGGTAGTGCGTGCCCGCTCTGCCATCCGCGACAGCGTCTGCACACCGGTCTGACTATGCGTTCTCACGCTCGCCGTTGGCCTTGTCAAACCGACATCGATTTCCTCACCAGCGTCAAACAAATACGGTCGCTCCTTACGCAACTGTTCAATCACATGCGGTACATCCTGTTTCTCACCATTGCCGTCATGCAAGCGCCGTTGCGCCAACAGCAGCGCCGCCTCCAAATCCTTCACACCTGCCTGGGTCAACTGCTGCGTCAATTCCGTCTCCTGTCTCATCTGATCCACTTGACCCTTCACCGCGCGATGTTCCTGCTCTAGTTCCGTCAGTTGCGTCGTCAACTGCTCCACCTGATGTTCGGCCGCTTGTGCCCGCTTGCGATATCGAATCGCTTCCGACACCGGCACCACCTGCGCCTCGACGTTCGTTTCCGTTGCCGACTCCTGCGGCTTATCGTTCAGCTCCTGCTGCTCCTGTGACATACTGTCCTCCCTTCAAACCTTATTTTTCTCACAACTCACAACTATTTTGTTGTCATTCGTCATTTATCACACCGTACCCCAGCTCCTGCAAAATCTGTTCCTGGGTAACACCCAGTTCCTTTTTCAGTTGGGCTTCCTGCAGCTTCTCCATCAGGTTCTCCGGCAGGGGACTAGGCCAGTGAATCTCAATCTCTCGCTCTTCCGGCTCGTTCTGATAAATCCCCAGCTTATCCAGCGCCAGCAAAATCAGACGACTCATATCCGCAATCCCCTGACGGTAACTCTTACGCTTACGCTCGGTCTTGGACAACACTCCCATCAAAGTCATCTTCAACGCCACCGCACTGGTCAGATTCCCGATCCGTCCTTTCAAAATCCCCGCCGCGATGGACGCCACACCGCTGGCCTTATCCAGCGACTCGCGAATATGATTGATATGCGCATCCTCGCTGGGACTGCCCGGATCGCCGCCGAACTCTTCTATCGCCGCCTCCGGATTTTCCGTACTCCACATCCGACCCGGCGCTACCGCCCGATCTTCAAATCCTTCGATCCCCTTACCTAAAAACATCTTGAAGCTCTGAAACGTGATTCGGCTGGCCCGATCGCTCAAACGCGTGTTCAACTCGTCCTGCAGAGGTATCAAAGGCTCCACATCACCCTGACCCTCGTAACGTAGCGGCAGCGGCATGTTCTGAATATGTACTACCGGCACCACGCCCAGCGGATTCACACCCTCCGCCACCAGTTCCCGGTCTTCATACCGCTGCCATATCCGCGGCCCGAGAATTTCGACATTGTGAGTCTCTTTCTGGCGACCGCTCTGTCGCCCGAATCGATTGGTCGTAATTACTTCGCCGGCTTCCTCCGCCAACTGGTTATGCTGTTGCCGGTAATGCTGAATGTAAAAATCCAGCTTACGATAGTCGTTCGCATCCAGGATCGGCAGACTTCGCGGGGCCTCGATCGCCTCCAGCATTAAATTTCGTGCCCGTCGTAGCACCTCGTCAAAGTGTTTAGGCCGGTCCCCCGCGAAACTGCCACCTGGAACCTCGTCTTCTCCTCCCACTTCCTCACTGCCCTTGGATTCATCCGAAGAACGCGTCAATCCCTGCATGCCTCCCCAACGCAAAATCACATCCACGAATCCAAAAATACTCCCCAACAACGCCAACTGCTGAAAGTACGTTGCCCCGCCGTTGGCGGAAAATACCGCTTCCAAAATCTGCTGTATCTCCTGGGCCCGCTGCGGATCCGCCGCGCGGGAAACGATCGAAGTGTCTTTGCCGAACAGAAAATCCACCATCGTATCGATCCGCCAGGCGATATCGTTCTCAATTACCACCTCCTTCCGCTCAATCCCACGTACCTCGGTGCCTCCCAGAATCCCGCCGTAAAAACTGTAATTCATCCCCGTAATCCGACTGGGAAGACCGTACTCCTGCGTTTGTCGATACGGACGAGCACTCTCGCTGACACGAGTACTCATGCCGACCGGAGCTATCTCACGCATTTCGTTGTGGTAATAGCTCCACAGCTTCTCGTAGTGCAGCGACATATCCAGCGACCGCTCTTTCACCAGCCAGTCCACAAACTGCTCGTCCAACTGCCCGCTACCAAATACCCTAAAATCAAACGCCATACTCAACACCCTCAAATCAAAATTCCCAACATCCGTTTCTACAATCCGCTCCGTGTTCTTAGGGTGGCATGCTCAAGTCTGCTTGAGCATGTTTCTCTCGGTAAGATTGGTTTACCCGTGGCCAAGAAGACTTGGACATGCCACCCAGCCGAGGACGGCAATGCTACATCGCTAATTCAATTCGTCATTGACAAGTAAGAACTTGCCCATGCCTCCCGCCGCCCATCTATTTCCGGTCCATCCTTTCATTTCTCATTTTTAATTTTGCATTTTGCATTTACATGTCCCTCTACCCTTACCGGCCATCCGTCAAAAATGGCTCACTTTTGCGCGCACAAAAATTTCGCGAATTTCTCTAAGTGATTAAACGTAAAGGAATTAAAAAAATTTATTTTTTTCCAAATGGCTGCGCCCGTACCGTCAAAAATGGCTCACTTTTGGAAGTGCTCCTATAGGAATTCTTCCGCGTGTTTTCACGCACCCAAATCCCCCGAAAATCCGTGACCAGTAGAGCAGGATGTACCTACCAATGCCTTGTCCTCAGCATAATGGGTGACATGCTCAAGCAAGTTCTATCACGGGCATTGCCCGCTTGAGCATGTTTCTCTCGGTAAGGTTGGTTTATTCATGGCCAAGAAAACTTGGCCATGCCACCCGACCATCCCGTATCCAAGCCGCGCACGTTAGTAAGCGGTTATAAAACCATGTTGGTAAACGGATATTCGTCATTCTCGTTTCGGCATTCGTCATTGCCCAGTTTTCCCTGTTGACAAATTCCTCTCGTTTTGCCAATATAGTAAGGTTAGAACATTGGCCAAAATCGCGCCGGACCTCCTAATTCCCGGGCCGTTTTGAGGGACGAATATGCCGGTTTTTGATGTGTACGATAATAAAGAACCCCGACGCATCGTCATCGACGAGAAACGAATCACCATCGGACGTACGGAAGATAACGGTGTCGTCATTGACGATCGTCAGGCGTCCCGCAAACATTGTGAAGTCCGTCTGAGCGAGATCGGCTACGTCGTCAACGACCTGAAAAGTCGTAACGGCACCCTGCTCAATCAGGATCCGATCGATCGGCCTATACCCCTGCAGAACGGTGATGAAATCGGCATCGGTGCCGCTTCCATGCGTTTCTGGGAAAACCGGGAAAAAATTCCCAACTCCGCTGCCAAGCTGCCTTTGATATTGAAAACCTCACCGAAAACATCCGCGGTGAAAACTAAAAAGTCGCGCACGAAAACCCAATCCGCAACCACCGCGAACGCTGAGGAAATCGGCATCCGGCTCGACATCGAAGCCGATTCCCATCGACCAGCGAAAATGAAACTCGTGGCGGACATACCTCCGAAAGCTACCGCCCAACCCGCCGGACCGCTTACGCTTCAAAACATTATCCCTCTGAATCATGAAAACAAACCCGCCCATCCCGTCAGCGGAGATGGACAGGAAGAAGTCTCGCAGGCCATGCTCAAACTCAAAGAAATCCTCCTGAAAAGCCTGCAACTCGCCGCTACTGACATCCACATCGAACCCAAAGAAGAACATCTGGACCTGCGCTATCGCATTGACGGATACCTGCACCTGGCCGGCTCGCTGGATCATGACCTTGCCGCAAGTGTTTATTCGATCGTTAAGCTCGTGCGCAATCTTCATATCGATAAAAAAGGA
>Ga0114922_10001878_pt1 | contig 19891 bp, 33 predicted proteins | sample AartaG_FD_100975 | JGI IMG/M metagenome (GOLD analysis project Ga0114922, IMG submission 100975) | Deep subsurface microbial communities from Aarhus Bay to uncover new lineages of life (NeLLi) - Aarhus_00045 metaG | ecosystem: Environmental > Aquatic > Marine > Oceanic > Sediment | place...
ATAACCTCAACGCCCATGGCGGCTAGTGGTGCTGGTATCTCAAGCTCGGCAACGTCATGATCAATATATCTGGTTGGAAGATTAAATCGTTTACCGCCCAACTCTGGCACTGGAACATGTCCCCATTCCTCAGTAAACACGGAATCACCATCTTGATAAAGTTGCCACAAAGAATGCATTGCAAAACTTTCTACACCACCAACAGTTTGAACACTCTCTTCGCTGGAATGTATTGGCCCATTGTCACCCATTGAGTTAAACCATTTAGCCCAATAATAACACAACTTTCTAAGATCTTCATCTTTACAATTAATATACCATCCACCAAGAGTGGGAACCTCAACCAATGCCTCTATGGCGCTGGCAACAACCCCTTCAAACCTAACCGCTTTTCTGCTTAGCGCTATTAAATTTTCTCGCTCTACAATGTCGGAATTGTAATCTTTAGCATCAATAAGAAAATTATAACCAGACTTCGTGTTACTCGGCAATGTGCCAGCCATATGGACATCACCAGTTTTAGTGACCTGCCATTCAATATGCGATGCTTCTTTATTTTTTATATCGTTTCCAAGAGTTAGCAGTCCACCCAAATTACTTGGATTATGCTCTACTGACAACCCCATGGATTTTGCTTTATCATATATTTCTTTGGAAAGTTGAAGCCTCTCATCTTTTCCTAATTCGACTTTTGCCATATTATATCTCTTTCCTTGTTCTCAATGTTAATACGGGGGCAAGACCCGAGGCAATTGATTTCTTTGGAATATCGCTTTCATGAACCAATTTCATTATTTCCCCCCACCCATAAACAACCGCAGAATACAAGTCTTTTAGATCTGTATCTGGGTTTGGAGTTGAAAAATTAAGCCAATTTTTTGTTGGTTTAATTTGTATCATTCTAAATTGACGAGGCATTACATTAATATAGTCTCGCACAAACTTAATTTCCTCATCAACCTTTTCATCTCCACCACAAAAATAAAATCTTTCTTCGCCCATAGCCGTTTTTAAACTTCTATTGACCTTTGTATTATCTTCATCAGAATAAGAAACAAGTCTCAATCTGTTATTATGGCTCATCATTTGATTTCTTTTATCCTTTAACAATGTCGCAATACCACCCTCATCGTCATCGTCTGGATCAAATAAAATCTCATAATCATCAATTATACCCTCTTTAACGACCCTATATAATTGATCCCTTACACTGGATCCTCCACCGCGTTTATCCAAAGCAACGATTTGTATGTTTTCAAACATATCTAATATATCATATATCTTTATCGCCGCATCGGTGTCTTGCATATGTTTTTCTTCATATGCCCAAATAGTATTACAAAATTTTGTTTTTCCTTCTTGGGTTACTGGATCCCACGGATCTTCGGATAACGGCCCCATCCTTGTAACAACAAACGAGGTCATGTCATGTTCACGGGCCACATCGACACTAAGTATACACGGGTCTTTACATTTTAATTTGGGACGAAGGTACATAGTTGCGTCTTCAGCATCAGCACCTTCCAACTTCATATATTCCTCATCAGTAAAAACCCTTTTCTGGGCTACCGAATTAATTAATTCAAAGGAATAATAATCTCCAGTTGCCCTCATTGGAACACATAAATGCTCACTCCGCCAAGACTCAATATCTGTGGTTATTTTTTCCAGCTCACCCTCAATATCATTTACCTTGATACCATAGGGAATAGACCAAAATTTTAACTTTTTATCGCCAAAGTATTTTGTAACATATTTATATGTTTCGCCCTCTTTTGCCTCATCAAAAGCATCTGGATAAATAAATTTAACAACAAGATGATCTTCACTACCATCCTTTATAAGGCGCATATACTCTTCAAGTTCTTTGGTATAATCATCCTCTTCGTACTGTAAGGTACCAGAATCTATATTTTTATTCTCATACTCCTGTTTCTGGGTAATGACATTATAATCAATAATAGAAAATGGACGAATAACACGATCCTTAATCTCCTTTTTCAAACCACGTCTTTCGTCTACCTGTGTTATGTTAGCACGAAAACCGCGAATAGCCTCGCCCTTATTGCCTAGGGGGGCTGTGCCAATTTGGCTTCCATTAAGATATTCTATTCTCCATAAATCTGGATCTTTTCGTATAAGACTGCCAGATAATCTTTTGCCACCGAGATTAAGCATTCCACGAACAAAATTAAAAGATTCCTGTCCGTCTTTTTCTCCCTTAATAATGCTTTCTGCCTCTTCGAGAATCATTTTACCTTGCCTAAAACCCTCTGCGCCAAGGCTAAGAACCTTAAGCCTTGGATACAACACGCAAGATATAATAGCGAAAATAGCCTCACCAAACGTTTTCGACATACCACGAGAAAAAATTCTTATAATATCCCTAGCATGAGTTTGCCAATTTAATCTAAGATCCAACCTTTGGTGGGTCGAAAGAGATATCCCAAGCAAATCCCTAACGGCAAGTACTGGATAGTTTCTATAGAAAAGATACATTTTTGGATAAACAAACATTTCTTTTCTAGAAAGTTTAATTTCCGCCATATTTGCTCTCTTTTATAAATCTCTCTATTCGATCCATGGTAATTGGCTTACCATCCTCATCATTCCCGTAAAGAATTTTAAACCAAGACAATGCAAGAAACTCTTCCGTCGTGCCACGTTTAACTGCATTAAAAATAAGTTTAATTTCTTCAAATTTCCAAAGAGACTCGAGCTCAACGTGCTCCTCAAGGGTCTGTTTAAATTTCGTACTCAACAATTCCATCGTTCCGCTACCCTCGCTATTCATGGTAGTCTTCCTTTGCTTTCCAGAAACGCCAAGACTGTCCGCCAATTCCTTTATTTCCTTGGTCAAATCACGACTTAAGGAAACACGCTCAATGTCCCTATCATTTAAAACAGACAAAAAGGCAAGTCGTCTAATCATAAGATTATCGGACACAGTTGTAGACCCCTCAAAGTCTGATTTAAACTTTTCTATAAATCCCTCAAAAGCGGCTGTTTCACGAAGAGAAAATGATCGATCATTCGAATCTTTGTCTTCCTTTTTTTTGCCCATGTCCTTTATCTTTGAGGAGACTTTCGATTCCCTTCTCCCTATCAAAGACTGAGTAGATATATCATACCCATAGACCCTAAGTCTTAAAGAAAGCTTTTCATACCAATCGGAAGCATTTTTCCCTGGTGGATTTCTCCATACATTACCATCGGCCTTAAAACATGTAGAACACTGTTTGAGAACAGACCTGCAATAAGCCTCTGTTCGCTCTTCCGTATCACACTCTTTTGTCTTACCCATAAAAGTCATAAACATACTATTTAGAATCTTAGTATATTCATCTTTTGGTATTTCAAAATCATCAATATCTGGATTTAGATTAAGACCGTCGTTTTCGGTATCATCCGTTAAAAAATTACTCATATATACTCTAAGCTATATGTATTGTTCTACAATCACTATCGTTGGCTATAGTTTTTCTAATTTTAGAACACGGCTTGCAATAAGGCCTCCCAGCGATAAGTATTATTTCTTTAGAAACCTTTTTACCGCATCTATCACATCTCGATTTCGATTTCTTCTTTTTTAAATCTGTCATTATATAAATTTCCTCTCAACTGTCGTTCATATTCACAATGAGTAGAAAAACCGCCCCCTACTAATACCCTGTTTTGCAAAAAAAATGCGAACTTTTCCCTCAAAATTTTTACCGCAACATGTAAATGGTATACCGCAAGCTGTCTAGAACAGCCCATGGCAACGCCTAAATCTTCCTGTTTAAAACCTCTTTCTCCCTGTAAAACAAGTACTTGGTAGTGTTTTTTGGAAAGAAAGCGCCTAGCAACAGTTTTTACATACTTCCACTGAATAAAATCATGCATTCTATAATAATCACCCCATAGACCATCTTCCTCCGAACAGTACTCTATCTGGTCACCAACCGATATCTCAGCATAATTATAAGTAGCCATGATTCCTCGTGAAATAATTCACATAATACAGCAAAAAAATTTATAATTTAAAATGTTTATTTATATCATCAATTATAGGGTCAGCGGCTATAGATAATTGTGCCAAGTCATTCGCAACAACAATGTGATCCCACCCATTAATGTCATCAAGACTTGTCTCCGATGCGTGGGAGGCATCCCCATTCATTACGTGCCCTGGTCTAATCACACGTATAAGCATTGATTTAAGATTTATGTTATGACCAGTACCATAGAGACCCCCGCTATTACCCAACACATTTTTCTTTATACAATCATACTCATTTTTGTGTCTAACGTCTGGTGTTACTATTAACATTCTATCAGAAGCTTTGTACTTATATATAAAATCAAAAAGCACTCTCTCATAATGAATAACCCACATATCTCCATATATTTTACGAACAGCTTCTCCAAAATTCTGTAAAATACTTCTGCCAGTTATACCACCAAGATGTTTAATTTGCTCGTCTTTCCCCTCTTCATCCCAAAGATGTCGATGCTCAAGCATAAACACTTCTTGTACGGTCTTTTTTAATTGATCGGCAAAATAAATTCTATTCAAAATAGACATCGTTGCAAACTTCTCTAATAATATATTAGCCAAAGAATCCTTTCCATGCCCCGCTTTCCCAGACACACCAACGAGAATTGCCTCCATTAAAGATCTCCTTCTTTTAAAGAATGTTTTATAAAATTATAAAAACTGCTATATCTATTGTATCCAGCAGACAACTCTGCCCCCATGACGTCGGGCGGTCTATTATATAAATAATCAATAACCACAACTTCTTTACCGTGAGATACAAGGGAATGTATTTGTTTTGGATTGTCTTCAACATATAAATCACAATCAATAAGATGCTTCTGTTTTGTAAAATGCAGACCGTGATATGGAACACCTAAACCTTGAAGCCAATTTAATGTATAAAAAGTTGGAAGGTCGTGTTTTTGGTCGGTAATAAGCTCTATAGAATGTTTGTCTGTAATACCTCTCATTATGTCAATGCCATAAAATGGACGCGCTTCTGTGTATATTTCTTCTGTATATTCCGAATCAAAAAGAAAATCATATATTTCATCTTCAATAGAAAAGTTATCCGACAATATATAGCTTTTCCATTCTTCAACGGGGCGATAGAATTCGTTCGGATACACCACTTTATATACTTCTACCATTTTTGTATACAGATTCCTCAAAACACCATCAACATCGACACCTATTCTCATAATTTATCCTCTATTAGTTCTTTATAAACCGAATAGACTTCTGGATCATTATATAGATCACGAAATCTCTCTGTCTGCGTTGCCTCAAGAAACACGCTGACAACTTTTGGATCAAACATTTTTCCGCTCTGCTCAGCGATAAAATTAGCAGCCCTCCGTTCGTCCCAAAGCTTCTTATAGCCACGAAAGGCAACGAGGGCATCATAAACATCTACGACATGAATTATTCTTGCAAACAAGTGAATGTCTTTACCAACGATTCCGTCTGGGTACCCGCTACCATCAAAGCACTCATGGTGCTGTTTTGTTACCATTGATTCTATTTTAAAGAATGATGCAACCTCAAGAATCATACTGCCATATTCTGGATGCATTCTAATTGATTCACGTTCTTTATTTGACAATTTCTTATCAGAAAAGATTACATCAGAAGAAATGCCGATCTTTCCTATATCATGCAATAATGCACATCGCCACAACTGCCCAAGTTCGCGATCTGGCAATCCCATCATTTTACCAACCAAATGGGCAATAGTAGCGACCCTATCCGAGTGCCTAGACGTGTGTATTGAATGTTCATGAACTTCTATAACACGCAAAAATGCAATTAGCATTATTGTTCTTCTTGTGTCGTACTCAGCCTGTTTAACTTTTCTATCCTGCTCAATCATTATGTTATGTAAGTCGTCCCTCATATTCTCTCATAGAATTTACTAGGCAAATGCCAACGTCAATAGATTTCTGCAATACTTCATATTTATATTTATAAGTAAACAAGCCTTTTTGTACATCAATAAGCATTGCATTTGCTTTGTCAATCTTCTCTTCAAGAATTGTTATGTCACTTTTGATTAAATTCTCTTCAATCCAAGCGACCATTAAGTCTTTACTTCTTTTATAATAATTAGGTATTTTATCAAATGATTTGGTCAAATGATAATTAATAAGATGGTGTTTCTTTGTACGAAGAACATTGATATTAGATTCAATTGCGCTCGCCTCAACTTCAAAATCAGCTATGAATTGAGCGTTCCACGCCAATAGATTCACCTTAGTTATAAGACGATCGTGCATTACCTTAATAAAATCTTTAGAGGCGACCAAATCAGCCGCCTCTGGGTATTCGTATTGAGCTAAATCATGCCATTTCTTTTCCATGGCCATTCCTTAAAAGGGAAGATCGTCTTCTTCTTCCTTAGTTTTTTTCTTTGGATCCGAGGCATCTTTATCCTGTTTTTCGTCCTCTGGTTTAGGTTGAGGTGTTTCATCGCCACCCTGACCCTGAACAATACGACCCTCACCAAAATCAACGCGGTTAGCCAAAACATACATGCGAAAACGGGGCTTACCAGTTTCCTTGTCTTCCCATTTTTTTTCACGAAGTTTACCAACAACTAAAACCTCGGTTCCCTTCTTTGCCACACCAGCGACTCGTTCTGCCACATTTCGCCAAGCCGTTATGGGAACCCAAGTGGTCTCCACATCGAAGTCCTTTTGGGTTTTATCCTTTTTATAATACTCGGATATGGCGATTGAAAAATTACAAACCATGTCACCGCTTTGTGTAAAGGACGATTCTGGGTCTTTACCAAGGCGACCAATTAAATGTACGCTGTTATCATTCATAATTAACTCCCTTCAGTTATGTCTTCTCTCGCTAAATTATTAAACGTTCCTATATCTTTTGAAAATACAGTTTTCGTTGATCCCGTTTCCGCGTTTCTGGCTTTACCAACAATAATTTCTGCTAATCCAGTACTTGACGAGCCATCTGGAAACGTGTCTATATTGTAATATTCTGGTCTATATATAAAAAGCACAATGTCTGCGTCTTGCTCTAACGAACCAGACTCCCTAAGATCAGACATCATTGGTCTCGGTGGGGTTCTTGATTCTACTGCTCTTGATAATTGAGACAATGCAACGACGGGTATTTTTAATTCTTTTGCTAGTGATTTTAACGATCTGGATATTTGGGATACCTCTTGTTGTCTGTTTTCTTTACTTTTACTGGAGTCCATAAGCTGTAAAAAATCAATAAACAAGATCTTAATGCCCTGTAAAGAAACCATTCTCCTCGCAATTCCACGAAGCGATGTGTCGGTGAGGGATGATTTATCGTTTATATATAATGGTTGTTCGTTTATATCCTTTTGTGTCTTTGCCAAAAAATCAAACTCTGGTTGCGTGACTTGACCAGACATTATTCTCATACTATTTATTTTCGAGACAGAACTGAGATAACGAAGAAAGAGACTGTCCGAAGACATTTCAAGAGTAATAAAGCCAACTGGACGGCTCTTAGCAATATTATTACGCGCCACCTGTAAAGCAAGTGCTGTTTTACCCATGCTCGGGCGAGCTGCCAATAAAATAAAATCTCCATCAGAAAAACCACCAATTAATCTATCTATATCTCGCAAACCAGTGTCCGCTACAAACGGCGGAATACCAGTTTCTTTTATCTCGCGCAACCTCTTCATATACCTAACCCCAACATCACCAAGCCTCATGGTACTGTTAAAGGATTCTCCACTTTGAGAAACATTAAACAAATCGGATTCCACTTCATCTATAACATCTTTTATTGAACCCATCTCAGCGGTTTGAACTTTTAAAACAGAATTTTGCAGAGAAAGCGCCATGGTTCTCTGTAAAAACTTTTCTTCTAAACTAGATTGATATGATTCAAAATTTGCTGGATTAACATCTTTATTATTAAACAGCAAATCAATTTCACTTATTGCATCGTTTTTATAGTCTATCTTACAATCAGCAATTCTAGACTTTATTGTTATTGGATCTATTGTTTTTCCCGACCCATAAAGCTCTTTCATAGAATTAAATATCAAAACCCGCCTATTAGATGTAAACCAGTCCCCGTTAACACCACCAACCAAATCCATATTTTTTGGGTTCATTAAAATTGCCCCCAAAAATCCACACTCGATAATTTCAACATCACTCCCTATTTCCAATAACGCCTCCCGCCCCTGTTAATAGTTCTGACAAAGCTTTTCTATCTTCATCGGTTACCTCAACCCTTTCCACTTCATATTGTTTTCTTTTTTTTCGCTCTTCCCTAGTAAGTAAATGTAAGGGAAGTGTTTCTATCGTATGCCCAGCCCCCAACAACTTATCTCGCTGGCCGCCCGATGGGAGCTTGTGTTCTTCTGGATCGTATGCTTTTATCCAGTTTTTACTTCTTAAGGCACCCTCTATAAAACCAGCAGTCATATTGATTTTTTTGTTTTGTAGTCTTTGAACAACAAAATAAATATAAGCTAGATCATATTTATCTACAAATATCCACTTATTCATCAAAGACCAATACCCACCAAAAGATCTATTTCCTACATATTTCTTTGGTACACCCAATATACAAATTAACATATCATTTAGCAAGTTTTTTGCGTATCTAATATCTGTTTTGTTGTAGTCCATGTCCGTCCTTTTTATAGGCAAATTTATGTGTAAAATATTTTGTCTTAATTTTTCTAACAAAAAGCGATTCCTGCTTAAGCCTTTTTCCATCAATCCATACCCATAAATTTCCAGCATTTTTAAGTAGCACAAATCCCCTTTTCTTTTAAAAATTCTTTCCACTCTTTTTCTTCTTTGGCATAACTGGGCGATTTGCAAAATTCAAAACAACCACGATATCCACCAACAGAAGACGAGCGGATGGCAAAGAGCGATTGGTATTTTTTATTACGATACCAACACATCCCTCCGTCTATATAATAATTTTCATTATCACTTATCTTTATTATCGGCACGATCTCCCCATACTATATCATCATCCATGTATCTTACTGGATAAGCTTTTTTATTATACGCCGAATCATCATAATTCATACCATGAAAACCCATTGAAAATCCATTTACTATTTTATATCCGTCCCAATGTTTAGACGTAATATACCTATATACATCAACCATGTCAATTCCGTTCTATCAGTTCACCCAGCTTATCTTTAACAGTTTTAGTCATTTTAATTTTTGAGACATCTGCCCATTCTTGAAATATTTCTGTTTTTGTTTTCAACTTAGCTATCTTCGCGCTCCTCACCCCAGTCTTCGGCTCTATAATAGTGACTGTTTTTACAGTAGAGTTTATCTTCTTTAAATCTATATCGCCATAAAATGCATCTTTTTTTAATTTAGACCCCATCCCCTCTGGGACAGAAAAAACAACTTTAACATCTGTGTTGGGATTAATTTCATATGGAAACTTACCAGTACCAATATACTCTTTTGTTTCTTCAATATCAAGATCAAATTGAACCATATCTCTCGCTGGGGTAGGGACAAACTTGTTTTCGAGCAAATACCATTTATTACTTTTATCAACATCAAATGTCCAAAAACGAAAACCAGGCTCCATAATTTCATCGAACCTAGTCCTATAATGAGAACCACTATAAGCCACTGGCTTACCTTTGAAAATGTCTTGATCACTCTTGTGAATATGACCCAACAAAGCTCCATCAAAACCATCAAAGTCATTAATACCCAACATGACCTCATTGCCAAGTACGCGCTCACTATTAGCCAACATAGCCCCAACAACAGATACATGGGCAACAACGATCCTTAATGTCCTATCTTTGTTGATCGCAGTTGACAAGAACTGTTTCATACGCTCTGCCACAGCCACATGAGCCTTACTAACCGTACTCTCACTGGCTGTCGTCCTTTGATACGGAACAATGTTTATTTGGATTCCATAAGGATATTCAACACCGTCCATGTCGGCATACTCTATGGTTCCAAAATCGTCATATGCGTATATATCTGGCATTTTCTTGAACACATTAAAAGAACCGTCTGGATCATGGTTCCCACGAACTAATATTACTGGTGCAACAGAAGAAAGATCCGCAATAAAATCAACGGCACTTAAATATTCTCTCGAATTTATCATTGTATTTTTATGAAAAAGATCGCCAGAATGGACAATTAGATCTGGATTATTTTTATTAGCATAATCAACAATATACGATGCATTAAAAACACATTCATCCAATCGGTTAGACTGGAAGTGACTATCCGCAGTATGCAATATTTTAAACACCCATTAACCTCTTGTCATAATTGTGATTAATATTGACGCAATAAATATAAAGATAGGGACAAATAGAACAAGTAAAAAAACTATAAGCCTTGCCACAAAACAACAAACCCAATTGGATCTTGGCTTACATAAACTATCCACCCACTTATTAAGGAAGTACGCCACTGGACTTCTCCACTAATCGTTGAAATTTACTTAATAAATGCATTTCAAAATGCCTTGGCATTCTTTTATGTACAGGGTACTGCTTTTCTTGCCTATCTAATTGTATGGAAGAACCATTATCTATATCAAAAACAGAATCAACCAACATTGAAATCTCGATCTCGTATTGCCTCTGGGCAACGGCATGGAATGTGTCATTAGCATATATTGGAACTATTGTTCTATCAATAATGCTTCCAGCATCTGTTTCTTTGTCTATTATATGTGTGGTTACACCTATTGGCTGGTTTTCATATATTGCCCACTTTAGAGCATCAAGACCCTTGACATTCGGAAGGTATCCTGGGTGGGAATTTACTGTTCTACCATTTGTGGAATAAGGTTCACCAAGAATACCAGCACCGCCTATAAGGTATGTTTCACATTTCGGGACTGCTTGGTTCGTAATCATGGCTATTTGATAGTTAAAACTAACACAAAGTTGCTCTGGATGAAAAAAACAAGAATCTGGTCGGTGTTTATAAAGGGGCGTGTATTGTTTCCTCTCTTCCCAAGGAATGCAAATAACACAAACATCATGAAGTCCCTTTGCCTTTAATGCACATAATAAATCATATGTTTTTCTGTGCGGAAAATCATATGTAATTACACCTATCATTTCTTATCCTTAAGATCAAGTTCAATTTGATTATTTGGTTTTTCTTTTGGAAGAGAGTTAAGCAAATAATTAATCATACTTTTTCTTAAATTAAGATATTCTTTAATCATGGCATTAAATTTTGGATCCTCGATATCGTTCATTGAAACATTGCCCAAAACCCATTCCATGCCATTGTTTAATGTAATATTAAAAATATCAACGTTATTGAACATGTTATTCCTCTTCACGTTTATTTTTATTATCCCTCATATTCTCGAAGACTTCTTCTGTAACTATACTTATAATTGTCTTTTTATGATTATGTAGATAGTCTATGGCACCAAGCGACCCGTTGCCAGCACTACCATTTTTAACAACTATTGACCCAAGCTTAGTTTTGATAACATCGCAATTTCTAAATATAAAATCTAATGCAGAATTTTCCGTCCATTTTCCCATATAATTTCCTTTTAAATAAGTACACACCCAAGATCATCCATAAACTTAATTAACCAAGGATCCGTTATTCCATTATTGTTAAGATAAACAAGACATGTATTATGTTCTTCATGTTTACAAAGACCGTGTTCATCAAGATTCCAATAAGCACATATTTTTCTATGCTTGCCCCGAAACCAGATTTTATCCGCTGTATAATGCGGACATATTTCATTATTATTCATCGAGCAATGCTTTTAGAATTTCCCTTACTTTATCTTTGTTCGCGATGAACCTTGCATTTCGACTGCCAGCCTCAACAGAAAAAATAAAATGACCCTCAACCTCCCCGTCATCAATCCCAACAACAACATCTTCATTTGAATCTTCATCTTTACCATCAAGACGACCAATGCTAAATATTTTCTTCATAAAATCTCCAATATGTAATATAAAATCATTGCCAATATAGTTAGGCTGGTGAAAAACCCAAGGAAAAACCATTTAACAAAAAATTTTGATAATCTATTTCTTTTCTTGTCCATAATTTTCATATAATAATATACAGCCCATTTTCATAAAAGTCAAGAAGTTTTTTTCATTACAGAATCAATCTGTTTATTCAACCTTCTTTGTGCCCATTTATAGCCCATGTAATTGATGACGAACACCATGATAACTATAATTATGACCATAACAATTTGCAATTTTACTCCTTAGCCCTAGCATAATCATTGTTCTTCGGATGCCTTTTCTTTGGCTCTATCCCTTTTAACATAAGTGCAATAAAGACCTTTATATGCACGATAATTTACAATCACCGCGTTGACCCCGCCAGCAGTAGAACCGTTTTTAAATTTAAACATAGACTTAGTTTTATATGCAAGCCTATATTTCATATTCTGTTCACCCCTTGGGTTGTGCACATTTATGATTACAACCAGTATGTGTCATGGTATATACTTCGGATAAGGCATAACCGCCGACCATCGTATTTTTATTTTCCATATAAATCCCACCAACATAAATATTATCCCTAACAGCAAGGGCGTCATTTATTCTATATTTGAAAAGAGACTGCCTCTTTCCCCTATATTTTGCCACCTTTTCTTGACCACCACCAGCCACCCAAAGACCTTTTCCCTGCCCCACCACAAGAATGTCGTTCATATCGTACTCGTGGTAATAGATGAAGAGGTGCCAGTACTATAACTCGCCCCACTCGATGCCCTTGGGGTCGCGCTGGTAGAAAGTTCGGACAAACGAGTGCCGTTCATCATTGTTTCTTTATCTTTCATATAGACGTCTTCAAAAAAGTCATCCATTTTATATTTAAAAAGAGACTGTTGCTTTCCCTCATATCTCGGTTTTGGACGAATACCTGGGAACACTGCATTTTTAAAGGCTTGTGTGTTTTGTGATAGGGTATTAGCCGAAACCTCATTAAGCGACCTATTAAATTCATCGGCAGTGGCAAAAACACCGCCTAGAGCATTGCCTAAATTCTTAGCAAGGTCAAATATCATACGGCTTCAAAATTTAAAAGAAAACGCTTGAGAGCTCTGTCCCAAAAATCCATTTTATTTATTCTTATGACCTCAAGGTTCTTGTTATCTAACAACGGATATTGCGGAGTGTTCCCAAAGTGTCTTTCGACTGGAACTATAGTTGCTGGCAACCTTAATTCATCAACAATCAACTTGGCAAAATCGTAATAACTACCGTCCCCGAGTGCTACCATGTGATAGGTTCCGTATTCTGGAGAGTCTAAAAGATACATAAGGTTCTTGGCAAGTTGCATCGTCCACGTAGGGCTCACCAAGCAATTACTAACAACTTCAATTTTATCCTGTTCCTTTGCTTTCTTTATTATTGACAAAACAAAATTAGTATTGTCCTTACCGCGACTTGGCTCAGCTCCGTACATGGCACCAGTTCGAATTATAAAATGCCTACTGCAGTTATTTCTAACCATCTGCTCACCAGCAAGCTTAGAAACGCCGTATGTATTTATAGGGTTTGGCTTTTCTTCTTCATTAACATGTTTACTAAATTTACCATCAAAAACATAATCGGTACTATAGTGCACCAATATGGCGCCAACCTTCTCGGCATAAGTTGCTACATTATAAGCCCCTATTGCATTAACTAAAAAAGATTGATACGGACTTGCCTCACTTGCGGCAACATGGCAACACGCAGTATTTATAATTATCTCTGGAACAAAATCCCCAAAAGCACCTTCGAACGTTGCCATATCGGATACTTCAATTTCCCCATGCGTAAGTAAATAAACCTCTTGATTTTTATTTAGAAAATATGAAGAGAGCTCACTACCAAGCATACCATTTGCACCTATTATTGCAATTTTCATAATTTTCCCTCTAACTTTTTAAATACTTTTATATTGATAGTTTGATCATCGGCGAAATCATACTCATACCCCACAAGTTCATCAATAGTATCTTCCAACATATATGAGCCCATAAAACCAAAATCATTATTAGCCGACGACCAATCCGCACTATAGTCACGAACCTCTGATTTTCCCTCTATTTCTATGGATACATCTTCAATAAAATGGTGCTTAATTCTAGTTGCTATTTCTAAAATAGAAACATTTTCGGATATTATATTATAAGTATCTTCCATATACTTATTAGAAAAAATCACACTTGTATATGCGGTTATAGCATCTCTAATATCAAGTATTGGGCGTTGGGCGTCTGGATCATATACGGTTATTTTCTTATTTAAAGTTGCATCCTTATACATTTTATTAACACAAAGATCGAACCTCATTCTTGGGCTGTCGCCACCCAACGTTCCTTTACGAAGGCAAACAACTTGAAAATCATTATCTTGTAAAAGTTTAAGTCCTGACTCTGCCTGCCACTTCGATATTCCGTAAGGATAGTTTGTGCTTGGGCTATCGTGCTCCTTACACATTCTCCCAACACCATATATAGAACATGAGCTGGCAAATATAAATTTTTTTACGTCGGCCGCCTTCGCTTTATGGGCGCAGATAACTGGATATGATGCGTTGTGTATATAATTTAAAGAAGGGCTAAATTCAGCCATGGGATCATTGGAAAGACCAGCGAGATAGACAACAACATCGTACCCTTGATACTCTTCTTCTGATATATCAATTATATTTTTAGTTTCAACATAAACTTCTGGATTTGTTATATGATTACCGAACCAGAACAGATCAAAGACAGAAACGTTTACGTCAAGTCCGCAAAGAAATTCAGCCAAACGAGTTCCCAAATAACCACCGCCACCTAATAATAGTACATTCATCTTATGCTCCTTTATATACAATTTCACCACCTATTTCTAATATTCTCTTTCCAGCAAGCGTACTCACGGGATAGCTTGATCTTGTTGAATAAAGATCATCTAATTCTTGTGTTACATTAATAGTGCCTAAATGCAATCTTCCCGTAAAACCATGCATCCTTGCTTCTAAAATATACCTATGAAGCAAATGTTCAATTTCAAACCATTTTGGCGAAGCCACTTCAAAATCATTCATTGGCATTGTTATACAAAAAGACGACCCCGTATGCGATACGCTAATATCCGACGACATTATGGGAACATTAAAACTATGCCTCCCCATTTTTTTATCGTTTATCTTAAAGTTAACATTATCATGCCCCACATCAAGTAAACATGTATCAGTGGGTGCTTTTTGCATTAATGAATCTGTTTTTTTCTTCATAGAAACAATCTATGAAAAAAAAATAAAGAAGTCAAGTTTTTTCTTGACTTTTATTGTCTATATTTTTATATTGTTTTATCGGCGGGATAGAGGAGTCTGGACGTCCTCGCTAGTCTCATAAGCTAGAGATCGCATGTTCGAATCATGCTCCCGCTACTATTTTGCAAAACGGGGTATAAGTAGAAGATGATTACGTCGAGACAAAAAGAAAGATGGGAAATAAGAAAGTGTAGAAATGAAAGCTCTTTGTTTATAGAATTAGATAGTAGAGAGTTTTCAATATTTAGAACCATACTTAAAAAATATAAAAAAGATCTTGACATAACATTTACCACAAGAAAAAAATACTTTGATCTTAAGCCACGCAAACAACAGTACCTCAAATTAAAGTTTGAAGAAGATGGGAACAAGATAACATTTTTAAAATATCTGTGGAATAATGTTAGGGAAAAGGGTAAATTCAAATGTTCTAGATGCGAAAGAAAAACTAAGTACCTTTATATGCTTTGTAAAAACTTAACCCATATAAAAGAATTTAGGGCTCCAGATTTTGATCTTTATTGTACAAAATGTTGGGAAATGAAAAATAAAGCTTGACTTTGCTATTTTTATCGCTTATATTAGTTTTTCATGCATCCTGTATTATGCGTCGAATACACGATTGGTGCGGGATGTTGCTTCAAAAAAGCTATTCACAATCAATGGGATCCTTGCAGAATAGCAACTCTCTTCGAAAGGTAAATGAGCGCAAGGTGCAGTCTACACTGTAATAGTTACCGACCAGAGTAAGGTAGATAAATCTCTGGCTCCCCCATAGGGAGATGAAGCCCGAGGCTACGAAAGCAAATTTATTGCTGTCTCACCTTGGGACTTCTATCCCCAATTTAGTACTATTAATTTTCATAAGTACTCAAATATTAATAGTACTATTCCATGACTTCAAATGTATACTATAAAGCAAAATGAGCTTTTATTTAAGTTGTTAGTATTAAATATAAGAATATTAGTAGTATCTATTGGTGATGTAATGGAAAAAGAATTAATAACTTTTATGGATAAAATTATAATATTCGGCGGAGTATTTCTAATATTATTATTCTTAAAGAATAGGATTGATACAATTAGTAGAGAAATTAAAGAGGGCAAATGGCCTGAGGGTAGCGTTATGAATCCACGACAAATTCCATAAGCACGTCGCAATTTGCGACTACTAAGACATTTACTAGGACACAATGTCCAAGTAGGAATGTAACGTTGTGTTATGTGAAACTTGTTACGGGACTTCGATAGAAGGCCAGTGGGTTCCTTCACTCCTCCTACATAACACAGTTACATGAAATAATCCCATGAACCCTTTCAGAAAATTATCTTGATTTTAAGAAAATTTTGGATACTAGTGGATGGGATTATGTGTTTTTTAAGGCGATAGCCTGAAGAGATCGGAGTTTGTTAAGGGTAAGACCTTAAAATATCTGTAAGAAGTGTTTCTATGAGGTATGGATCGAGTTTTACTAAGGAATGCTTCTTTTTTTCTAATTGGTTTAATGGGCGCTTTTTAGCGACCCACAACTTAAATATTTCTTCGTTGTCGTGTGCTATTTTATGACATATCGCACATAAGCATATACCATTATCTAAATCCCACCTAGTGGGCCAATATGTTCTTTTTATAATGTGGTGAGAATGTAATTCTTCCGTGCGACTACATCGCTCACATTTTTTATTAGCACGAGCCTTAATAATATCGCGCCATAAATTATCAAGAAGGATTGTTTGTTTCAAGAATATATGCCCCACCAGCAATTGTTACTGTTCCATAATGTTCTAAGGCCCTTTGGCTCCATCCAAGCACATGTGTTTCATGTACATTTTCATATACTTTGCCCTGTTGTAGTACATTTATTGGCGTGACTATATATGCATATTTTGATGCTTCTTTAATATGGGTTATTAGTTCTTTACCTTTTTCGTGATCCATATGTTCTAATATGTCTGAGGCAATAATTATGTCATATTTAATATTGCCAATAGGAATGAGCTCCACGGCATCTCCTATCCAAATATGATCATATATTTGTTTAAGTAGATCTGTTACATATGGTTCAAATATTTCAATTCCATCAATTTGGGTTTTCCAGTTTTCCTTTTTAAATCCAACAGGATCCACAAGATGATTTAACCATACATCTGTATATTCTCTAGCGAGAAAACCCCATTTACCAAAACCGACTCCTACATCTAAGATATATCTTGGTTTTAGAGAAATTATTTTATTTACTATATACGGTATTGGTTCTGGTCTAGAGCTTGGCATTTTTTCTCCATTTTATACCAATTAATACTGCATTTTTATAAAAAAGTCTAATCAAATATTCTTTCCCATCATAACCAATATAGGATATTGTTTTTTTACAAAATATGTATGGTTATCTTCGTCTTTGTGGGCGAATATAGATTGTGTCTTCATATTTCCTCATACGTACAAAACCCCAATTATTTATATCCTTTGTTTTGTTATGCACTTTAAAATACATTATATTGCCAAATGGTTTACCAAATAATGATTGTCGCATCCTTCTCCTTAAAGGAAATTCATGATCGTGTTTACTTAGATAATACAACTTCTATTCTGTGCCAGCTACGCCAGTTTGAATCATCTTTTTCTTCAAATTTAACAATCTTTCCCCCGACCTTCTCGGCTAATATTTCTATTGTTTCTTTATTATATAGGCAAAAATTAAAATCTACAATCGCCTGCGCTGTTGGCCTTTGTGCTATGATATGAACATATTTTTCGGAAAAGTTCATTAAATATTTTAAGGTTTGTACTGGAGTCCTAAGACATTCTAATGTATGATGCAGACAAACTGTTTTTACTCTTATAGCATCTTTATTTCTAATCATAGCGAACGGATCCTCTACATCAAATTCGTCTATTTTTACATTATAATCTAGATAAGCCCTATTTATTGCGCTAAGATTATTGTCCACACCTATAATTTCTCTTCCTAGAGCTTTAATGAAATATCCATGCCCCGCCCCAACATCTAGTATTGTGTCTGAGAACACTTCTTTATTACTATCGATTATGTGTTTAAAGAAATCTATCTTACTTTTATTTACTTGGCATGTATTATAGAATGCGTCCCAGTATCCAGTTGTATAGTCTTTTGATTTTATTGGGAAGGTGTATAGTGCTTTACATTTTGTACATGAGAAGAAGTTACCTACTCTCGGCTGATTGGTGGTAAAGCAAATTGGGCATTTGTGGTGACTTTTACTTTTCATGTGTTATGAGGAACTTTTTCGCTATTCTTTTTGAGCGTTTTTCGTCTTCAAGTATTCCACCAACATATAGTTTTAAACGTTTTGATGGATTTCCCTTCAATTTTTCCGCCACAAGAAGGAGACGATCAAAATAATCATTATCAAAATCAGCAGAGATATCACAGGAACAAGTAAATAATAATGCATCTGTAATCATTTGTATTTCTTCTTTGCTAAGCCGTTTTAACATATTTATCCTCTTTTAGGATTTTTTCATTAATATATTGTGCAAAAAAAGATTATGAGTTGTTATTGTTATAGTCCAGAAAGCAATTAAGCTTCCAGCTATTCCCCACCATGAGAATAAGGCGTCAGTCTCTGCCGTGTATATATGATATTTTACCCACATAGTTCCACTTATAACACAAAGCATGAATGTTAGCCACGTAAAGAAAAATCTTACCGCTTTTAATCCATGCCACCCGTCGAAAAAAGGTGCTGGTATTGTAATGCCTAAGAACTTTTTTCTTTCAAGTGTTTCTACGTTTTTATATTTCCTTTTCCATGTATATTTAGTTGGTTTAAAATACCAATGGGGCCAAGAGCTTTCTTTGAATGAACTGAATACAGATTCTTTGTAATGAAACTGCAGGGCATCTTCCGATGCATTTAAAGCAACGGCAATTGCCCAAACAATAAAAGATGATATAGATACTAACCAAAATAAGTTTTCCATCCGTAATTCCCCGCGAACCAATCAATGTTTTCTTTAATTTTTTTCTTGCTCCAGCCATTCATTTTAAGACTTGTTCTAACTTTTTTATCATTATATATTATATCTACAATCATTTCTTTCCACTCTTTTTCTTCTTCTTCAGTCCATGAATATTCATGATACCATGTTCCATTAAAGAAGTCAATTTTATGAAAAGGAGCACCAACAGCACTACACATACTGACTAATACAAATCTTATCCCATCATTGAGAGAATAGTTTCTTTTTATTGTTAATAATGATTGTATTTTAGCATTCAACACAATATCCTTTAAGAATTTCATCATTTGGAACTATTTGTATATCATGAAAGATACAATTTGCAAACAATCCAGATGACCCTGGCGCAAATGTAATGTGAATTTTTTTATGTTTACCAGATGCGTAAAATGTACACGAAAAAAAACTAAAATTTGTATTTGATTTTATAATTATACTTTGGTCTAATGCAAAAATCTTCTGGGCGGTTATCGCCCCGCACTTAATCCTATTCTTAAATTCTGCAACATCTTTTGATGTAAATAATGATTGTGTTTTCATAGAGCTCCCTGTAGGTTACGATCCCACGACATC
>Ga0114922_10001879_pt1 | contig 19889 bp, 12 predicted proteins | sample AartaG_FD_100975 | JGI IMG/M metagenome (GOLD analysis project Ga0114922, IMG submission 100975) | Deep subsurface microbial communities from Aarhus Bay to uncover new lineages of life (NeLLi) - Aarhus_00045 metaG | ecosystem: Environmental > Aquatic > Marine > Oceanic > Sediment | place...
CACTCACCCACTCACCCACTCCCTCACTCACCCGCTTACTCGTCACTATCCTCTGCCTCGCTTCTCTCTTCCTCGGCTGTGGCACTGCCTGGCACGGGCGGGTTGTTCATCTCGAAGACGGCAAGGTGATAATTCAGTCCGAGGGTGAAGGTGAAATCCAGAGCGGGCGTAGACTTCGTATCTACCGCCAGAAAACCATCGTTCATCCGGTCACTGGAGAGGTGCTGGACACAATAAAGGATAGCATCGCAGAGGTACCTGTAGTAGAAGTCCGAAAGCGCACTGTAACAGCAAGCGCGCCGGAACTGGAGTTTGATATGATGACGCTGGATGATCAGGCAAAGGCTATACGAGGTTCGGTCAACCTAATGCCGGGTTCAGTCCATGAAGTAGGGCGGATAAGGGATGTAGATACTGGAAATCTCAGAGCAAGTTGCCAGATCATCGTAGACCCGGCAACACTGGCATCCGGTGGCATATTGACAGTCGTAAGATATTCTGGAACGGTGATGGATCCCGACACAGGTGAATTCCTGGCAATTGCAGTGAATCCGGTAGCGGACTTGCAGGTGACGAAGATTGACGATGATATTATAGGCGCATCATACAAGCTGGTGGATGAGAAAATCGGTTGGGTCGAGACTGACGACGTGGTGGTCAGGCGGACAGGCAGTATGGCGGTGGAGAATTTGTGGTTTCAGGACCCGCCGGATGGGTTCTCCGAAGACCAGATTTTTGGCAGAAACTACTGGCACGCCATCAGGCAATACAATTCCGGGCTATTCAGAGAAGCCATCCTGGACCTCAACGACGTGGTCCAGATTGACCCGGAGTATAAGGATGCTGCCTATCTCCTGGGGCTTTGCTACGCGAACCTGAACAGGTATGAAGAGGCAATACCCCTTTTCAGGGACATACTGGACCGAGAGCCATACGACGTAAGAATATTAACATCACTGGCCTATGCCTATCTAAAGCAAAACAAGTTGCAGGAAGCGGCGGACACCTACGAAAAGCTGGCTTCCATTTCACCAGCAAATCCCCAAGTATGGGTAGATTTGGGAGACATCTATCGTACTCTGGGAGATCACCAGAAAGCCCAGCAAGCCTACATAAAAGCTCTTGAGATGGATGCGGACAATGAAGATGCAGCCTACGAGCTTCAATTGCAAACCCCTGTTCCACCTCATTCCCCGAATTAACTGACGTTCAGCAACTCTGTCAGGACAACACATTTCTTGCTTTTGCGCTTACATTTTGCTATACTGGGTTGGCAACGAAGGTGAGCTATCCATGTGCGCAGATAATTGTAATGATATCCACCGGAAATTCAACTTAAAGAGGCGGCAATTATGAGAAACCCGGTTAACGTCAGGAACGCCAAAATCCTCATTGTTGATGATATTCCTCACAATCTGAACCTGTTATCGCAGAATCTCGAATCGCAGGGCTACAGAGTTGTTGCCGTCCCCAGCGGGGTGGTTGCCCTTCAGGTTGTGGAGCAGACACAGCCCGATCTAATCCTTCTGGACATTGTGATGCCAGAGATGGACGGTTTTGAAACCTGTCGCCGACTCAAAGCAAATCCCGCCACCGCCCATATACCGGTGATCTTCATCACCGCCAGAGACGAAATGGAAAGTCTGGTTGAGGGATTCCTGGTGGGTGGCGTCGATTATATCACCAAGCCATTTTCGGAACAGGAAGTCCGGGTTCGGGTTCAAAACCACCTCAAAATTCATCGCCTCACACAACAACTAACCGATCAGAATCAAGCACTCCAGCAGGAAATCGCCAGACGCGAGCAGGCGGAAGCGGCGCGTAACCAGGCCAACGCACAGCTTTCAGTCCTCTCTCAACGTGAGGCAGAGCACTGGGGAATCGCCGGTTTTATCGGCAAGAGCAAAACAATTGAACGTATCCTGGATGATGTCCGCCAGCTCCAGGCCGTAGGAGCAACCAGCGTCCTGATTTCAGGCGAAAGTGGAACGGGAAAAGAACTGATAGCCCGTGCCATCCATTTCGGGGGAACTAGAGCTGGTGGACCCTTTATTCCGCTGAACTGCTCCGCTATTCCCCATGAACTCGCGGACTCCACGCTTTTTGGCCATCTCAAAGGGGCGTTTACCGGCGCCAACAGCGACCGGAAGGGATACTTTGAACTGGCCAGTGGCGGAACGCTCTTCCTGGACGAAATTGGGGACCTACCACTCGATTTACAGGCCAAACTCCTGCGCGTGCTGGAAGATGGATTTTTCACCCCCGTCGGTGGGACGCAGCCAAAGCAGGCGGATGTCCGCGTGGTAGTGGCGACCAACGTTGCTCTTCAAGAGAAAATCGCCGAAGGCACATTCCGGGATGACCTCTACTATCGGTTAGCACGATTCCCCGTAGAAGTTCCGCCACTCCGGGAGCGGAAGGAAGATATTCCCCTACTCGCCAATCACTTCCTTGAGATGTTTGCCGCTGAAATGAAGGTCGAACAGCCCGCCTTAACGCCAGAAGCCTTAATGGCCATGGAAGCCTACCACTTCCCCGGCAATGTCCGGGAACTGAAAAATATCATCGAGCATGCCCTGATAAAAAGCCGTGGACAAGCCATTCAGCCAGTGCATCTAAACTTTATCGAGTCGCCTTCGACCTCTGCTATTCCGACCACAGTCGAATCGTTCATACAAAAGATTCTCTCCGAAGGCTGTGGCTACTCGGAGGCAGTGGATACCTTCCGTCGGCAACTCGTTAGGCAAGTGCTCAAAGAATGTGATGGCAATCGGCATGAAGCCTCCCGGCGTATGGGCATGCACCGTCCCAACCTGATTCAGCTCATCAAACGGTTGGGGATCTGAGTTGGGCACTGGGGAGATGGGGCGTTGGGGCGTTGGAGCAATGGAGCAATGGGGCGTTGGAGCGTTGGAGCAATATCATCAAGCTCTATGACGGTATCATAGAAGAGCTTGCTGAGATGCAAACGAAACCCGAACCGTGCTCAATAAGGCGTTAAAAGAAAGCCCCAACGCTCCCCAGCTCCAATGCTCCAGTGCCCAAAAGAGGAGGAGAATAACATAAATGGCTGTCAAGTACCACTGGGAACTTGAGGTATACCAACTGGCCCGTGAAGGTCGGCAAAGAGTTTTTGAGTTGTCCAGAGAGTTTCCCAAAGGGGAGATGTATTCTCTCACCGATCAGGTCAGACGCTCCTCTCGCTCTGTATGCAGTCACATTGCCGAGGCATGGGGGCGGAGACCATATCGCGCTGACTTCGTAAACAAACTGAATATGTCAGAAAGTGAGGCCAGAGAGACTCAGTGCTGGATTGAAGCCGCAGTTGAATGTGAATACCTGACCAAAGAGGTTGGTCAGGATGTCTATAAGCTCTATGACCGCACCATAGGAAAGCTCGTCGGGATGCAAACGAAGCCCGAACCCTGGTTAATAAGGCGTTAGTAAGGGCGTTGGAGCACTGGGGCACTGGAGCTTTGGAGCTGGGGAGCGTTGGAGCTTGTTGTTTCTAGCTCCAGTGCTCCATTTCCCCAACTCCCCATCTCCCCAACTCCCCATCCCCCCAACTCCCCCTTTCCTCTCAAAAAAAGGTACACATTCCATACTCCCCAGTACTAAATCTATACCCCACCCCTCCGAATAGGAACCATCAGCAAAACGACCATTTCTCCAGTGAAGCTGGGAGTACAAATTTCATACCCAAAGCTCTCCTATCAAACTATGAGGCAATACGACGACTTCCCGCGTCCTGACTGACGTTGGGATGCTTTTCGGTGCCCTGGCACGGCGCTTGCTCATAGTGCCATCTGACGCTTTCAGGAGACAGAATTCACAGGTTTTGGGTGGGGAAGTCGGGGTTTGGCGCAGCCAAAGGGCAACAAGGGATACTCAACAATCCGGCGCTGTAAAATCAAAAATCAAAACAACTATGGAGACACAGAGGACACAGAGAATCGCAGAACAGAATACTGGATACCAGGCATCCAGCATCCAGTACCCAGAATCTTCTTTCTCCTTGTCCTCTCTGTGTTCTCTGTGCCTCTGTGGTGAATTTTTCACAGTGCCCAACAATTCTCAAGGAGGTACGTAACAATGTTTTCAAGAATCAGCAAACTTTTCATGGTCTGTATTATGTTAATTGTTGTATGTTTAGTTAATCAAGTAGAGGCCGGCACATGGACACAGAAAGCCGACATGCCAACGGGAAGAACCATAGCGGGTTCCGCTGTGGTGGACGGGAAAATCTACATCATTGGCGGAGCGCCAGTCCCGTATGGGCAAACCGCGGTTGTGGAGGAATATGACCCGGCGACGGACACCTGGACAAGACGCGCTGATATGCCCACTGAAAGACAGGGGGTAGTCGCCGCTGCCGTGGATGGAATAATATATGCTATTGGTGGTTGGAAGGGGTCTATAAATAACCGGAATGTGGAGGCCTACGATCCAATAACAGACACATGGGTCAAGAAGGCTGATATGCCAAACTCAAGAACCGGGACGGCCGTCGCTGTGGTGGATGGGATAATCTATATCATTGGTGGGTATGACGACAATGATATTATGGTCTCGTTAGTGGAAGCCTACGATCCAGCAACAGGTATATGGACCAGGAAAGCTGATATGCCAACGGCAAGATACAGGTTTGACGCCTGTGTAATAGATGGGAGGGTCTATGTCTCTGGTGGCGCCACGACATGGGGTGAGGGTACAGGGAACTGGACTGGTGTATCGAATGTGGAAGTTTACAACCCGACCACAGACACCTGGACTCAAGTATCCTCTATGCTCAGGACATGGCATAGTCATACCGCCAGTGCGATAGACGGAAGGATGTATATCATTGGAGGGTTAGACCATGAAAACTTAAAGCAATGGAAGGAGGGCAAGATAACGGAGGATGAAATGGCAGAGACGTTCAGAGTCATATATGTGTATGATCCAGCGACTGACACGTGGACAACGTCGGCAGATCGCCTCCCGACCCCAAGATCTTGCCTCACTGCTGTTGTGGTGGATGGGAAAATCTATGCCATTGGGGGGATGCAGGATGATGCTACTCCGAAACTTCGTACCGTAGAGGAATTTACCCCGGGCCCGCCTGATTCCGTTTCCAGCGTTGCTCCCGGGGGGAAGCTGTTGGAGACGTGGGGGCGGATTAGGGAAGCTCAGTAGCGTCTAATAGTGTTCTGAGTCAAAAGGAGGGATAGGGCGTTGGAGAGATGGAGCGTTGGAGCAATGGGGCGATGGAGTTTTTCTCTAGTGCTCCAACGGCCCAATGCCACAGGAATATTACAATTCTTGGGGAGGTACGTTACAATGTTTTCAAGAATCAGCAAGCTTTTCATGGTCTCTATTATGTTAATTGTTGTATGTTTGGTTCATCAAGGGGAGGCCGGCACATGGACGCAGAAAGCCGACATACCAACGGCAAGATCCAACATGGGTTCCGCTGTAGTTGATGGAAAAATCTATGTCATTGGAGGCGTACCAGCCGGTGGCGGATTTGTCGCGTTTGCTGAGGAATATGACCCGGCCATGGACACCTGGACAAAGTGCGCCAACATGCCAACGGCAAGAGAAGGGGTACGCGCAGCAGCAGTGGATGGGATAGTCTATGCCATTGGTGGCTGGAGGCCTGCAGGTGGGGATACCACAATTGTGGAAGCCTACGATCCGGTCACAGACACATGGACCAGGAAGGCCAGTATGCTAAACCGGAAAACTATGGCGGCTGTCGCTGTGGTGGACGGGATAATCTATGTCATTGGCGGAGAATTGGGAATTACGCCACTCTCGGCAGTGGAAGCTTATGATCCGACTACTAATAAATGGACCAGGAAGGCTGATATGCCAACGGCAAGGCTTATGGCTGACTGCTGTGTATTAGATGGCCTTATCTATGTCTTTGGCGGGGCCACAGGACGAACCCCAGCCCCAGAATATAATATATGGTTTTCTGTGCCGACTGTAGAAGTCTACGACCCGGCCACAGACACATGGACCCAATTATCGGATATGCCCAGACCCAGGCATGGTCATACAACCAGCTTAGTAGACGGAAAGATATATCTCGTTGGTGGGATAGATTCTGGGGTAGCTGAACTATTTTTTGAGGGCAAGATAGAACAGGAAGAGGTAGGAAGGCTGTTTATGATAGTAGACGTTTATGATCCAGATACGGATATGTGGACAACGACAGCAGACCTACCACTCTCAATAGATTTTCATACTGCTGCCGTGGTGAATGGGAAAATCTATGCTATTGGGGGAAGCACTGGTCCTGAAGGCACAAGGCTCTCTGATGTATATGAATTTACCCCAGGATTGTCCAGTATTCCTACCAGCGTCAGTCCAGGGGGGAAGCTGTTGGAGACGTGGGGACGGATGAAGGGGCAATAGGGAGATGGGGCGTTGGAGCATTGGGGCAATGGAGTTTTTCTCTAGTGTTCCAACGGCCCAATGCCCAGGAATATTCAACAATTAAGGAGGTACGTAAAATGTTTTCAAGAGTTAGCAAGCTTTTCATGGTCTGTATTATGTTAATTGGTGTATGTTTGGTTCATCAAGTGGAGGCTGGCACATGGACCCAGAAAGCCGACATGCCAACCCCAAGAGCCATCGCCGGCTCCGCTGTGGTAGACGGGAAAATCTACGTCATTGGCGGCGCGCCAGTCCCGTTTGGGGCTACCAGGGCCATGGAGGAATATGATCCGAAAACGGACACCTGGAAGAAACGCGCGGACATGCCCACAATAAGGCAAGGGTTATATGCCGCTGCTGTGGATGGGATAATCTATGCCATTGGAGGATGTGAAGTAGCGCCCGGTGTGGATAGGGATATTTCAACTGTGGAAGCTTATGATCCTGCAACAGATACATGGACCAAGAAGGCTGATATGCCAACGGCAAGAACCCTGTCGGCCATCGCTGTGGTGGATGGGATAATCTATGTGATTGGTGGGGCTTTCGACGATAATTACCTCGACGGAGTAAATGTTGAGGTACTCTCGGCAGTTGAAGCATACAATCCTGCAACAGACACATGGACTAAAAGGACTGACATGCCAACGGCAAGATACCTCCATGCCGCCTGTGTGATAGATGGTCGAATCTATGTCTCTGGTGGCTGCAAAGTATGGGGCCAGGATGCTGATATGCCAACTGTGGAATTTTACGACCCGGCCACAGACACATGGACTCAAACATCCGATATGCCATGGGGCAGGTGGGGTCATTCCGCCGGTGTAGTAGACGGGAAGATGTATATCATTAGCGGGGTTAATATGGAAATAGTTAAGCAATGGATGGCGGGTGAGATAGATATGGATGAGCTATCGGTTTTGTTCTCACGCGTAGACGTGTATAATCCTGCAACGGATACGTGGACAGCATCGGTTGACATCCTGAGCCCGGAGATAGGGGACAGGACCGCTACTGCCGTCGTGGAAGGGAAAATCTATATCATCGGGGGGTCGGTAGGCCCTGAAAGTACACCTATCTCTAGAGTAGATGAATACACCCCGGACTTGCCCGGCGTCATTTCCAGCGTCAGTCCAGGGGGGAAGCTGTTGGAGACGTGGGGTCAGGTTAAGAAGGTTCAGTAGTATTCGGAGTCAGAATGGGCGTTGGGGAGATGGGGCACTGGAGCATTGGGGAAATGGAGCGTTGGGGCGATGGAGATTTGGTTTTGCCCCAATGCTCCAACGCTCCAATGCCCTATTGCCCCAGGAACGCTCAACAATTCTCAGGGAGGTACGTAACAATGTTTTCAAGAATCAGCAAACTCTTCATTGTTTGTATTATGTTAATTGTCATAAGTGGCGTTCAGCAAGTGAGCGCGGTTGATGAACCGCTGATAGGACAACACGCATATATCTTTGAGCACACCCTGAAAGAACAGAACGCTATAGTCCATGTAAATTACCTCCTTTTTTTGCCTCTGGATTATGGTCTAGATGAGCAGAAAAAATATCCTCTGATTATGTTTTTTCATGGGGCTGGACAAATGGGTGATAACGTGGAGATCGTAAAAGCAGCAGGTCCACCGAAGATAGTGGAACAGCAAGCTGATTTCCCATTTATTGTACTCTCTCCACAGAAACGAAAAGACATAAATCTGGACGCGAATTCCGCGATCAAGCTTCTGACTGCGTTGTTGGATGAGATTGTAGTGACGTATTCGGTGGATACAGGGCGTATCTATTTGACAGGATTGAGCATGGGGGGGAACGATACCTGGTTTCTGGCAACATCGCGTCCTGAGCTTTTTGCGGCAATTGCACCAGTCTGTGGCTGGTACGATCCTGCAAAGGCTTGTGCCCTCAAGGATACCCCTGTATGGGTGTTCCATGGAGCGAAAGACAATATCATTCCTATAAGCTACTCTGAAGAAATGGTGGAAGCCCTAGAAGCATGTGGCGGCAACGTTCGATTCACTGTTTACCCTGACGCAGATCATGATGCTTGGACAGTGACATATAACAATCCAGAACTCTATGATTGGTTTCTGCAACACTCACTGAAACCAGTGCCTACAAGTGTGCGGCTTAATGGCAAGTGGATGACGCTGTGGAGCAAAACCAAATCCAATTAGCCATCGGGAGAAGAGGATCCTGAACTTCATCAGCCAGGTGACAGGGGATTAACCATAGACGTGTATGATGCGGCAACGAATATGTGGACAACTATGAAGAGGAGGTTATATAGATGGCTGAAAACTCAGGTTGCAGTGAAGCTGAAGAGATGCTAAAATTGGATACGCAAACTCAATAATTCTGAAGGGCGTTGGGGCACTGGAGCATTGGAGCTGGGGAGCGTTGGAGCTTGTTGTTTCTAGCTCCAGTGCTCCATCTCCCCATTTCCCCAACGCTCCAAAGTCCCGATGCCGGAGAACGCTATTTTCATAAAGGAGAATCACATAGATGGCTGTGAAGTACCATTGGGAACTTGAGGTATATCAACTGGCCCGGAAGGTCGGCTGAGAATTTTTGAGTTGTCAAGAGAGTTCCCCAAGGAGGAGATGTATTCTCTCACGGATCAGTTCAGACGCTCCTCTCGCTCTGTATGCAGCCACATTGCTGAAGCATGGGGTCGAAGACCATATAGCGCTGACTTTGTAAATAAGCTGAATATGTCAGAAAGCGAGGCCAGAGAGACTCAATGCTGGATTGAAGCCGCAGTTGAATGTGAATACCTGACCAAAGAGGTTGGTCAAGGTGTCTATAAGCTCTACGACCGCATCATAGGAAAACTTGTTGGGATGCAAACGAAACCTGAGCCCTGGTTAATAAGGCGTTAAAAGAGGGCTCCAGTGCTCCAGCGCCCCATCGCCCCAACGCCGGAAGGAGTCTTTTCGATGCCGAAACGCAAGCCTGCAAATACATCACCAATTAGCATTGAAGGTATTCTCCTTATGCTTGATGATACCACCCCGCACGTGGCTGTACCTGTCCAGGCCATTCGCGATGGAAGAGTGATGGCTACCGCATTGAGCAACGAGGGAGGGAGATACCAATTCATAAACCTGAAACCGGGAAGCTATCAGTTGCGATGCCAGATACTGGGCGGATACGTCTACTATGGAGAAGAGAAAGGTGGAAGGCGAGGGAGCAGGGGAGCGTTGGGGCGTTGGGGAGATGGGGCGTTGGGGTGTTGGGGAGATGGGGATATATTGGAGGTTGAAGCTGGCAGAACCCTGGAGGACATTGATTTCCGCTTCGCTCACTTCAAAAAAGGGGTATGGAAGAACTACACTACTCTCGACGGGTTGGCGCACAACGCGGTCCATACCATCTATCGCGACCCGGATGGTCTTATGTGGTTTGGGACGCAGGGAGGAGGGGTATCCCGGTTTGATGGAGAAACGTTTGTCAACTTCACCGTTGAGGACGGATTGAACAGCAACACTATCTCCGCCATCTACCGCGACCCGGACGGGGTGATGTGGTTCGGGCAAATGGGGCGACACAGTGGTGGTGGCGGCGTCTCTCGGTACGATGGGAATCAGTTTATTAACCTCACCACAAAAGATGGATTGCCAAGCAACGTTGTCCATGCTATCCAGGGCGACTCCCATGGCGTTCTCTGGTTCGGCACAGGAAGTGACTTGTACTTCGAGAATGGAGGCATGGGTGTTTCTAGCTACGATGGCAGGAAGTTCGTCACTCTCACCACGGAGGATGGATTGGCAGACAACTCTGTTTGGTGCATCCATGCTGACCCGGATGGTGTAATGTGGTTTGGTACAGGCCGCGGCGTCTCTCGATACGATGGAAAGGAATTCATCAACTTTTCTCAGGAAGATGGGTTTGTGAATGGTTCGGTCTGGGCCATCCATCGCGGTGATGATGGCGTTCTCTGGTTTGGCACAGGGGATATGTGGGGGGGAACCGGGCACGGTGTTTTTCGGTACGATGGGAGGACATTTTCAAATCTCACCACCGAAGATGGATTGCTGGATAACCGCGTGTTTGCCATCCATCAGGGCACGGACGGTGTGATGTGGTTCGGAACCGGGGGTGGTGTTTCCCGGTATGATCCCAGGGGTATGGGGGATTGTGCAACCAACTCTTCCAGGGGTATGGGGGATTGTCCCCATTTTGTCAACTTCACCAGCAAAGACGGTTTAGCGAACAACTGGGTCAATGCCATCTATCAAGACCCTGATGGTGTGATGTGGTTCGGCACAGGCAATATCTGGACCAATGATAAAGGCGGTATTTCCTGCTACGATGGGAAGGGGTACTTTAACCTAACTACAAAAGATGGGTTGGTTAGTAATAAAACCTGGAGCATCTGCTGCGACTCGGATGGTGTGATGTGGTTTGGGACGTTGGGTGGCGGTGTTTCTCGCTACGATGGGAAGGGATTCTTTAGCTTAACCATCAAAGATGGACTGTCAAGTAACGGGGTCAATGTCATTTACCAGGATGACGATGGTATGATGTGGTTCGGAGCAGGCGAAAGCGGGAAAGGGGTTGTTTCCCGATACGATGGAAAGCAAGTCGTCAACCTCACCGAGAAAGATGGATTGCTGTCAGGTGGCCACGTCGATGGTATCTGTCAGGATTGTCATGGTGTGCTATGGTTCGGCGCCCATAATAAAGGCGGAATTTCCAGGTACGACGGGATGAGGTTCTCATACTTGACTACAGAAGACGGTTTGGTCTCGAATGAGGTCACCGCCGTGCGTCGTGACCGGGACGGAGTGATGTGGATCGGGACAGACGGGGGTGTTTCTCGGTACGATGGGAACCAATTCCAAAACTTCACTGAGGAAGATGGATTGGTGGGTGGGACCTTTTTTGACATCCATTTCACTCCTGATGGGAGCGTCTGGTTTGCGACGCGGGAGGCCGGTGTTGCTCGTTATGATGGGAACCAGTTCTCAAACTTCACTACTAAAGATGGTCTGGCGCATAACTATGTCTACGCCATCTGTCGCGACCGTGATGGGGGTATGTGGTTTGGAACAGACGGGGGTGGTGTGTCCCTTTACAAAGAGGGGATCTGGACATCCCTGGATACCCGGGATGGACTGGCAGGTGATACCGTTAGCATGATTCAGCAGGATCCGGAGGGATACCTGTGGTTTGCTACAAATGGAGGCATTACGCGCTATCGTCCGAGTACCATGCCGCCGAGGGTACATATCGTTTCCATAACTGCCGACCAGATCTATCACGACTTTGACGCCATTCCCGCGTTTACTCCCCAAACCCGCGTCACTATTGAGTATAACTCCATAGATTTCAAGACCGTCCCGGAAAAACGACAGTATCGCTGTCGCATCAGGGAGATTGACAGTGATTGGCGCAAAGCCACGCGAGAGAAATCCTTTGACTGCACACTCGACAAACCGGGAACCTATACTTTTGAAGTGCAGGCAATCGACCGGGATCTGAACTATTCTGATCCGGCCCTGCTCAAGCTTGAGGTAAAGGTTGACCCGCGGGAAGAACGGCTCGCGGAGTTGGAGATTGACCTTGCTGCAAAAAACCGGCAATTGGAAGCGAATATACAAGCGCTCCAGAAAGCCAAAGAAGCCGCCGAAGCCGCCAATCGGGCCAAGAGCACCTTCCTGGCCAACATGAGCCACGAAATCCGCACGCCCATGAATGCCATCCTTGGCTATGCCCAGATTCTGGATCGAGATCCCGAGCTTCAACCCTCTCAGCGGGAGGCGGTCAATACCATTGAGGCAAGCGGGAATCACTTGCTTGCCCTGATTAATGATGTGCTGGACCTGAGCAAGATCGAAGCCGGACGGATGGAATTGCACGAAACCGATTTTGACCTGAGCGCTTTGATTGAAGGGCTTTCAAAGATATTCCATGCCCGCTGTGAGCAGAAGGGACTTTCCTGGAAGGTGGAATGGCGGAGAAGAGTGAGTGAGGAGGTGGGTAAGTGGGTGAGTGAGAAGACACAGGAGGAATCTGCTCCGCACTCACTCACTTACCCACTTACCCACTCCCCCACTCACTCACTTACCCACTCACCCACTTACCCACCCCCTCGTCTTCTAGTGCATGGCGATGAGGGGAAACTGAGACAGATTTTGCTCAACCTTCTCGGCAACGCGGTAAAATTCACCGAACAAGGCGGCGTGACGTTGCGGATCGATGCTGGGCATCCAACAGCGGATTGCTATCACTTCGAGATTATCGACACCGGCATCGGCATTTCCCCTGAAGCCCGGGCAAAAATCTTCGAGCCTTTCCAGCGAGGTGAGTCGGATGACCAGAAAGGCGGAACCGGCCTGGGGCTGGCAATCTCCCAAAAGCAGATCGAGTTGATGGGCGGCGACTTGAATCTGGAGTCCGAGTTGGGACGCGGCAGCCGCTTTTTCTCCACGATTCCTCTCAGACCTGCCACTTCCCACATGGTTTCTGAATCCTCCCAATGGCGTGGAGTGAATCGCCTCGCCCAGGGATATGCTGTCAAGGCCCTGGTTGCCGACGATACGAAAGTCAACCGGGATGTCTTATCACGGCTGCTGTCCGACCTGGGCGTGGAAGTGGTCGAAGCGGAAAATGGGCAGCAAGCCATCGGAATGATTCGCTCCCATCGGCCGGATATCGTGTTCATGGACATCTGGATGCCGGTGATGGATGGATTAGAAGCGGTAGGGCGAATTCTGGAGGAATTCGGCCAGGCTGAATTCAAAATGGTAGCCATCTCTGCCTCCACCCTGCAACATGAGCAGCGAGCCTATCTGGACGCCGGATACGACGACTTCATCTCAAAGCCCTTCCGCTTTGAGCGCCTCTGCGAGTGCCTGGTGAACCTGCTGGGGGTTGAGTTCGAGAGACGTGAACCACAGGCAGCGGAGCCACCGACCGAAGCCCTGGAGATTTCTCTGCCGGCCCAGTTGTTGAGCCGGATGAGAAACAAAGCTGAGCTATACGAGGTTACCGATCTGAGAACCTGCCTCCTGGAAGTCGAAGCCCTTGGCCCTGAAGGTAAACGGCTCGCAGAGCGACTTCGCGCTTTAATCCAAAGCTACGATATGGAAACCGTCCTGGAGCTTTTGTCAGAGATGGAGGCGGAATAAGGCATAGAGCATAGAGCATAGAGCGTAGGGCGTAGGGCGTAGGGCATAGAGCGTAGAGCGTAGAGCATAGAGCGTAGGGCGTAGAGCGTAGAGCATAGAGCGTAGGGCGTAGGGCGTAGAGCGTAGAGCATAGGGCATGGAGCATGGGGCATAGGGGAGGTAAAGTGATATGTTTCGTTTTGAGAGTTTAGAGATCTGGAAAAAGGCAATTGAAATTGCTGAAGAGTTGCTTGATATTGCAGATCAACTGGAAGCAAAGAAGTTGTTCAAGTTTGCGGAGCAACTACGCGCTGCTGTGCTATCAATGCCCAATAATATCGCTGAAGGCTCTGGAAGCGATTCAGATAGAGAATTTATCCAATTCATTAATTACGCATAACGGTCCGCATTCGAGAATGCCAATATGGTGATCATCATGAACCAGAACTCAATCGAAAGAAAAGACTCCAAAATTCTCATCGTTGACGATGTTCCTGCCAATCTGAACGTCTTGTGCCAGGCTCTTGAGACTGAAGGTTACAAGATTGTCGCTGCCCCCAGCGGAACGGTTGCGCTTCAGATCGCCCATCGGACGCAACCGGATTTAATCCTTTTAGACGTCATGATGCCCGAAATGGACGGTTTTGAGACCTGTCGAAGGCTGAAGGCAGATGCTTCCACGGCGGGAATTCCTGTGATTTTCATCACTGCCAAAGACGAGATGAGCAGCATTGTTAAGGGGTTCGAGGTCGGTGGAGCCGATTATATTACCAAGCCGTTTCGACATGAAGAGGTGCGCGTTCGAGTGCAAACGCATCTGACGATTAGACGGCTTCAGAATGGATTGCGAAAAGCAAACCAGGAGATTCAGGCCAGGAACGAGGAACTGCAAAAAGCTTATGCACAGTTGGAAACCGATAACCAGCGCAAGACGGAAAAACTCTGAATCACACGTTAAGCTACGACATCAATAGTATAGGTTGGGGCGGTTGGATACTAGCATCTGGCGAAAGCAACCAGGCTGTAGCGTTGATGCTCCTTTGGTGGGTGTGTAATTTCCATATAGTGGCAGGTGTATGCCTTTTACACACCCTAGAGGTCAATGCCCAGCCGCTTTATCATGTTTACCAGGTTAGGACGGTTCATCTTCAGCAACCTGGCAGCCTGGGTGCGGTTGCCGTTGCATTCCCTAAGCTATTCTACTGAACTATGCGCAGTATACCTCTTCCTTGTTATCCAATCAAGAGAGAACTCAGCTCTACCAACATCTCAAAGCTCCAATTCTTTCCCGAAGTTCATAAATTCCTCTGTAGCCCGGGATTCTATCCTGGCTCCCAGACTCCAATGACTATTAACTATTCCCTCTTCCCTTTCTCATTTCTGCTTCCCCACCTCGATGTGTAGAATAGAGATATTCTCTTGTAGGTTGGGTTGGATCAGCAAAATCCGGGTTACACGCGATAAGGCTGATTACTTCACCTGGCTATGCACAGTTCGCTGAATCCCTTAACCCAACTCATGATTCAACTGTTTTATAGTATTTTCGTCAGCAAAATTGTGATTGCCGATTGCTTAATACCATGACAATTCACTACTATACGAATTACTTACTAATCGAAATCGAAAGTCTGAAAACTGAGAACTGGAAACTGAAAACTGAAATATTTGACTACTTCAACTAATGAATTTCACCAAGTAGTCAAGTAACGAGAAAAATCTCTGAGAATAGATGCACCCATTGACCCATAGACTAATTGACCAATTAACCAATAGACTAACATTAGTTTGCGTATTTTGCGTTGACAAATGGCAGTACAACGCTTTATAATAATATAGCTTGAAACTCGATAACGTTTTTTCAATCTAAGCTATACGTTTCTTGAACGCGGACCAGGGAAGTTTGAAGGGGTTTTCCAAAACTTGCTTGGAATCATTATAGGCTTTTATCAAATCGTTGTTTAGAGGAGATCTGAATGTATAGAATCAGTAAATTGAAGCTTGCTTTGATCATAGTGATATTCGTCTTCTCAGCGTTGTATCTGCTGCCGACAATACCGGGCGTCTATAGCAAATTATACGGCTTTTTCGATATATGGATGCAGAACAAGATACCGCCGCCTGACGTGCAATCGGGTAAGGACGGGGAACTCATAAAATTCGTCATACCGAATGACTTGCCTAAAGGAACTAGCGTTCAGGAAGCTTCTGATGCCATAAAGGATATAATTGGTAGAAGGCTAACTAGCCTGGGTATGAGTGAGGAAATACTGCCCGAAGAGACAGGAGAAGAGCAAGCTGCAGTAGTGGTAGAGGAGCGGAAAGGCAGCGAATTCAGATTTGAAAACGTCGTAACAACTGAGCTATACGTTAAATTCAATCAGCCTAAGAGCCAGGCTGATCTGGAGGGAATTGTCAGTAAACTGGAGCTTGGTGGCAATCCTCCGCTTATACATCGACCACCAGATATTGACATCGACAATCCTCTGGGAAGTATCAGGTTCACTATTACGGATGATGATCTCCCGGAAACCGAAGGCGATCAGGATGGCCTGGAGAATATAAAAACCAAGCTGGAAGAGCAATTAGCGACTCTGGATATGAAAATCGGTGATGACTATGACTTTGTCAGCGATGCGGGACATGAATTGCACGTGAAGTTTAGCCCACAGAAAGGCGCGAGTGAACTGAGGAGTATTATAGAGAATCTGTACCTCTATGGCGGCATACCCCTTACGCTCAGACCTATCTTCCCTGATAACCCGCTTAAGCAAGGCCTGGATCTAAAAGGCGGCCTGCACATTGTGCTGGAACTTGACGTCGAGAAAGCTATGGATATGTATCTGGACGATCAGGCGAAGGAGGTAGTTCTCAATAGTCTGAAGAGTGAGAAGATCTTCTGCAAGTCTGTGGAAAAGACACTGGAAAAGAGCGGTAATTCGCTCATACTGAGACCTTATGCTCCTGAGGATTCGGAAAATAGTCAGACGCAGTATTTGGCGAGTATGCGGAGCAAATTGACGGGAATGGGATTTAGTCCGGATTCCATAAAGCAGACTTCCACTGAAGATCCTGAACTGACCGTAACGATGGGTGTTGACCGGAACATCGGAGACCTCGTAGATGACCTGCTGGGAGGCAATAATCCGCTCATTGTAACTGTAACTATTCCCCAGCGTTTCCAGGGAGCGGATAGGGAGGATTACATTAAGACAGCCGAGGAAACTCTTGATAGGCTCGAACTCTTCAACAACCCGCGCCTTTTGAAAATGAAGGAAAACATCGCAGTGTTTTCGATTCGGCTAAGCGAAGAGAGTGCCAAAAAGCTGGCCGAAGATAACCTGGATACAGTTATGGAAACTCTTGAGAACAGGATCAATAAGTTTGGTGTGGCCGAATCCTCTATAAGGCGCGTTCGCGGTAGACCGCGCATCCTCGTTGAAGTGCCTGCGGAACAGAATCCGGCAAAGACGCTGGCAGCCATTAAAAGCCCGGGGATATTAGAGTTTAAGCTGGTAAAGCAAAACCCCAGCACCGGCAATCCTTGGTTTGGTAGCGCAGGGCAAACAGAGCCTCCTCCAGATGAAATCCCACCGGGAAGTGAGGTCAGGCAACAGGCAGAAGGTGGCTGGTATGTATTGGATTCCCAGGCGTTCTTGCATGGGGCCGATCTGAAAAGCAATTCTGCTACAGTCAGGCGCGACGAATACGGTATGCCGGAAGTTATAATGTTTCTGACCGGCGAAGGACAAGGTAAATTCTCGAAGTTCACTGGACAACATGTGGGTGAAAACACAGCTATCCTGCTGGATGAAGTGATCCAATCCGCCCCAAGGATCACAGAAAAGATATCCTCCAGAAGTGCCAGAATCACAGGTAACTTCACGGAGGAAGATGCAGATTACCTGGCAAAGATCCTTAGAGCAGGCGCATTTCCTGCGCCAATGAAGAGCGCAGAAGAGCGTATAGTTGGTCCTACACTTGGCGCAGAAGCCATAAACAGAGGTAAAATAGCTTTTATCATTGGAATATCATTGGTAATCGTATTCATGATGATATATTACAAGTGGTCCGGAGCCATTGCTGTAGCTGCTCTTCTCTTCAATTTCCAGATCATATTGGGTGTTCTGGCTGGTTTCGGCGCCACCCTTACCTTGCCCGGTATGGCAGGGTTAATTCTGACAATAGGTATGTCTGTAGATGCCAATGTGTTGATTTTCGAGCGAATCCGGGACGAACTGAGGAGTGGGAAGACTGTCCGCTCATCCATTGACAGTGGGTACCAGAGAGCGTTCTGGACGATTCTGGATGCGAATGTAACAACTCTGCTTACAGCGATTGTCCTTTATGAATTCGGCACAGGGCCCATAAAGGGATTTGCTGTGACACTGGCCATCGGCATTATGGCCAGCATGTTCACTGCCCTTGTATTCACCCGGGAGATCTATAGTTGGGCATATCATAGGCGGCGTACTCTTGATAAACTGAGCATATAAAGGTTTCATTGGTCAACAGGTTCGTGACCAATTTTCGTTGGAGGCTGATCAATTGCAATTTTTCACCAATACAAGCTTTGACTTTATGCGCAGGCGTCGCATCGCCTTTGCTATTTCCGGGTTTTTGATACTGGCTGGATTAGTATCCCTTGGAATACGGCGTGGGCCGAATCTTGGGGTGGATTTCAGCGGCGGTGTCGTTATTCAGGCGAAGTTCAATAGACCCATGACCACGGACGAGATTCGTTCAGTTCTGCAGGATGCGGGAGTATCTCAACTGCATGTGCAGCATGGCGAGGCCAAAGATGAAGTGGTTATATCAACCCCTGAAGTGCAGATGGCCGGAGATCAGGATATTAGCGATTTCATAAAGACAGCGCTGACTAAAGCGGATAATCCCTGGAGAATAGATGAAGGAGCTATCAACACTGATAAAGTCAGCGCCAGTGTGGGACGAGATCTGATGAGTGGGGCCATCAAATCTATTGTACTCGCTCTGGTGCTCATTCTGGGTTATATATGGTTCCGCTTCGAACTCCGATTCGGCGTTGCAGCCATAATAGCTCTGGTTCATGACGTGCTGATAACCCTGGGTATTTTTTCTATTTTGAATGAGGAGATAAACCTCCCTACAATTGCTGCTTTTCTCACCATCGTCGGGTATTCGCTTAATGATACCATTGTTGTCTTTGACCGCATCAGGGAAAACATTAAAGTCCAAAGAGGGAAGGAGTTCGACCAGATATTAAATTCCAGTATTAATCAAACAATAAGCAGGACTATCATTACGTCTATGACTACACTTTTCGCAGTGGTATCCATATTTGCTCTCGCCAAGGTCGGAACTCTGCATACTCTGTCACTGGCTCTGATGATCGGGGTCGTTGTAGGAACATATTCGTCAATTTTCGTCGCCAGTCCAATACTGCATGGATGGCACTTGCGGCTACAAAGAGAAAAGTAAAAACGCTCTGTGGACTAAACGTGCAGCACCTGTTGATTGAATGACAGCTTCGGACTATTTCATGTGTGCCTCTAAGGATCGGACTATCCCGCTGAGTTTCTATGAGATTCTTTCGCAGATTGAGAAGGAAACGCAGGACTAAACGTTCTATTGAGGACAATATGTCTGCATGGTTAGGCGCGCTGGCACATGAGATCAGGAACCCTTTGAACACTATGCGGCTTAATCTGCAGTTACTTCAGGAAGACTGGAGTCAGCCAGAAGATTTTGACAGAGAAAAGGCATTGAAGCGGCTGGATACTTTAAGCAAGGAGGTTGACAGGCAGGAGGAAATTCTTAATGATTTCCTGCGACTGGCAAGGCTTCCGAAGCCAGATTTTCACCCCAGCGATGTATCGCTGCTGCTTCACGAGCTTCTGGACTTTATGGAACCCGAAACACAGCAGTCGAATATCGAAGTAATAAGGGATTTCCAGGGGAACTTGCCGCCAGTTGAGCTTGACAGTGGACAGATAAAGCAAGCGCTACTGAATATTATCCTGAATGCCAATCAGGCCATGCCTGAAGGGGGCCAGTTAGCTGTAAAGGCTTACAGGACAAATGATCACATATCTATCGACATATCTGACACAGGCGAGGGCATAAGGCCCGACAGAATTGATAAGCTCTTTGATCTCTTCTATTCCACGAAAAAGGAAGGTACCGGCTTAGGGCTTGCAATAGTCAAGAGAATTGTCGATATGCACGATGGGGAAATCCGGTTGAAGAGCCAGGAAGGCGAAGGCACAACTTTCTCCATCGTTCTGCCAATCTGTCACGATAAGCACCTGGGAGCGCAGGCATCCCTGCCTGCAATTCACAGCGCATTCTCATAATTGTGGGTGAGCGTAGCTCATGG
>Ga0114922_10001880_pt1 | contig 19889 bp, 10 predicted proteins | sample AartaG_FD_100975 | JGI IMG/M metagenome (GOLD analysis project Ga0114922, IMG submission 100975) | Deep subsurface microbial communities from Aarhus Bay to uncover new lineages of life (NeLLi) - Aarhus_00045 metaG | ecosystem: Environmental > Aquatic > Marine > Oceanic > Sediment | place...
CAGGTTGACGATGTCGTTGAGGTCGGGCGCGGGCGCGATGACGATCTGGCTGCCGAGCAGCGCCGAGCTGGGCAGCATGCTGTACAGGGCGGTGCAATGGAACATCGGCGCGACGAGGAGATGGATGTCATCGCCGGTCAGCTCGTGAGCGTGGATGGCAATGTCGATGTTGAACAGCAGGTCGGCGTGGGTGACCATCGCGCCCTTGGGCTTTCCGGTGGTGCCCGATGTGTGCATGATGAGGATCAGGTCGTCGGGCTGAATGTCCGGATCGGCATCGGCGCCGCCTTCATGCCCGGTGAGTTCGGCGAACGGAATGACGCCCTCCGCGTCCACCTCGACGCCGACCGTCGTCGCCGGCCGCTCCAGTCCTTCCAGCGACGGCCAGAGCTCTTCGTGGGTGAGAAGGAGGCCGGCGTTGACGTCTTCCGCCACGGCCAGCATGTCGCGCGGCAGGAGCCGCGTGTTGATGGGCACGACCACGATTCCGCTTCGAACCGCCGCCCAGTAAGCGAGATAGAACTCGATGCAATTGGGCATGGCGATGGCGAGGAACGAGCCGCGGCGGAGGCCGAAGCGTTCGGTATAGGCGGCGGAGATGCGCCGGGTGGTCTCGTGCAGCTCGCGATAGGAGGAATCGCGGCCGGCGTAACTGGCGCCGGGCCGGTCGCCCAGGCGCTCCGGCACGCTCTCCCAGATCTCGGCTACGGATTGGAAGGGGCCTGATGGGTGGGCGTTCATGAATCCCCTGCGACTGCTCGGTCGGCTTCGGTTTCCAGGCTGCGTAACACTTCAGCCAAGTAAAGAGACCATGTGGCAAAAGGTGTTAGGGCAGCCTTTGCACCGCGACGCTTCAAACGGCTGAAGTATTACCAGGCTCGGGCTGCTGCTCAACTCGGCAGACGGCTAGAAGTCGTCCAACCCTTTCTCCGGCGCCGGCGGAACCATGCCGCCGCCCATCTTTTTCTTCACCGCTTCGACGATGTCACGGATGGGCTTCATGGGAACGAGGACGTCCATCACGCACTTGTTCCCTTCCACGCGCGCCGAGAGCGTGATGGGGGCTTCATCTTTCGGAAGCTCCGAGCGCTTGGGGAACATACCCATCACCATCCCTGCGTCGGGCGCGGTTTTCGCCATCATCGTGGTGACGGTTTCCAGGTAGCTGAACAGGGAGAGATGCCCCACGGCGAACGACTTCTTGGGATGCGCGTTGAGGGCCATCTTGTACCAACCCACGTTGCCGATCCCGTCGGCGCCGCCCGCCTTGATCAGGGCGACCTGCTGGTTCATGGTGTGCTGGACGCTCGGGCCGTACGCCATCACCATCAGCTTGCTGCCATAGGCAAGTTCGCCGACGATCTTATCGGAGTGCCCGTAGGACATCTTCAGCATCTGGCTCAACTGCTGTTTCATCATCGGCCGCGCATCGGGCGGAATGGGCATGGGAATGGCGCCGAGCAGTTTGTCCAGGTCGAACGCCACCTCGACCTGATCGATCGGCACGCCCAGGTGCTCCCGGTGCTTTTCTTTCAGTGCGGCGGTAATGCCGTACTTCTTGAGGAAGTTGCCCACGGTGCCGGTGCCGGTGAGTGCGACGAGCGCTTTCGTGTGCCGCCTTGCCGCGGCCCGGTCCTTCATGCCATACAGTCCCACGCCGCCGTATCCGCCGTCCTTGCTGCTGACGCCCGCCCCCGCCTGGAGGCCGGTCAGGTTCTTCAACCAGTCTTCCAGCGCCCTGTTGATAGCATCGGCCTCCGTCTTCTTTAGCCCCAGGATGTCCCACCCAATTCGGAGCATGCCGACGTAGGCTTCGGCGTAACTTGCCGGATCGTACGATGCGATCGACGTCATCCAGGCGCCCCGTGGCAGGTAATTCGCCACCGCGCGGTTGGCCGGGAGCCGGTTCTTCGCGAGGTAACCGGCGAAGTCCGAGCCAGGGGTCGCCTCGATGAAGCTCGTGACCTTGATCAGGTCTTTGCTCAGGGTAGCTTCGACCTGAACGAGGCCGGCCTGCTTCTCGACCTCGTTGATGCCCTTGATCAGGTAATCCAGCGCCTTCAGCGCCATCGTCTGGCTCGGATTGGGCGGGGCGGGCTCCATCCCGCGCATGCCGCCGCCGAGCTGGAGCTTGGCGATTTGAAGCAGGCCCTGAATGTCCGCCTTGTAGCGCCGGAGCAAGCCGCCCACGTCGACGGTCGCCGCGAGCATCCCGGTCATGTCGCCGGTAGGGATGGTCTTCACGGCGGCGTCCTTCACCATCTGCGCCGCCTGAGCCAGCGCGATCTGGTCCTCTGCTATCAGGCCGATGTTCCCCACCACCTCGACCTGCGCCAGCTTGACGATCTTGAACTGAGCGGGGTCCTTCAGCGTGAACAGACCGACCGCCGGGTCGTCGAACTTCTTCGGATCGAGTATGAGGAGCGCGGCAGGGCCGTTCCGGTCCACGCCCGGCAGGCCCAGGAGCATTGCGTTGACCTGCTGCTGCATCATCGGCGCCGCGCCGGGCTCGAACTGGCCCGCCAAGTCGATGACCGATTTGATGAAGGCGTCTATGCTCTTCACGCGCACCACCGCGATGGTGTCGGGGCTGGCCAGCGGCAGCCGGCTCTGCGCCCCCTCCGCGACCGGACAAACCGACGCGCTCACCAACAGCACCACCGACGCGAACAACACGGGAACTGCCATGCCGTGCCTGGCCATACCTTACCCTCCTTCCGCTTCAGTCGGACCACCGATCAACAGAGACTCCTCGAGGCAGGCCCCTCCTGCCATTGTGCGAATTCTATCCCGCTGCCCGAAAGCGGTCAAGGAAAAAAGCGCCGAGGGGGCGCGCGTGCCACAGGGCGGCAAAAGGCGTCAGGACCCTTTTTCGGGCGGCACGGCACCTCCCCGCTGTGTTCATGTCGAAGCGCCGAAGCTTCCCGGCTGGTCTAATCTTCCACCCGCAGCGTGAGCTCGCTCGCAGCGTCCTCGGTAACGATAACCGTCGCGTATTGGTGGAGCTGAAGCACGCTCGCCGGGCACATCCCGGTGACGGGCCCTTCGCACGCCGCCTTGACCGCATCGGCCTTGTTCGCGCCGCTCGCCAGCAGGAGGCAGTGCGCCGCGTGGAGGATGGTCCCGATGCCCATGGTGATGGCCAGCCTCGGCACGTCGTCGATGCCGGCGAAGAAGCGGGCGTTATCCTGAATGGTTTTCTCGGTCAGCGTCTTGACCCGGGTGAGCGAGCCGAGCGACGAGCCCGGCTCGTTGAAACCGATGTGCCCGTTGGCGCCGATGCCCAGGACCTGGACATCGATGCCGCCGCAATCGTCGATCATCCGCTCGTACTCCTGGCAGAACGCCTCGACATCCTCGGCCATGCCATCGGGCACGTGCGTGTTCTTCTTGACGATGTTGATATGGTTGAACAGATTCTCGTTCATGAAGTAACGGTAGCTCTCGTCGTGTTCGGGCGGAAGGCCGACGTACTCGTCGAGGTTGAACGTGATGATGGTCGAGAAGTCCAGCCCCTTTTCTTTATGGCGGCGGATCAGCTCCCGGTACAACGGCAGGGGGGTTTCGCCCGTGGCCAGGCCGATCACGGGGTTGGCGTGCCTCGCCATTTCCGCCTCAATCAGGTCGGCTGCGCGCCGGCCCATTGCCTCCTCATCCTTCACCTGAATGATTCTCATTCTTCTTCCCTGTATACAAGCGACCCAAGAAAGAGCCCACTGCGTACGGATACCGCCGGCACCCGTGCGACTGGGGGCGATTATATCAGCCCGCCCCGCCGTGTCAAGCGCCGCCGACGCGCCGGAGTCACAGAGCGCCTGAATCATCGCATGGAACTGAATGGCGATGGCCAAGTTGCAGTGACGGTGATAGAATGACTGAGTTGGCAGATAGAGTGGTTCTGAGTTCGTGTCTGTCCGCGACGATGAGACGGCAAAGCCGGGGAGTGCAAACAACGGAGCGACATGTCAGGCCCGCAGATTATCTTCGAACCGCTTGAGCCGCGGCTGTTGCTCGACGCGGACTGGACCGTGCTGGTCTATCTCGACGGCGACAACAACCTTGAAGATGCAGCCATTGACGACGTGAACGAGATGGAGACCGTGGGGTCGACGGCATCGGTCAATGTCCTCGTGCAGCTCGACCGCATCAGCGGCTACGACAGTTCGAACGGGAATTGGACGGACACCCGCCGAGGCCGCATCGTCCAGGACGCGAACACCTCCGCCATCAGCACGTCGTTCAGCAGCATCGGCGAAGTCAACATGGGGTCGGCCGCCAGCCTGACCAGTTTCATCCAGTGGGGCGTGTCCAACTACCCCGCCGATCACTACGCGGTGATTTTGTGGGATCACGGCGGGGGCACGACCGGTGTCTGCTGGGACGACACGAACGGCGACCACCTGACCATCGCCGAAGTGGGGCAGGCGCTCTCGGCGGCGGGCGTCAGCTTCGACCTGGTCGGCTTCGACGCGTGCTTGATGGGGATGCTGGAGCAGGCGTACGAAATCCGCAGCGACGCCGACATCATGGTCGCGTCGGAGCAGACCGAGCCGTGGGACGGCTGGCCCTACCAGACGCTGCTGGCTGATCTGGCGGCGAGTCCCGGCCAGTCACCTGCCGCCTTCGCCACCGCCATCGTAACGCGCTATGGCCAGTCCTACTGGGGCGCGGAGACACTCAGCGCCGTTGGCATCCCCGAAGTCCAGACCCTCGCCGGCGAGCTGGACAGCTTTGCCAGCACGGTCATCGCCGAAGACGCAGACTGGGCCGCGATCGGCGCCGCGCGCACGGACTCCAGTTTCTTCACCGATCGCGACTATCGCGACTTGGGCTCGTTCATCGGCGGCGTGGTCAATCTCGCGGGCAACGCCAACATCGTCGCGGCGGCGACCACGGCTCAGACCGCCTACGCGTCGGCCGTGATCGCCAACCACAGCGGCCCAAGCGAGGGCGCCTCCGGACTCTCCATCTACTTCCCCGCACAGGGAGACACGGTTTCGCCCAGCTATTCCCCTGCGCAGTTCGACCTGGTCGCCGACACGCAATGGGACGAGTTCCTGGGCGTGTTCACGGGGAGTTCCAGCGGCGGAGGCGCCGACGCGAACGGCTCCATCGGTGACGCCGACCCGGCACCCGCCTTCCCCGCGACGATAAACGGTCACGTCGGGTTGGACGGCGCCCAGAACGTCGGGGGACGTGACGTCGACATATACTCCCTGCCCGTGACCGCCGGCCAGGAGATCGGATTCGATATCGACGCCCAGGAAACAGGCGGCCAGCTCGATTCGATGCTGCGACTGTTCGACAGCAGCGGGCAGGAACTGGCTGACAACGACGACGCGCACGACCCCGACACCAACATCAGCTCCTACGACTCGTACATCCAGTACACGTTCACGAAGAGCGAGACGGTCTACATCGGCGTGAGCGGCTACTATAACTCGAGCTACGACCCGTGGACGAGCGGGAGCGGCACGTCCGGCAGCACCGGAGCGTACACTCTCCTGATCCGGGACCTCGGCGGGACCGTGGACCTGGACGGGACCATCTCGGCCGCCACCGACCTGGGCTCGGCGCCGGTGACCTATTCGGCGGCCATCGGGGACGAGACGATCGGCGACAAGGACGTGGACTTCTACGCCGTCGAGGTGGAGAGCAACCAGAGCCTGACTATCGCCGTGGACTCCGGAGGCTCGGGGCTCGACGCGTACCTGAAGCTGTTCACCGGCGCCGGGGTGTTGCTGGATGAGAACGACGACACCGGCGGCGCCGATCCCGAAATCACTTACGACTTCTCGGCGTTGGGGGCCGGAACCTATTACGTCGGCGTATCCGGATCGCCCAACACCACGTACGATCCCTTCGCCACGGGCAGCGCGACGTCCGGTTCCACCGGCAGCTACAAACTCCAGATCAGCGGGTTCAGCGTGCATCTGGACTTCGACGGAACGATCCCGCTTGCCCGGTCCGTCGGGAGCCTGCCGGCACAGATGTCGGCGACGATCGGCGACGAGCCGGTCGGCGCCCTGGACGTTGACTTCTACCTCGTCGACGTCAGCGCGGGAGAGACCATCGGGTTCGACATCGACGCGGACGAACTGGGATACGGCCTGGACGCCGAACTCCGCCTGTTCGACTCGGCGGGCAACGAGCTGGAGTTGTCCCACGACGCAACCGACCCCGACAGCGGTCTGTCCAGCCTGGACCCCTACATCGAATTCACGTTCGGCTCCACAGGGAAGTACTACGTCGCGGTGAGCGGCGCACCGAACGACGGCTACTCGGCGTTCACCGAAGCATCCGGCGTCAGCGGGGACACCGGGGATTACATGCTCCGCGTCCGCCGAGTCGGCAGCGCGAGCGACGCGAACGGGACCCTTGCCACCGCCGCGCCGATCTCTGCATCCGACACCGTCTCCGCGGAGGTCGGCGATGAGCCGGCCAGTGGGCTCGACGTGGACATGTATTCGTTCACGGTCTCGGCGGGGCAGAGCATGACCTTCGACATCGACGCGGACGAGAACTTCTCTGAGTTGGACTCGATCCTGAGGCTGTTCGACGGGACCGGCACAGAACTCGCCGTCAACGACGACGCCACGGACCCGGATTCGGGCGAGTGGTCGTTAGACTCGTATGTCAGCTACGACTTCACTACCGGCGGGACCTACTACATCGGGGTCAGCGGGTACAGAAACGACGACTACGACCCGCTCTCCGAGTTGAGCGGCAGAGCCGGCAGCACGGGAGAGTACGACCTGACAGTGGCCTTGGCCAACTGGAACGACCTCGCCGGGGCCATCGATTCCAGGTGGCTGCCGGAGTGGGTGCTGGCCGGGGACTTCGGGAACGGGCGCTTTGACAGGGTGGCGGTGGCGGTCACAAACGGCGGCACCATCAAAGTCGAGGGCGACGTCTGGATCGACCTGTACGCATCGACGGACCAGGAGCTGAACAGGAATGGTGACACCCTGCTCGCAAGCAACTTGTTCTCGATGAACCTGCCGCCGGGAATCTCGCGGACGTATTCGTTCACCAAAGTGGACGTCCCCGAACTGGACGTGGACAACTGCTATCTGATCGCGGACATCGACACCGGGAACGCCATCCACGAGTTCGATGAAGAGAACAATCTGGCCGTGAGCGACCGGACCGTGGAGTGGCGGGAGCCGCAGCGCGACCTCACAGGTGTGCTCAACACATCCCGGCTTCCGGAACAGGTGGTCCCCGGCGATGCCAGGGAGGGGCGGCTCACGAGGGTGCCCGTGCGGGTGACGAACAGCGGAAACGTCGAGGCCCGGGGCAGAATGGTGATTGACCTGTACGCCTCGACAGATCCGCAGCTCGACACGGGCGCCGACACGCTGATCGCGACCAAGGTCGTATCGGTGCGGCTGCAGCCCGGTGAGTCCACGACGGTCCGTTTGTCGATACTCGACGTCCCCGAACTGCCGCCGACGGAATATCATTTGATTGCACACATCGATTCGCTGAACGCCATTGCCGAGGTCCAAGACAACAACAACGCAGCCGCCAGCAGCCGCACCGTGCAGTGGGACAGTAGTCGGCTCGACAAGCGCTTCGCCCTGCCGGTATGGGCCAGGGACGTCAACCGGTCACGCCTCGGGATCTCACCTCACCCTCTGGACAAGGTCGGCTCTGAGCGGAGCGCCGCGGACGTCTTCTCGTTCCGCGAGAGCGCCCCAACTGGCCTGCTCAGCCACGCCATCCCGGTCGAGACCTGGCACGCCGGGCTCGGCGCCGCCGACGGGGAGCCGGTCCTTTTCAACTTCGACGAAGTGGCGTATCGACCGCGGGACGACGCGACTCCGTCAAGCCGCGCCGATAGCGAAGACGCAGACCCTGACGAGCTGGACCCCGCCGGCCTCGTCGAGACGGCGTTCCCGGAACTCAGTGAGGAAAGGCCGGATGTCCACGGACGCGATGAGACCGGGCCCGCCGAATTCGAGGCCCTGGCCCAGGGAATGTGAGGAGCTTCCCGGGCCTCATTGCCCGGAGCCCCAACAGCCAACCCGTTTCACCCACAATGCCCCCTGTGACGGCCGGATTCCGGCCGCCCCTCTGTGATTCAGACAGTCCTCGGGAAGAGGCAGGGCGCTCCGTACCGCTCACCACTGTCCTGCACCAGAGGACCTCCAAACCGAGAGAATATGGGTCACCACCCTCTCGAAGCAGCGTGTACGCACGCGTGCCGCAGTTCAAATCGGGCACCGGCGTTGGGCAATCAAGAAGGAAAAGGAAGGGTTCAACGAACTGGCCACTCGTTGGCACGCCGATCACGTGTACAAACACGACGGCGGCGCCATCTTGGTGTTCTGCCTGTTGGCCATGCTGTGCCTGAGCGTGTTCCTGGCCTTTTATCGCCGCGACCTCAAACCTGCCGTCCGGCATAAGGTCAGCACGCTGCACATCTCGCGCTTGGTCGCAGCAGAGCTGTACCGCAGCATCGCTCGCGGCCCACCACTCGCTCCGGCCTGAGCCATTCCTCCTTCTGATAAGAGGCCATCCAAGAACCCTGCCTCCCAACGCGGCGGGATTGCACGCTCGGTTTGTAAGCGCTTCATTGCCAATATGTTGCACCTTTGAAGTGTGCCAGGCACACTACGAGGGTGTAACTCCTTGTTCAGCAGCATGTTATGTCGGCGAACGTCAATGCCAGCCATCGGTTTGCCTAAGAGCTTCTGCAAGAGGGGCTTACGAGTCCGAGAGGCGGCTGAGGGTGAACAATGCTGAGGGTTGCTGGATAGGCTCCAAATCCCGCGGCCATCATATGCGCTCCGGCCCTCGGAGCACCCGTACCAGTACGCGCTGAACCCAGCCATCCACCGGAAAAGCCCGATTACGAACCTCGCCGCCACCGAATCTCGACGCAAATCGTTCTCTGCACCTCACTACACGCCAGTTTTGCGGAGAGGCCCATCCACTTGACTCTCCCGGCCGCAATATGTGGCGGGCTGCCGCCAGCGGGCACAAGATGTCGCGGCAACGAGAGTGACGCGGATGGGCCCTTTTGCGGAATCGCTGCGGCCAGCTGTGATTCAGACAGTCTTGCGGGACGGAATAGAGAGGCGGGCATCGGGCCGGCGCGAGCGCAGGTCCGTGGCCGGCGAGATCACCGGTCCGCCTCCGGTGGCGCAGGTCGGCCAACTGGGCGCGGGGCGAGTGTGTTCGTCTGGACGTGCAGACGAACACATTCAGGAAGTTGCACAAGAGGATGCATGACGGCGTTTCAGGGAAGTGTCCGCCTGTCCGGACAGACGGACACTTCACCCCCGCGCGCTGGCACGCCATGCGGGCCCCTGGCTGCGCCGCGCCGGGTGGTTGCGCGAGCCGAGACACGAAGGCCAGTGGCCATCGGTGCACGGCGGGGGTGAGCGAGGCAGAGCGCCCTGCGTCTTCCGCGGGACTGTCTGAATCACAGGCGGGGGGACGCAGGCATTGACTCCCCAATCAGCGGAGGGTAAACTGAATGTCCCAGCTGGGACATTCAATTCACCCCGATGTGCCTGGTCGAAGGAGGGTGAAATGAGCCGGAGCGACGACACGTTCACGTATTCCGATCTTTTGGCGTGCCTCCAGGTTTTGCGGGGCCGCGCCACCGGCAGGCCGCTGGCGTATGTGGTCGCGCTGGTGGGTGGGTTCATTATGGAGGGGGATCTGAGGAGGATGCTGCGCTATTTCGTGCGGAAAGGCACGGTCGAGCAACGTGACGAGGCCAACGGCAGGGTCTATTTGCTTTCCGGGCCAAGCCGCGCCAGCGGGATTGTCCACCTCAAAGTGGAAAAAAGCCAGGCGCCGTGGAACGGGAAGTGGAATGTGTTTACGTACGACATCCCCGAGCACAGCAACACGGCCAGACGTCGGCTGGCACGGTTGTTGCACAGGATGGGATTCGGGATGCTGAGCGCAAGTTCATGGGTGTCTCCTTATGACTGGCGGGATACCTTAAGCCAGGCTCTTCGTGAGTGGGCGTGTGCTGGCGCCTTCTCTTACGTCGGTCCCGCAGCGGTTACCACCCTTGGGAAGGCAAGCGAATCTTATCCCATGGAGTGCTGGGAGCTCCGGGGGTTGCGCACGACGTACAATCGCATCGCCCAGCGGTGTGCGAATGCCCCGCGCAGTGCCGGCGCCTGGGAGCGCAAGGCGAGAGCCCGCATCGCTTTTGCGGCGACGAAAGAGCTGGCTTCAATCGGGGAGTTGGATCCGATGCTTCCGGCCGAGCTTCTGCCGGATGACTGGCCGCGCGCCCGCGCGTTGCGATGTCTGGAACGGCTGCGCTCGGCCGTCCAAGCGGATGCCCAGCACGCCGCGCGCTCTCTGGGGTAAGCTGAATGTCCCAGCTGGGACATTCAGTTTACCCCTGCCCGTGACGACAGGGGGCCGCCGGAGAGACAGCGATATACGGAGAGATGGCGGCATGAAAAGACAACGGCATGGAAGGATGGTGGCGTGGAGAGATGGCGGCATGTTGTCAGGGCGCCGACTGTCAGGGCGCTGCTCGAGGTCGCTCCCCACCAGATCGCCAAGAAGAACCGGCGGCCCGAGCGCCCGGCGGTAACTACCTGCCGCAGCTCAGGTGTTTCGGGCCTTGCCCCTCACTTCGCCCTTGGCGGCTCCGGCGTCGCGTTTCACTTCGCGCGCGGATGGGCTTTGTCGTAGACGCGCTTGAGGCGCTCGGTCGAGACGTGCGTGTAGATCTGCGTGGTCTGGAGGCTCTGGTGGCCGAGCAGTTCCTGCACGCTCCTCAGGTCGGCGCCGTGGTCGAGCAGGTGCGTGGCGAACGTGTGGCGTATGGTGTGCGGGGTCACTCGGAGCTGCAGCCCGGCCATCTGGAAGTACTTGTTCAGCATGCGCCGCAGGCTGCGGTCGGTCAGCCGCGTTCCGAAACGATTGATCAGCAGCGCCCGCTTGTCGAAGAAGGGCTGTCGCGGCTGGAGGCGCCGCGCGGCAAGGTAGTCCTTGAGCGCGGCGACCGCGTAGCTGCCCAGGGGGGCGAGCCGCTCCTTCTTCCGCTTGCCGCGGACGCGGATCACTTCGCCGATCAGGTCCACGTCGTCGATGTTGGCTCCCACCAGCTCACTCGCCCGGATGCCAGTGCTGTAGAGGACCTCGAGGACGGCGTGGTCGCGCTGTCCCAGGAAGGTCGAGGTGTCCGGTTGCTCGATGAGCGCCCGCACTTGGTTCTCGTCCATCACCCCGGGTAGGCGCCGCTCCTTGCGCGGGCTGCGCATGTCCGCCGCCGGGTTGTCCTCGACCACCTCCTCGCGCACGAGGAACCGGAAGAACGAGCGGATGGCGGCGAGCTTGCGGCCGATGGTGGCACGGGAGCGCCCGCCGCTTCGCAGATGGGCCAGATAGCTGCGCAGGACGAGGTGATCGACGTCGCCCGGCCCGAGGGAGCCGTCCTGGTCGCTGAAACGGACGAACTCGACGATGTCCGTGCTGTAAGCGCGGAGGGTGTGCTCGGACAAGTTGCGCTCGACGTCGAGGTGTTCGAGAAATCTGTCGAGCCAGTCCAGCAGGGTCACGCGTCACTCCCTCCCGCCGGGAAGCATGGCGGCATGGCCGCCACGCTCCCGTGCACCCATGTTCGCCCTCTCACTTCTTCCGCTTCGCCTTCCACCAGGCATCCCACGCTTTGGCTGCTTTCTCGCGCTCGACTTCGGGCGCATCCGCCGTGAAGCCGAGGTTTCTTCCGGACATCAGTATCAGCGACCAGTTCGCGTGTCGCCGGACGTGGGCGTCGGAGTCGCGCAGCATGGCGAGCAACGCGTCCACCGCCGCTGTATCCCCCAGCATGCCCAGCGCAAACGCTGCCGCGCCGCGCACGCGCGACACATCAGCATCGTTCTTGTACTTCGCCTTCAATTCCTGGCGAGCTCTGAGGATCTTGAGCACGCCCTTCACCGCGGTCTTGTCCCGGATGGCCCCCAGCGCGAGGACGGCATCGCTCGCGATGGTGGCGCTGTCGTCGTCGGCCAGCTTGAGAAGCTCGGGCACGGCGTCCTTGCAGCGCATTTCTCCCAGGGCATTGATAACGCTGCGTCTCACCAGGATGCTGGGGTCGGCCAGTGCGCCGGTCAAGTGCTTGCCAGCGCGCTTGCCGCCGATGGCCCCCAGGACGCGTGCGGCTCGGCCGCGTGCAATCTCGTTCCGTTCGGCGGGCATCGTGGTCACCGCAATGTGGCGGTTGTCCAGCGCCAGGATCAAATCGGGTGCTGCTTTCTCGCCGAACTGCTTGAGCTTGCGTTCGGCCTCCGCCCGCACCGCAGGCTTCTTGTCGGCGAGGTCCCGGATCAGCAGATGAATGGTCCGCCGCTCCTGCACCTTGGGGTCCTCGGCGCCGAAAGCGGGCAGTGCGGCAGGAAGGCAAAACAGAAGGAAGAACACACGGCAGGAAGTCCGCTTCCCCGCGGTGTTCCTCCCACGTGCCTCAAGCATTTGCACCCTCCTCGGCGGGGACGAGTGTGGGCTTCTTGCTCGCCTCGGTCTTGGGCGTGACCCAGTTCGACACCACGGTTTCAAACAACGCGGCAATTATCGTGACCAGGATGAACAGGTCGCGCAGGTGGACGCCCTCGCGCAGGGGGGTGACCAGCTTCTGCATTTCGTCGATGCTGGAACACACCCGGACAGTGGACGGCGACAGGTGCTTCTCCAGGGCATCTTCGTCAGTACGCGCCAGGTTCGATTCCGCCGTGTCGGGGTTGACCACAAACGCGCCGCTCCGAGCCACGCCGCCGCGCGTACCGTACGTGTAGTAGCCGGGCTTGAACGTTTTCGTGTAGACCGCCTCGTTGGTGTCGGCGGTCGGTGCGGTCGAGATGGTCTCCTCGATGCCGTCGGGCCGGCGGATGTCGATGTGGACTCGGGCCGCGCTCTCGAGGAAGTTGAACCGGTACGGGGCGCCGACCGCCAGCGAGTCGGTCTCCTCGAACGACCCGGACACGTGATAGACCAGTTGATGGATCATGGGCAGGAACACGTCGGTGACGGGCAGATTGGACCACGCCGCATCGGCCGATACGGTGATGAACACCACCTTGCCGCGGTCGAAGGAGTGTTCAAGGACGAGCGGCTGGCCGTCCGCCAGTTGCGCCAGCGTCACCATCGGGGTCGACACGTGCAGGTCGACCCGGGCCGACTTGTACACCCGCACGGCCTTGAGGATGTTCAGGCCGCGGAACGGGGCGAAGACGAAATGCGACTCGCGGACGAAGGTCACCTGCGTGAACCGGGTGCGGTCGGGCTCGCCCTCGTCGATAGGCACGAGCGGCAGCGGCAGCAGCGGCTCGGGCCCCCGTGCGAACAGGCGCCGGTACTCGCCCACGTCCATCCTGTCGCCGGCGAAAAAGATCGCCCCGCCGCCCTCCTTGACGAACAGCTTCAGCGCGGCGGCCGCTGTCTCCGACATGGTTTTGACCCCGAGCAGGAACACCACGTCGTAGTCCGACAGCCGCGCCCGGGCGAAGTTCTCGAGCGGGATCCGGTCGGGCCGGATGATGGATAGGCTCGGGCCACCCAACGTGATGGACGGGTCGAGCGCCCGCTCGAGGAAATAGCTTTGGTCGAGGAAATCGACCGCCGACGTCGCATCCTGCACGACGAGGGCGCGGATCTTGTCTTTCACCTCCAGCTTGAAGCTCCTTGTGTTGTCCACGTTCAGCGCGTCATCGGGCAGGCGGATCTGGATGTTTGCGACGCCGGACTCGGGCAGTTCGTAGGCAAAGGACACGGTGCCGGTCGCGTTGGGGCCCGCGTCCAGCTCCCGTTTGCCCTTTGCTTCGCCCGAGACAAGCAGGTTGACGATGGCGCCCTTGACCGACTGCGGCGTCGGGTTGTGGATGTCGGCATCGATGGTGATCGGGGTGCCCCGCACGAACGCCTGGCCCGAGACGCGGATCTCCCGCGCCGCGAGGTTCCCGGTCACCTCCCTGCCCGCGTCGAACACGATGACCGGGATGGCGGCCCGCTCCTCGCGCGCGAGGGCGCTCTCCGGCTCCGCGTCCCATTTTGAGCCTGTCTCCCACGCGAGCTTCTGCATGTCGGTGAGGATGTAAATCTCTTTCAACTCCGTCTTGCGGGGGACCAACAGATCCCGGGCCTCCTTGAGCGCGAGCATCACGTTGCCGCCTTCGGCGGAACACGCGCTGCGGTTGATGGTGTTCAGGACCTCCTGCGTGTCCCTGGTGAACTTCGGTTCGAGCCGCCGTTCGGGGCCGCTGGTGAAGAGCGCCACCGCCTCGTCGTCCGGGTGCAGCCGCTGGAGGATGGCCAGCGCCGCCTCCTTGGCATTCTCGTACCGCGACTGGCCCTCGTGGACCGCGGCCATGCTGTACGAGTTGTCCACGACGATGGCGATCGCCGCGCGGGCGCGGACGAGCCCCGAGCCCTCGGTCAGCTTCACGATGAACTGTGCCAGCGCCAGCGCCAGCAGGATGAAGAGCAGCGTCCGCAGAAGGAGCAGCAAGAGGTCCTGGATTCGGCGCCGGTGTGCGGTGCGTTCATTGCTGAGCCGAAGAAAACGGATGGTCGAGAAGAACACTTTGGGCGCCTTCCGCCGGTAGATGAGGTGCAGCACCAGCGGGATCCCCGCCGCGACCGCTCCGATCAGATATATCGGCGCCAGTGGTATCATCGCGGATCGCTCGCATGGGCGCCCGGGCGCGCAGGAGCATTGGCGCCCTGTGCCGTTTGAGATCCTGCGCCCATGCGCCCGCGCCCCCGTGCGCCCACCGCCGTGCTCCTACACCAGGCGCTGCCGGGTTGCCAGGTACTTCGACAGCATGAAATCATACGGTACCCCGGTATGGGTCTGGATGTACTCCACCTGACTGGCCGAGCAATCCTGCTTGTAGATGTCGATGAAGTCCTGGACGAGCGTCATGTACTCTTTCCGGATGTACTTCGGATCAATCTGGATGCGCTCGTTGGTCTCCAAGTCGACGAAGTCGGTCAGCCGCCGGAACGGGAACTCGAGCTCGGCCTGGTCGAACACGTGGAACAGCATCACCTCGTGCTTCTTGTAGCGGAAGTGCCGGAGGCTCCGGAGCACCTCGCGCTGGTCGTCGTACAGGTCGGAGATGATGATGATCAGGCCGCGCCGTTTGATGTGCTCGGCGAGGTGATGGAACGAGCTGGACACGTTGGTGGTGCGGCCCGGTTTCAGTTTCTCCAACTCGCGGAGCAGCAGGTTAAGGTGCACGGTGGTCGAGCCGGGCGGGATAAACGTCCGCACCTCCTCGTCGAACGTCACCAGGCCGACCGGGTCCTGCTGCCGCATGAGCAAGTAGGCGAGGCAAGCGGCGAGGAAGCAGCCGTACTCGAGCTTGGTGATCGCCGACTCCTCCGACTTGTAGCCCATCGAGCCCGACATATCCAGCAGGATGTGGCCGCGGAGGTTCGTCTCCTCCTGGTACTGCTTGATCATGTAGCGGTCGGACCGGCCGTAGGCCTGCCAGTCGATGTCCTTGATGTTGTCGCCGTGGACGTATTCGCGGTGTTCGGCGAACTCGACGCTGAAGCCGTGGTAGGGGCTGCGGTGGAGGCCGGTGACGAAGCCCTCGACGACACCTTTGGCGACGAGGTCCAGGTGCGCCATCTTCGCCAGCGCCGCCGGGTCGAGGTACTTGTATCGCTGCTTCTCGGCCATATCCGTCGATTCCGAAACGTAACACTTCAGCCAAGTGAAGCGGAAAGCGGGGACAGCCAGCGAGTGGCAGTCCCCGTTTTCCGCCAGCGTTTCGCCACCGCGCGGGGTGCGAAAAACGGTGACTGGCACCAGCGGAGCGATCCGCCGCAGGCGGAGAGCGGAGACGTGCCTGTCACCGCTTTTCGCAATACAGATGCCGTGTCAGTACCGCACTTGGCTGAAGTGTTGCTTTGGCACAAAGTCGCCAACAGCATCATACCACAACGCGCGGACAGTTTCGAGGTTCGACTCCGAAGTGCGCCGATACCCCGCACCTGCGGACCACCGTGCAGGGGAAAGCATCCTCCAACAAGGGTCCTGGTGCGGGCCTGTGCGCTCCTTCGGAGGAAGCACCTTTGTGGATTTGCGGAAACAGACTTAACTGCCTCCACAGTAGGAACTTAGCTTCCCGGGGCGGAAGCAGTCCAGCCACGTTGTTGCCCACAGGCAACGTCCCCGCTTCTGTTTCGAGCCGGGCAGAGACGCGGCCGGAGCCGCCCGAACAGCACAACCGCCCTGGATGCATCGACTTATGGGCCTCGACCTCCGGTGCAACGGATTTCCACGGAATCATGGCACGCGATTTGCTACATCACCACTTGGAGGGAAAGGCAGAACGTAACGAGGCTCTCGCGCGGAATGCCGCTCGTGCGGGCGACGTTTCCGGCGCGGGCCGAATGTGTCCAGTGGAAAGGAGGCCCGAGATGAGAAGGGCTATGGTGTTGGGGTTGTTGGCGGCTGTGTTGGTTTGGGCGTCGGCCGCGTCGGCCGGTTTGGTGAGCGGGGTGTGCACGAACGGATCTTATGGTGACCTGAACGCAGTCTATCAGTGGGAGATCGGCGCGAGCGCGGCGGAGTGCCGCTACCTGGGCAAGGTCGATCTGGACCCGATGTTCGGTGGCAGCGCCGGCGCGGTGGATATCGCCACGCTGTCCGACCGGCGTCTGGCCGTGACGCACAAGGACGGCACCGGGGCGAGCGTCGTGTCCGTGTTCACTCCGCAGTACGACGGGGGCGGCAATCTGACTGGCCTCACCGCGGACGCCACGATAGCATCACGAGGCGGGGCCGTCGACCCCCTCCCCAACGGCAACTTCGTGGTGATTACCGGCAATTACGATCAGCACTACGTCCAGACGGGGCCGAACATGTGGGCCATGACTGAGCGATCCGTCGAGATCAACCGCATCACCGGATGCAACGCCGGCCTCATCAACCCCAGCAGCGACGAGTGGGTGGTCGGGCGGTACTCCCGCCACGCCCAGAAGAACGACATCACCCAGGTGGTCGCCGACTTCTACAACCAGGACCCCGACAACAGCAAGTCCTACGTGCAGGCTTACGACGGCAAGACGTACTACTACCGGTTCTACGGCTCCCCGGCCGAGGGTTCCCGCAGCGGCTTGCTAGAAAACGGTTGGGTGCACACTGGTGGCGACGACTGGGGCAAGGCCTACGAATCGACAATCAACGACGGCCCCCAGACGGGCGGCACGCAAAACAGCGTCGTGGGCTTTCTGCGCGAAGCGGACGGCAGCGGCATCTCGACCAAGCCCGTCGCCTGCCTGGACGACGGCCGCGTGGTCCTGTTGTGGCTCACTGGATACGGTTACAACAACAAGCCCATTCAGTGGCGGACGTATACGCTCATCAACAACCCGGCGAATCAGCCCGCTGGCTCGATCGGCGCATCGGGCCATGATTTTCAGGCTGGGACGATGGAGAATTTCGTCGGCCAGATCAGCGGCGACTACATGGCCGAGCCGGCCGCGCTGCCCATTCCCGAGCCCGGGACGATCGGCCTGTTGGTCCTTGGCTCCGCCCTGGGCGGGTTGATGCGGCGCCGCCGCAGAGCGCGCTGACGCCTGCCGGAGTCTGGATAAATGAGGAGGCGGCGACTCATTCTGATCGCTGGCCTGCTCCTCGTCGGGGTGGCGATCTGGGCGGGGCAAGGCCTGTGGGGGGACCGCCCCGCCCGGTACAACGTGCTGCTCATCACCCTCGACACCACATGTGCCGACCGGTTGGGGTGCTACGGACACACGGTGGCGCACACTCCCGCCCTGGACGCGCTGGCGGCAAGCGGGGTCCGTTTCACCAAAGCCTACACCCACGCGCCGCTGACCCTGCCGTCCCATGCCAGCATCCTCACCGGCCTTCTGCCGCCCGAGCACGGGCTCCACGACAACGGGCGTGGGCGGCTGCGGCGGGATTTGCCCACGCTGGCCGAGCTTTCTTCCGGGCAGGGCTACCGCACGGCAGCATTCCTGGCCAGCTTTGTGCTCGACAAGCGGTTCGGGCTCAACCGCGGGTTCGAGGTATACGACGACCGCATGGCGCCGCCACGCAAGCCGGGCGATCTCTTCGGTATGGAGAACCCCGCCAACGTGGTCGCCGACCGGGCGCTGTCTTGGCTCGAACAGCACGCCGACCAGCCGTTCTTTTGCTGGGTCCACTTCTTCGACCCTCACTTGCCTTACGCGCCCCCCGAGCCCTACAGGAGCCTGCGTACCGACGCCTACGACGGCGAGATCGCGTTCATGGATTCCCACGTGCGGCGGCTCCTTGACTTTGTGCTCAAGCAGGGCCTGTACCGCAAGACGCTCATCGTCGTCTGCGGCGACCACGGCGAGGCCTTCGGCAAGCACAATGAATACGGACACGGGCCGCTGGTGTACGACACCACCATGCATGTGCCTCTCATCCTCGTCCTGCCCGGCCGCATACCCAAAGGCAAGGTCGAGGACAAGGTGGTCGGCCTGACGGACATCGCCCCGACCGTCCTGGAACTGCTGGGCTGGGCGCCACTGGAGAAGGCCAGCGGTCGAAGTCTGTTGGCCCGTTCCGAAGGCGAACGCTCCTGCTACGGCGAGAGTGAGTTCGTGATGCACAACTACGGTTGGGCCCCCCTCTATTCCCTGGTCGGCCCGCGGTGGAAGTACATCGAGTGCCCCGAGCCGGAGCTGTATGATCTGCGGGCGGATCCTGCGGAGCAGAAGAACGTGCTGGCCGGCGAGCCGGAAGCCGCCGCATCCCTGCGGGCACAGCTCCAAGGGCTGCGCCGGACCATGCGGACGGTGAGGGCGCCTACGGTCGAGCTCGACCAGCAAGCCCTCAAGGCCCTCCGCGACCTGGGCTATTTGGGCGGCGCGGCGGCCGGCGCGGCGCCGGTCGACCCGGGCAAGCGCAAAGATCCAAAGCGCATGATGGACATCTACAACGCGTGCATCCGGGCGGCCGAGCTTGCCTTCGTGGGCCGCCATCGGAAGATCATCGACCTGCTTGCGCCGTTGAGCCGCCGGAGCCCGGAGTCTCTGGAGCTCCACAGGCGGCTTTCCGAGAGCTACTGCAAGCTGCTGCTTCTCGACCAAGCCAAACAACACATCGAGGCCTACCTTGCCCTCAATCCCAGTGACCGCGGTGTGGTGACCAACCTGGGCTCTGTGCTTCTGCTGATGCGCAAACCCTCGGAGGCGATCAAGGTGTTCAGACATGGCCTCCGCCTACCCCAAGGGCCTCTGGAGCCGGTCACCGATGCCGGCGGCTCAGAGGTGGCGCTGAGGCTCCGCACCCACATGGCGGTCGCCTACGAGCAGTTGGGGAAGTTCGGGCCGGCGATCGAGCAGTGGCGGCTCGCGTGCAAGGCGGACCCCACGAGCCCACTTCCCGCGTATAGCTTGGCGTGGCTTCTTGCCACGTCACCCGACCCGAAGCTCCGTGACGCCCAGGAAGCCGTGAAGCTCGCCGAGGCGGCCCGGGACAAGGCGGGGGAGGACGCTCGCGTTCTCGACACCCTGGCCGCGGCTTATGCAGCCGCAGCCCGGTTTGGAGAAGCGATTCCGGCAGCCCGAAAGGCGCTGGGTCTGGCTCGGAAGGCCGGCGACGCCCGCCTGGCCGCAGGCATCCAGGAACGGCTTGCGCTCTACGCTGCCTCCAAGCCGTACCACCTGCCACGCGGCCCCGTAGTTGGGCATGACTCCCCCTGACGAGTGGGTCACTCCCCTTGCAGGTCGGCGGGGTACGCCTGGGGCGAGGGGGTTACGCACCCCGGGCGAGCACTTCGAAGTGGTCGCGGAAGGCGGCGGCGCTGAAGAACGAGAATCGAACGAGAAGGGCGTCGGCAAGCTTTGGCCAGCCGGCGCCCTTCTTTGCGGTTCACCTCCCCATTCCGGGGAACGCC
>Ga0114922_10001881_pt1 | contig 19880 bp, 18 predicted proteins | sample AartaG_FD_100975 | JGI IMG/M metagenome (GOLD analysis project Ga0114922, IMG submission 100975) | Deep subsurface microbial communities from Aarhus Bay to uncover new lineages of life (NeLLi) - Aarhus_00045 metaG | ecosystem: Environmental > Aquatic > Marine > Oceanic > Sediment | place...
TGTTTTCCGTTTATCTTTTGAAGCTAATCGAAATTACACAAAAAAACCTGCGTGGTAGAATTGGTATGAACATCAATTTTGGAGGTATATTAATGACAGCAAAAACTGGCACCTTTGCAGTAAAAAAGGGATTGGCTCAAATGCTGAAGGGCGGCGTTATCATGGATGTGGTCACGCCTGAACACGCTCGAATCGCGGAAGACGCCGGCGCTTGCGCGGTGATGGCGCTGGAACGCGTACCAGCTGACATCCGTGCGGATGGCGGTGTTGCTCGCATGAGCGATCCCGAGTTGATCCTGAAGATTATGGATACCGTTACTATACCGGTAATGGCAAAAGCGCGGATTGGGCATTTTGTGGAAGCTCAAATCTTAGAGTCATTGGGGGTTGATTATGTGGATGAATCTGAAGTATTAACACCAGCCGATGTGGAGCACCATATCAATAAGCATTTATTTAAAGTTCCCTTTATTTGCGGGGCTCGGAATTTAGGGGAAGCGCTCCGCAGAATTGGCGAGGGAGCCGCGATGATCCGCACAAAAGGCGAGGCGGGGACAGGGGATGTGGTTGAAGCGGTGCGTCACGCACGCCGTCTGTTTGGAGATGTTCGACATCTTATGACCCTTCCTGAAGAAGAGGTTATGGCGTTTGCCAAAGAGATCGGAGCGCCATACAAGCTCGTAATAGAAACGCAGAAACTTGGTAGAGTTCCCGTCGTAAATTTTGCCGCAGGCGGGATTGCCACCCCAGCAGATGCCGCATTAATGATGCAATTGGGTGTAGATGGTGTTTTCGTAGGATCCGGCATATTTAAATCCGGTGATCCGGCAAAACGAGCTGCTGCGATCGTTAAGGCAGTCACTCATTATAAGGATCCGAAGATCTTGGCTGAAATCAGCCGTAATCTCGGTGAACCAATGGTAGGACGCCAGATTGGTGATATTCCTGATAAAGAATTAATTGCTGGCCGCGGTTGGTAAATTTTGAGAATTGGCGTATTAGCCCTGCAGGGTGATTTCCTGGAACATCAGACTGTTCTGGAAAGCCTATCAGTTGACTCATCGCAGGTACGCCTTCCGGATGACCTGAATGGGTTAGATGGGTTAATCATTCCTGGCGGGGAATCAACCACAATCGGAAAATTAGCTGTTGACTTTAACCTGATGGATCCTCTGCGCTCTTTCGCTATGAATCACGCAGTTTGGGGAACATGTGCCGGGAGCATATTTCTGTCAAAAGATACCAGGCGATCCCAGCCGCTGCTTGGTATTATGGATATCCAGGTGGACCGCAACGCGTTTGGCCGTCAGGTAGACAGTTTTGAAATAGATCTTAAAATACCAGCTCTCGCGAAAGTTTCAAAAATAAATCCGCCATTTCATGCCATATTCATCCGCGCTCCACTAATAGAGAGCGTAACTGGCGGAGCAGAATCACTCGCGGAACTTCCGAATGGGCAAATTGTGGCAGCCATACAGGGAAAATGGTTGGCCACTTCATTCCACCCGGAATTAACATCCGACGATAGATTTCACCGTTTTTTCTTGGAGATAATACGATAAATATCTCAGCGACCTCAATATATGATATTGTGACATTGTACCGCCATCGTAAAAAAATTCTGTGGTTGAACACTGAACTCTTTCTCATGCGCGGATTCCAATATATCCCAAGCAGCATAGGATTAGAGTGTTTGATGTTTCCTATTAATTGGTATACACGTGTGATTCGAGCGAATCCCGTTCGCGCAGTTGCAATCGGGCAGGTAGAAATCGAACATACAGGCGGACGCATTTTATGGGCACTGGACCTATCCCATCAGGAGAAGATGCTATCTGCCAATCTTCTGGATAACCTTGCCGTGGAAGCCGGATTACGCGGTTTGCATTTCCTTGCGGCAGCCGTTTCTAAGGACGAATATACCTATGAAGTGCTGTTCAATGCTGGATACTCACCATCCGTTTGGCAGAAAATCTGGCAATATAAAACAGATTTTCAGACCGACAATCCACTTGGATATAAATGGAGAAAAGTCAGGCCTTCTGACTTGCTTTCAATTAACCTGCTCCAGAATAAACTACTCTCTCCTAACGAAAGAACTATCGTCCCTCCCGCCAATAAGAAGCCACCCGCATTTGTTTTATTCCATGAAGAAACGGTATGCGGTTATGCCTATGTGATGACAGCTCCTGATAAAATATTAATCACGCCAATAATTGAATCCGAGATACCTTTTACTGTATCAGTTATAAATATTCTTGTGCGTAAGTTCTTCCGCCACACACCTGTATATTACCTTGTGCAGACTTCCAGTCAACGGTGGATTGAAACAGCTTTAGCCGATCAGATTGTATTAATTCAACCGCGTCACGAAATAATGGTCAAGCATTTGGCTGTGCATGATAAAAATCTTGCTTCGAATTTTAATCATTCAAGAAGCAAACGTCACACCGATATCGTAACCCCAATTATTAAAACAAATGGTTATGAGGATAATATATAATTGAAACTCCAAATGAAAAAAAGATTCAATATGGTTTTTTAAAGCATGACACAGTATCGTATAACCGATGATCTTCCAAGTTTATTAGCGGTCCTTCCAAAGGATTATGCCAATGCTGTAAAAATCGCAAATCAAGCTGATGATCTTCTTGAGATCGTTGTCGATCTTGGCCGAGTGCCAATAGCCCGTTTTATTGACCGTGAAGTAATCATCGCAGATCACGAAGCTACGCGGGCTGAAATTGATGATATTGTGTCTCGCATTGGTGAATTTGACGCTGATAATCGAGCTGGGATAGAACGGACATTACATCGTATTTCTGCTATGCGCAATAAACATGGGGTGGTTATAGGGTTAACAAGCAGGGTTGGGCGCGCGGTTTATGGAACGATAGACATTATTGATGATCTCGTTATGTCCGGAAAAAGTATTTTGCTGTTGGGCCGTCCGGGAATAGGAAAAACAACCATGCTGCGGGAAGCTGCACGCATCCTTGCAGAAAAGACCCGGGTTGTGATCGTGGATACGTCCAACGAGATTGGGGGGGATGGAGATGTACCGCACCCGGCGGTAGGGCGAGCCCGTCGAATGCAAGTGTCACAACCATCTTTACAGCATGAAGTAATGATAGAAGCGGTTGAGAACCACAATCCTGAAGTAATTATCATTGATGAGATCGGACGCGAACTAGAGGCTGCTGCCGCGCGAACAATTGCTGAACGCGGTGTTCAATTGGTTGCAACCGCCCATGGGCGAACGCTGGAAAACCTTCTTCTCAATCCAACGTTGTCCGATTTGATCGGTGGGATAGAATCTGTCACTTTGTCTGATGAAGAAGCGCGTCGACGCGGAACGCAGAAAACTGTTTTGGAGCGCCGCGCACCACCTACTTTTGACGTGCTTATTGAAATTCAGGAACGCGACCGACTGGTTGTTCATCAGGATGTTGCTACCGCAGTAGATACGATGCTGCGAGGATTTAAGCTAGAACCAGAGATCCGGCACAGAGATGCAAAAGGCCAAATCCATATCCAGAAACAGAAACCTCGCAGCTCAAAGCAACAAGCCGCCTCGCAGGGGTTGAAACGGTCATTTCAAAATGGCTCTTTTTATGATAAAGAAAAATCTAAGCATAAAAGCAATCAAAGATTCTCAAGTTCTAAAAATTCCACCTCGTCTCCTGTTTCCCTTAAAAAGGTATCAATTTTTCCGTATGGTGTCGCGCGAAACCGCCTGGAACAATCAGCGAAACGCTTGGGAGTCCCGACGGAAATCGTTCGAAATTTAGATCAAGCCGATGTGCTGATTACATTAAAATCATATTATCGCAACAGGCAGAAAACTGTTCTCGACGCTGAGGAGCTAGGGTTGCCCATATTTGTGCTGCGCTCGAATTCAAACTCTCAAATAGAACAAGTGCTGATTGAGTTGTTCAACCTTGCAGAAGTATCGGGACGTCAGCTCGACTTAGAGCAGATTAACCACCAAACACTCAACGCGATTGAGGAAGTCCGCAACGGTCAACGCTGGGTTGACCTGCCATCTGCTTCCGCACGCGTCCGCCGACTACAGCACGAATTAGTTAGACAGGCAGAACTCGTCTCCCATTCTTATGGAAAGGAACCCAACCGGCATGTTAGAGTGTTCCGTGAGTAAGAGCATGTTCATCACCTTTGAAGGTCCAGACGGCAGCGGAAAGACACTGCAAATGAAGCCAACTGCTGAATTTCTCCGAAAGCAAGGGTATACTGTATACTCTGCGCGGGAACCAGGCGGCACAGACATTGGCGACCAGGTGCGTGACATCTTAATGAAGATGGAAAATACAAGTATGCTACCGCGTACAGAAACATTACTTTTTTGCGCAGCCCGCGCACAGTTAGTAGAAGAAATCATCAAACCACATCTCAAAATGGGAGAGGTTGTCCTGCTTGACCGATACGCTGATTCTACATTGGCATATCAAGGATACGGTCATGAAAATGATATTGATTTAATCAAAAAAGTGCTCGCCTTTGCCACAGGCGGATTGGCACCAGATCTTACTTTTCTATTTGACCTGGAGCCGGAAATTGGGCTGCAGCGCCGGCAAAATGGAGGCGGAGAATGGAACCGCATGGACGCATATCAACTGCAGTATCACAGACGCGTCCGTCAAGGATATTTATCAATGGCAAGAGAAAACCCTGGGAGGTGGCATATTATTGACGCTAATCAAAACCCAGATGTGGTACAATCGAGCATTAAAACATCATTATTATTATATTTATCTTAATTATCTTAATTTTATCAATAAAGAAAGAGAAAGGTAAACAACAATGAAAAAAAAGCTGTTCCCAATTCTAATAATTGCGGCCATCCTTTTGGCTGCATGCAGTAAAGCAGAAGAAGCGTCTCAGATTACAGAACCCGTAGCGACCGCTGTGGTCAAAGGGGAAGAAGTCGTTGATCCTGCTGACGAAAACACCGCTCCTCAGGACGGTCCATTTACAGATGCAGAGGAGCCTTGTAAATCATTTAGCCTAATGTCCCAATCGTTAGTCATACCTTTTCCGGGGCTTCCCCCCGTTACTGAGGATGACTGGGTTGTAGGACCAGATGACGCGGCTGTGACCTTCCTTGAATACAGCGAACTTCAGTGCCCCTACTGCGGGCAGCTCGAACCATTACTCATCGCAGTCCAGGAGCTTTATCCTGATGATGTACGCCTAGTATTCCGGCACCGTCCATTTCCAGAGTCCTTCCATGATAAGTCTATATTAGCTGCACAAGCAATGGAAGCAGCTGGAAAGCAGGGAAAGTTCAACGAATTTAAGAATTTTATGTTCGAGCGTAAAACAAAATATGCTGAAATTCCTGAACATGCAAATCTCCCGGATGATGCGTTTTGGGGTTCAGTCGCCAAGGATGATTTTGATACATGGCTGGAAGAATATATTGTCGAACTCGGGCTAGAACCAACCCAATTCTTTAAGGATATGTACAGCAATGAGATCGTCGACAAGGTACAAGCCGCCGCAGATTCCGCGAATAGTCTTGGTATCAATGGTACTCCAAAACTTTTCATCAATGGGTATGAATGGCCTGAAAACGAGCGCGGCGTTGAGATTTTCTCCATCTACGTCCAATTGATCAAGAACCAGGAAAATGAATACGACGCATGCCCGCCAACCGTAACACAGCCCGTAAAGAATTATTCCGCCACTATCAGCACCACAAAAGGCGATATTATTGTTGATCTATTCGCTGACATCGCGCCGTACGCAGTGAACAGTTTTGTGTTCCTCGCGCAGGAAGGTTGGTATGATGGCCTCCCATTCATCGCCACCAATGAATTCGCTTTAACGGGCGACTCATCAGATACTGGCTACGGCGGGGCTGGATACGCATACATGGATGAATTAAGCGCTGATCATTCATTTGAAGATGCCGGCAAATTGGCAACTTTCAGTCTTGGACCTGGTATTAATGGAAGCACTTTCTTCATCAGTAAAACCAACCTGGAAGGGCAACTGGGCAGGACTGTTTTTGGTGAGGTTAATGAAGGAATGGATGTGGTGAACGCGCTTGAACTGCGAGAAAATATATTTGATCCAGTAATTGATCGCATCCTGACGGTGACCATTAACGAAAATTAATGGCGTCTAAAAAAATCAACTTACCCAGCGTACTTTTGCTTTTACTCAGTTCGCTGGGTATTTTAATTGGAATATTGACCGCAGCGTTAACTTTGATCAGCGCGTATGTTTTCCCCACGGCCAGCCTCTCCGCAGCTGACGAGATGTCTGTGTTATCAACCAGTATATTATTGATTTCTATCAGCGCACTAAGTGTGCCTGCTTTGATCACTTCAATTGGGAATCTTCAGAGAAAGACTGCCCATCAATCATTACAGCCTTTATTTCAGAAAGCAAATTATTTGATCATTCTGTGGTTTCTGATGATAGCTTTCGGGTATTTCATCAGCCATGAGGGAAGCAGAACTTTCCTTCTTGCGCCATTATCGGTCGCGGCTGTCATTATCCCGGTTTGGTGGTTGATAGAATTTTCACGCAGAGGTCTGCCGCGCAGCACTAAATTGCGAGAATGGGGCACTCTCACAATCGGGCTGACAGTTACCCCTATAGTCATCATAATGATTGAGTTGATCCTAATCGTAGTCGCTGCGGTTATCGTAATGATCGAGTTGGGATTTCATCCAGGTTTGAGCAGCCAACTCCTTTCAATTCTTGAGAATATCAACCTGTATCAGAGTGGAATCGGGGAACTTGAACAAATCCTGTATGAAATTATGAAACAACCCCTGATCTCAGCCGCCATCTTCCTTACAATCGGGTTAATCGCTCCTCTCATCGAAGAAATCTTCAAACCAATGTCGACATGGTTTCTGCTTAGCCGCCCCCTCGAAGAGCACGAGGGTTTTTCATTAGGATTGATTAGCGGAGGCGCATTTGCAATATTAGAAAGCGCTGGAATGGTGATCCAGATGGATATTCAAGATTGGCTGATAGCAATAATACTGCGCACGGCAACCGGCGTACTTCATATTGGCCTGAGCGGGCTGGTTGGATATGGATTAGCTCGCAGTTGGCGTCAGAAGCGGATAGACAGGGGAATCTTATATGTTTTTTCAGCCGCCATCCTGCACGGTGCCTGGAATTCTTTGGCTCTTCTTTCTAGTTTTTCTTTCTCAATATTATCTGAAGAACCCGGAGCAGAGATTTTAGGGGCCAACAATATCCTTTCCTTGTTTTTTATGGTCGTTGTGTTCACCAGTATCATTGCAATCACATTAAAGATAAATTCGCGTCTACGGCAAAATCTCATAGTACCGGTTGATTCATCCCTTTGATTTTTTTACCAATAACTAATCATAAAAACGGGGGTTAAATCAGACATATAATCAAATCTAATGAAAAAAGACATCCTGCAACACATTGTTCGATTTCTAATAAAAACTTTAACCGTTTCTGAATACTCTGGTACAGAAAACGTTCCCAAGGAGGGAGGCGTGATCCTGGCAATCAATCATATGAGCCATTTGGATACACCGCTGTTGATGGTTAACCCGGCGCGGCCAGATATCACTGCTCTAGTAACCACAAAATACGGGGAAAATTTGTTCGTGGCATGGTTTACAAATACTGCGGGGGGAATTTGGATCAACCGTGATATCGCTGATTTTTCAGCCATCCGTAAAGCCGCAGAAGCATTAAACGAGGGACGTGCACTCGGAATTGCCCCAGAAGGTACTCGCTCAAAGAATGGACAATTACATGCGGGAAAACCCGGCACATTAATGCTCGCAGTAAAAACCGGCGTCCCAATCGTTCCGGTGGGCATCACCGGCACGGAAACTGCTTTACACGATCTGGCCCGCCTTCGCCGCCCACGACTGACTGTTCGCTTCGGTGAACCCTTCACCATCCCACCTTTTGAACGAGGAAGCAGATCGCAGGACTTGAAAAAATGGACCCGTGAATTGATGCTGCGCATCGCGTCACTGCTGCCAGAATCATATCGAGGTGTTTATTGTGACCAAGCGTTTAATTAAAGAGCGGTAATTTATATGCCGTTGTTCTGGTTCTGCCTGGCAGCCATTATCGGAATATTCACAGCATCATTTTACCAACTCTCCCTTTATATCTGGATCTCAGCCACGCTCATATGTCTGGCAGCAGGTATTTTCGAATTCTTCTACTTCAGAAACAGAAATCATCCGCTATTATCACGCCCCATCTTTCGGATACCACTGGCATTGATCCTATGCGGTTTTTTCCTGGGAGGTGGACGGTTTCAGAGTGCATTGCCTGTTTCTACACCAAATAATCTGCTTTGGTATGTTTCCAACACACCCGTGTCATTAACTGGTGTGATTAAATCAGATCCCTATAGGGCCAACAATATAACATCTGCTGTTATCAAAAGCGAATCAATTGAAATTGATGGGAAGGAAGTGAAAGTTAAAGGGAATCTATCACTTCTACTTCCGGCCGGGTTTAACATTCGGTATGGAGACCGCCTTACACTGACAGGCCCATTAAAACAAACTTTTCCCGCGGATTCACTTCCTGTCATTTCCCGTTCAGCACAGAAGAAATTATTTGTTGGGATGTCGTTCCCGGACATCCGAACAATATCCTATGGGAACGGCAATAATATTATGGATTTCTTATACCGATTGCGTGAACGAGCTCACGCAACAATATACAATCTGATGCCATTTCCAGAATCCTCTGTCTTATCAGGGATCTTGTTAGGGATAGAAAGCGGCATTCCGGATTATCTTTGGAATGCGTATCGAGCAAGCGGCACGATCCATATCATTGCTATCTCGGGATTCAATATTACAGTTATTGCAGTATTTATCTCTCGTTCTTTCCGCCGATTGCTTGGCTGGAAAGGGTCTCTAGTGGCAACAGTTTGCGCAATCTTTTTTTATACGCTCCTCGTAGGAGCTGACCTACCAGTAGTTCGCGCAGCGATCATGGGCATAGTCGCTTTACCTGCATATCAAATCGGCCGCCGTACAATCGGTATCCATAATCTTACCCTGGCGGGTTTTGGTATGTTAATGGTTAATCCATTTCTTCTCTGGGATATCAGTTTTCAATTATCTTTTATGGCCACTTTAGCACTCCTTACACTCGTAGACCCTATTGACAACTGGATTAGGTGGAAATTAGAGGGGAAATTGCCCATTCAATCCATCAACAAATTAATGCCTATTGTAGCTATCTTCACAACTACTTTTTCAGCTTCAGTGGTTATTTTTCCGATCCTTTTTAGGATGAATGCTGAATTATCGCTGACAAGTCTATGCGCAAATTTTCTTATTGCGCCCTTGCAGCCACTGATCATGGCAATGGGTGGTTTGGCGGTTCTGTTTGGATTGGTTATTCCGCCAATCGGGGATTTTATAGGGGTATTTGCCTGGCCATTCTTGGCATTTTGTGATCACATCGCAATCCGTTTGAGCATGAGTGACGCTGCTGTTATTCCGCTTCCTGAATATGTGTTTTGGATCAGCCTTTTGTTAACTATTATAATTCTAATCTACTTTTCATACTTCCAGATATTTTCGTTTACAGAACCTCAGACCACCAAGCGCGAATAATGAATTATACGTTTATGAAATGCGGCAAAGAAACGCCATTCAATCGCTTGATGGATTTGACGGCTGGTAAAATCACTTATATCAATAAAAGGTTTATAAATGGAATGGCTCACTGACACATTAACATTCACCACAACAGGTAAAGGGATGTACATGATCACTGCAGATATATCTGCAGTGATTAAGCGTTGGAAAATACAAAATGGTTTATGTTTTCTCTTCCTACCGCACACAAGCGCATCACTTACACTCTGTGAAAATTATGATCCGAGATCGCGAAAAGACGTGGAAAACTATTATGAACATGCCGTTCCAGAAAGCCAACCCTGGTACCAACACACCCTTGAAGGACCGGATGATTCCCCTTCTCATATCCGCTCCACTTTGACTCAATCGAGCATCTCCGTCCCCATTGATCATGGACAATTGAGCCTGGGAACCTGGCAGGGGATCTTTTTATTTGAACACCGCGCTATTTCTCAACGTCGCAATTTATCTATCCGTTGTTTGAAAGTAAATTGATTCTGTTTTTCCCGGAGAAACGTCCCGGCATGGTATGATAAGAATACACTGCTCTAACTTTATGCTTCATCCTAACAAGAGCTTAAGTTTAACGAACCTGTCTATCGGAGGTTAAAATGGTATCTGCAGCAGACCTTATAAAAATCAAAGGCGCGGAGGTGTACTGGACTACAACATCTGCCACTATCCGAGAAGTATTGCTATTAATGGCCGAAAAAGATGTTGGCGCGCTGCCTGTATTGGACGGCAAGAAACTCTCTGGTATTTTTTCCGAGCGGGATTTCGCCAGGTTGCTAGCAAAAGAAGATTCTTTTTCCCTGGACACATCAATTCAAGATGTTATGACAAAGAAATTATTCACGGTAGCTCCCACAACCAGCATTGAGGAATGTATGCGGTTGATGACAGAAAAACATATCCGCCACCTGCCAGTTCTGGGGAACGGACAAATGGTAGGGTTGATATCCATTGGTGATGTTGTCAAAGCGATCATCTCTTCCCAAAAAGATTTCATCGACCAATTAGAAGGATATATCAGCGGCCGCTGGTAGGTGCTATTCTTCGGTCAGGAATAAACCCGGGTATACTGGTGGGGTTTTGATTACCTGTGTTCATTATGCCCGATAATAAAAGAACTGTTTACGCTACATATATAAAACTCATCACTGCTATCACAATTTGGGGTGGGTCTTTCATAGCCACAAAGATCGCCGTGCAAGAGGTATCTCCTGTCACCGTTGTTTGGCTGCGATTTTTTATCGGAACCATTATTCTGGGGCATTTTGCTTGGAAGCGCAAAGAACTTGTGCTGCCTGATTGGAAAGACTCATTGGAATTTCTGTTGCTCGGGTTCCTGGGTATTACCCTGCACCAGTGGCTTCAATCTAGTGGTTTGGTCACTTCCGAAGCATCTACAACCGCCTGGTTAGTTTCAACAGCACCTGCCCTTATGGCACTCTTGGGTTGGATATTCCTTAAAGAAAAATTGTCGTGGCGGACGATAACAGGTTTTCTTCTGGCAACAATCGGGGTTGTGCTTGTGGTTACAAAAGGTAATATTCAATCAATAATTAACGGGAAGTTCGGAGCAAGCGGAGATATCCTTATTCTTATCAGTGCGTTAAACTGGGCAATATTTTCGGTATTATCGATGCCAATCTTAAAACGATTTTCTGCCATCAAGGTCACTTTTTATGTGTTGTTATTTGGCTGGCTGCTGACAAGTGTTCAATTCCTGGTTGGCCACCATTGGATTGAATTCAATCAATTATCAACTACTGGCTGGGCGAGCATTGCATTTTTAGGTATATTTTGTTCCGCACTGGCATATATTTTCTACAATGATGGGTTGAAAGCCCTTCCGGCATCGAAAGTGGGGGTGTTTCTATACCTGGAGCCATTGATTGCAACGATCGTGGCAGCAGCAGTGCTTTCAGAAAGTATCGTACTGGCTTCTCTAGCAGGCGGAGGGTTGATCCTACTTGGCGTATGGCTTGTTAGCCAAAATTCAGAAGAATCTCTAAAGTAGTCATTTGGAGAATTGGAAACTCGTAAATTCTTTAAATTCTCATTTTAACGAAAATTATTGCTACAATGAATATTAGTCGCGAGGAAATGAAAGGAATCTATGGAAAGCAACCAATTAAAAGATGCCTTATTGGGTTTTCTTGAACTTATTAAAAACGAGATTGCTGCCTTTGAGAAAGGGCTGACTGAAAAACAAAAGAAGGAAAAGGGCTCTTTGAAAAAATGGTCCGCGAAAGATATACTCTCACATCTCGTATTCTGGGGGAATCATTTCAATTCACAGGCTGAAAAAGCAAAGAGTGGTGAGAAAGTACCGCAGGCAGGTGACTACTTTGACCAGGTAAATGACGGGGTGTTAATCGAACATATGGAACAACCTTTCTCTGAAGCACTTATTGATCTCGAAAAGTCATTTCAAAAGTCCACAGAAATATTAAAGTCGTTTTCAGCCGATGAGCTTAATGATAAGGGAAAATTTGAATACCTGAATGATCGCACATTAATTGACAGTGCTTTGGGCACATTAGGATGGCACGTTGCGCACCATATCAGTGACTTTTACGTTAAAAATGAGCAAATTGAAAAAGCAATCGCTCTGCAGGAAAAATATACCAAAAAACTGCGCGATTTTCCCACCTGGGAAGCCAATGCCATCTACAACCTGGCTTGTTTTTTCGTCCTGATTGGTGAGAAAGAAAAGGCAATTATTAACCTTGAAACCGCCTTTATTGCTAGACCTGATCTGATTGAGTGGTCGAAAAACGACAATGACCTGGATACTTTGAGAGAGGACACGAATTTTAAGGCACTATTTCCTGCAAACTAGGTGTTTCTTCCGGGATACACTTTTTTCCGGTAAGCTTTAATTTTTGCCCGCTTCCTTTTAGAGTCCATCCGCCTTTGGCGGGCATTCAACGAGGGATGAGTCCTTATACGCTTTTTTGGACTGTTCAATGCCGCACGAATGAGCTCTGCTAATCGCCTGCGGGCATCCTCTCTATTCTCTTCCTGTGTGCGGAAGCGTTTAGCTTTTATTATCAGAATCCCATCGGCTGATACGCGTTTTCCAGCCAACCACCGTAAACGCTGTTTAACGTGATATGGAAGCGACTGGGACGCGGACAAATTAAACCCTAACTGGACCGCAGTGGCTACTTTATTGACATTCTGGCCACCTGGCCCGCCGGCACGGAGAAAAACCTCTTTGATCTCCGCTTCAGAAATTTTTATTCGCTCGTTGATTCTCAAGAGTAACAATCCATTTCTTCTCTTTTTCTGTAATCATATCATTCAAAAACAGAGATCAATAATTTCTATTTATTCCCTTCGATAATCCATTGATATAGTTATAATTAGCATCATTAACTCAATACATTCGGGAGATACATATGCAGTTATTATTGGATTCCGCGATCATTGAAGAAGCCCGCCAATCATCTGAATGGGGATGGGTCAGCGGGGTAACCACTAATCCCGCTTTGCTGGCAAAGAGTGATCTTTCACCCGAAAAAACCTTGAGAAAATTGAGAAGACTATTTAAAAACGGACCAATCTTTTATCAATTGATTGGGCAAACCCTGGGTGCGATGAAAGATGAAGCCGAAAAAGCAGCTGATATCCTTGGCAAGCAGCTCGTTTTGAAGATTCCCGCCACAGAACTTGGTTTCAGAGCAATCACTCGACTATCAAAGAAATATACCTGTGCAGTGACTTCAATATTCACTCCCGCACAGGCAATGATCGCCCATACATCAGGCGCCCGATTCGCGTTATATTACCACAACCGCGCTAAGCGGTTACTAAAGAACGGGGAAGAACTTGCATCTGAATTGGTTCGAGCGTTAAAACACACAGATACACGCGTAGTAGCTGCAAGTTTGAAAAACCCCGAAGAAGTAGTTGAAGCGCGCACAGTAGGTGTTTAAATTTTATCCACAAATTTTAAAGTGCTGGCCCAGATGATGCGACACGATCTATCAGAAGCTGCCCTTGATGAATTTAACCAATCTGGTACTGGGTTACTAAAAAACTAAAGGAGATCACGCATGAAGATTTTAGTTACTGGAGGAGCAGGATATATCGGATCAACCATTTGTTCCGCATTACAGGATGTGGGTCATACACCCATAATTCTGGATTCATTGATCACTGGACAAATCGAATTTACGAAAGGTCGGGTTTTTTACAAAGGAGATATTGCCAACAGCACACTTGTCAAGCGCATCTTCACAGAACACCCCGATATCTTTGCAACAATTCACTGTGCAGCTCTGATCATTGTGCCGGAATCTACTGTAAAACCGCATGAATATTATCGGGAAAACGTTGGAAAATCATTGGAATTATTCCATACATTAATCGAAGCGGGCTGTAAGCGATTGGTGTTCAGTTCATCAGCGTCTATTTACGATGTGGTACCGGGGTTTATGGTTATTGAAAGTTCTCCTCTGAGACCAAACAGCCCATATGCACGCACGAAATACATGATGGAGATGATTCTCCGTGATTATTGCTCGGCGTACTCAATGCAGGGTATCGCGTTACGCTACTTCAACCCAATCGGGGCTGATCCTCAAATGCGCACTGGCTTGCAGATTGCCAATCCATCACATGCGATTGGAAAACTTGTGGATGTCCAATTAGGGAAGCTACCGCAATTCACCATTACCGGCACAGATTACGGGACTCGGGACGGTACAGGCATCCGCGATTATATCCATGTATGGGATCTGGCACAGGCACATGTGCGCGCGGTAGAAAACTTCGATACCGCTTTCACAAACGCAGGCAACCCTGATGATAATTATTTAGTGATCAACCTGGGGACCGGGCGCGGCGTAACTGTTAGAGAGCTGGTGACTGCTTTTGAAGTGGTGGTCGGTAAAGAGATCAATAAAGCCGATGGACCGCGGCGCCCTGGTGACACTGCCGGTTCTTTCTGCAACGCAGACACAGCGAAAAAATTGTTGGGTTGGAAAGCAGAATTATCTATTGAGGATGGGATTTCAGACGCGCTAAATTGGGGAGAGAAAAGAGATTTAGTTTTACCTGACTGATTTTTTTTGATTTCGGTATCTATGAAATGCGAGTTGTTATTTTGTGGCAATACCAGCAATCAGCCCATCCAATGCGGCGTCCAATGTTACTCGCCCAACCTTGCTGTCTTCATCCATGCGATCAAGTGTCCGGTAGATTTCTTCAAGCGTTTCAATACTAAAATGATGTGCCTGGCTGATCAGTTTTTTTGCAATGAATGTGTGGCGTAATTTACAGGAAACCATTACCCCTTTCTCATCACCACCCTTAGCAAGCGCTTCCTTCGCAAGGATTAACAAACGAATTTGACGTACCAGCATACTGAAAACATAGTGGATAGGCATCTCCATACTTAATTTACGCAGCAACTTAAGCGCAAGCTTCCCGTTGCGTTGACCAACAGCATCGACCAGTGCAAACACACTCTCTTCTTTAGTAGAAGCACACAATAAACGGACAACATCAGCGCTGACCTGCTTGTCATCTCCAACATAAAAAATGGCTTTTCCAATCTCCTGCCGGGCCTGGAAGAGATCGTTTCCAACCAACCGTGATAATTCAACCGCTGCTCGGTGATGGAATATTCCACCCTGTTTTTCAGCTTCTTTTATTATCCAATCGGGCATCTTTCGATCTGATGGCAAAGATAATACAATCCAGCGAGCATCCCCGGAGAATTGGTTGATCGTTTTTTGCAGCCAATGCTCGTCACCAACTGCTTCCCACACCATTGTGCCTTTTTTGAATTTTTTCTCGTCTTCCAGGATCAAAACCAGCATGGTTGTTGGGGAAAAATTAGATAATATGTCCTGCAGCCAATCTTGAGCACCTTTCTTTCCGATCGTCTCTAGAGCGTTATCAAGGATAACTATCCTTTTATTGCCTCCAAGGGGGAACATATTCAACTGCATGGATATTTCATCAAAATTAAGATTTGATCCATCAAGGTGCGTCGTATTTAATTCAGAGAAAGCATCCTGGCCAGCCTCTTTGGTAATCGCGGCAATCTCTTCTTCTATCGATAAACGGTCATCACCTTGCAGGATGATGACATCTGCAAGGTGAGAAGATATGGATTCCTTTTTAACTATCAAGGTTACCTTGCCAGCCGGGTAGATACGCGGTGGACAGTTCTACCAAGCACATCATACTGAATCACTTCTGCAATTTCCAAACCTTTCACATTGGCATTAGTAGTTACCTGTTTCTGCAATTTCGGGCCAAGTGGGCGTGCTATTTGATAACCTATCAAGCCAAGCAGCACAGCCAGCGGGAGACGGCGCAGCTTTCTGCTTAACCTTCCGCGCGTCCCCAGCATACCTATCCATGCTAAACCTCCTGCAGCAAGACTTCCAACCGCGATATTAGTACCGCAGTTCGGATGTACAGCCAGTTCATTTTCTCCATCAGCCAGACGAGTCAGGGCTTCTTGAGTAGCCGTTAAAATAATATCTGTTGATGCTTCCCCATAAATCCAAAACCCACCCATATCGGAAATACCACCCAATTGTGTTTTGATTCCGTTTTCCTGCAATACATGAAGCGTTGCATGTTCAAGCGCATGGTTGCTGCGTACACGCACTGATAAATCCTGGTTGAGAATATTATCGATTATTGGCATTATCTACCTCTTTCATTCATTTTGTCCTAATAGCAATTTTAACCGCTTGATTCAGTGATCGGGCTTCGAAGATTTCAAGTTTCTTTGGGGTTTCAAAATTCGCACGCATTCGTTTTGGGATCACTGCAACTTTAAAGCCTAATTTTGCTGCTTCACGTAGCCTCGGCTCCATTTGGCTAACCCAGCGCAGTTCACCAGATAAACCGATTTCTCCGATAAGCGCTAAATCCGCGCGCACAGGTAGATCTTTTACTGAAGAGATAAGCGCCACTGCCGCGGCAAGGTCAGCTGCTGGTTCTTCGACTCGCAGCCCGCCAACAACATTTAAGAATATATCTTGATCTGATAACTTTAATCCTATCCTACGTGTGAGAACGGCTGTGATGAGAAGGAGACGATTATAATCCATCCCGTTCGTCGTCCGGCGCGGATTGCCGAAATTTGTTGGGCTGGTAAGTCCTTGCAGTTCAACCAGAATAGGGCGCGTGCCCTCCATGGTTACTGCTATGGAAGAACCTGGTGCTTCAGCCATTCGCTCAGCAAGAAAAGCTTCCGAGGGATTTACTACTTCCGCCATCCCCTGTTCCTGCATCTCAAAAACACCCACCTCTGAAGTTGGCCCAAAACGATTCTTCATGGAACGCAGTAAACGATAGGATTGAAAACGGTCGCCCTCCAGATGAAGAACCGTATCAACGATATGCTCTAACACCCTTGGGCCGGCAATCATTCCTTCTTTAGTAACATGTCCGATCAGAAAGACAGCAATACCAGTGGACTTTGCTAATTCACGCAGGCGCGACGCGCACTCCCTAACCTGCGAAACAGATCCTGAACTGGAGGATAAACTATCAAGATAAATCGTTTGGATTGAGTCAATTATCAGCAGTACAGGTTTCACTTGCTCAATATGCGAGAGAATGGCGTCAAGGTTGGTTTCAGTCACCAAGTATAGATTTTGTCCGGAAATATCTTTCTTTTTTGGTACAGAAAGGCGCTGCGCCCGCATTTTGATCTGACGAGCAGACTCCTCCCCGGATGCGTACAGCACAGGACTATTACTCGCAATTTCAGTAGCTACCTGCAACATAAGAGTGGATTTTCCAATGCCGGGGTCGCCGCCCAAGAGTACGATAGATCCGGGAACTATGCCTCCGCCCAACACACGGGCGAATTCATTCATATCTAACGGCCAGCGCTCTTCCGATTCTCCTGTTATCTCATTTAATTTAATTGGTTTAGATTTGGTTGGAGAAAACAGTGTCTTCGTTTGTTTTTCCTTTGGGGACATGATCACTTCCTCGACCATCGTATCCCATCCTCCGCAGGAAGGGCAGCGCCCAAGCGGGCGTATAGATGTACGCCCACATTCTTGGCAAACATATTGTGTATGCAGTTTTGCCATAGTGAATCCCTTTTTTATTTTAAACCATAAAGAACATTTATTTTAATAATTAAAAAATTGAACCGGGATTTTAACCCGGTTCATGTGTTTTTTAGGATCTTATAATCCTATACCCAGTGGTTCTTCCTGCTCGGGTTCCTTTTCGGGAAGATCAGTAAGGATAAAACCGCCTTCACTGTCGACGTCAATCCAAATGTGGTCGCCATCTTTAATTTTATTAGCAAGTAGAGCGTCGGATAACTGATCTTCAATTTCAATCTGGATCACTCTCCTCAGAGGACGTGCGCCCATTTCTGGATCATATCCCTTCTCTGATAATTTTTCCAGTGCTGAGTCTGTGGCGGACAAGACAATCTGTCTATCCTTGAGCCGTTCGGCAACTTTTCCTAATTCTATAGTCGCGATTTGACGAATATGGCCCCGATTGAGTGCATGGAAAACGATCACGCTGTCCATCCGGTTGATGAACTCTGGGCGGAAGGTTTTCTTGAGTGCTTCCATCAACTTCTTGCGCATTTCCTCATACGCGAATTTTTCATCTTCTGATTCATCCCGCGCTAAATTGAACCCGAATCCACCTTCGCGTTTGATCATATCAGCGCCAATATTCGAGGTCATCACAATGATAGCATTTCGAAAGTCTACCTTTCGTCCTTTAGCATCGGTCAATTGTCCCTCTTCCATGATCTGAAGGAGCATATTATGCACCTCTGGATGCGCTTTTTCTATTTCATCAAAAACAACGATCGAGTACGGTCGACGACGGATGGCTTCTGTTATTTGGCCAGCATCATCATATCCCACATAACCCGGGGGAGCACCAACCAGACGACTGACGGAATGACGCTCCATGAATTCTGACATGTCAAGCTGTATGAGCGCATCTTCACTGCCGAACAGGAAACGCGCAAGCGCCTTGGTTAGTTCGGTCTTTCCTACACCTGTCGGACCAAGGAACATAAATGATCCCACCGGTCGTCGGGGATCTTTTAACCCCGCGCGGCCGCGCCGCACAGCTTTGGCAATTCGTTCAATGGCTTCTTCCTGCCCAATGATATACTCGCGGATCTCAGATTCCATATTCAGAAGACGAGTTGATTCCTCGGTGGCTAACTGCATAACAGGTACACCCGTCCACATTGAAACCAATTCTGCTATATCATCAGGCGAAACAATCGGGCTGGTATCACGATCCCACTCTTCGCGAATCTTTTCAAGTTCTTTTTCAAGTTTACCGACTTCCGCTTTAAGTATTTCGACCTCATCGGGTTTATTTTGTTCCAACACCTCGTTTAATTTTTTCCGTTTCTCACGCAAATCTGCCATCACCTTTTTGCTGATTTGGGCAGTATCACTTTTATACATGCGCACACGAGATGCGGTTTCATCAATCAGGTCAATAGCCTTGTCAGGCAAAAAACGGTCAGAGATATATCGCGCTGATAAATTGACGGCTGCTTCCAACGCGTCATCAGATATCACCAATCGGTGATGGTCTTCATAATTTTTGCGCACACCATGCAGGATCTCAAGCGCTTCCTGATGAGTTGGTTCTTCAACTAAGATGGGTTGGAAACGCCGTTCCAGAGCAGCATCACTCTCAATGCTTTTACGGTACTCATTGATTGTTGTTGCGCCAATCACCTGTAATTCCCCGCGAGAAAGTGCCGGTTTGAGGATGTTTGCAGCATCAACAGAAGAACCAGCGGATCCAGCCCCAACCAACATATGGACCTCGTCAATGAACAGGATCGCTTCAGATGCTATTAGTTCATCTATGACACGTTTTAAGCGTTCTTCAAACTGTCCGCGGTACATGGTACCCGCGACGAGTGAACCGACATCCAGGCGCAATACACGCTTGTCCAAAAGTGGGGTAGGGACATCACCTTCAACAATTCGTTCAGCCAATCCCTCAACGATGGCTGTTTTCCCAACTCCCGGTTCACCGATTAGAGCAGGATTATTCTTTGTGCGGCGGGCTAAAATTTGAATGACCCGTTCTATCTCTTTTTCTCGGCCGATCACTGGATCTAATTTTCCATCTTCAGCGTAACCAGTCAGATCAACTGCAAGTTGATCAACAAGCGGGGTTTTTTCCTCTTTCTTCTTTGACTTACTTTTTGATGCTCCCTGGCGAACGCGAGAA
>Ga0114922_10001882_pt1 | contig 19876 bp, 18 predicted proteins | sample AartaG_FD_100975 | JGI IMG/M metagenome (GOLD analysis project Ga0114922, IMG submission 100975) | Deep subsurface microbial communities from Aarhus Bay to uncover new lineages of life (NeLLi) - Aarhus_00045 metaG | ecosystem: Environmental > Aquatic > Marine > Oceanic > Sediment | place...
CATTTTTCTATCAGTAAACAGGATTGCTATTGGGGCGGCAAGAAATGATAGCGTGTAATCATGACTAGTAGTAGGAATTAGTAATGCGGCCAATGTACAGGCAAGCAATAAATATGGGTTTATGCCGGCATATTTTTGTCGATACGCCTGATAAAGAATCAATAAGAAACAAATAAAAACGATGATCAAAATTACAATTTCAACTCTACTTGGGTTTTGGAAAAAAATACCGAATGGCCTATATCCAACAGGTTGTCTGGAAAATGATTGTATGGAGTGATTGGGATTCCAATGATGCAACAATTCGAAGATGTAAGATATTTATTTATAAATCACTAAAAAATTTTGGGGTGCAGCACCGTCTGAGGTCCGTCTCCCCGCAAATTATGCAGTGTTTGATTTGTTTGATTATACGACCCTTATTCGAGGTGCTAGATTAAAGGTAGATAACGAGGTAATAAAATAGAAATATCTACCCTGTTTTACAATATGAAATTATTTATCATGAAGTTGATTGTAGTTATACCAATCTAGCTTGATTTCCTTATATTTTTCCGGATGCCGGTGGGTGAACGGGCTGAGGTTTTTTACACCCAGCACACCTTTCACAAGGATTTTCAGCAGAGCCGGGTCCAGGCCAAACTCGGGTTGGATTTCCTTAAATATTTTCCAGGCAGTCTGCCGATCGCCCGTAACATGGCACATGCGCATGGCGCTGATGATTGAAATAATCCTTCTTGTTCTCTGATCAGGCCATGAGTTTTCATAAAAATATTTATGTTTCTTTGCGTTATCAAGATCATATCTAACCCAGGCGTCCCGATACATTCCTACAATTGGACGTTCTCGCTTTTTCTTAGATAACGCGCCTAAATGGATTCGATATAGATGTAATGCTTCAAATAACTCTGCCCCTCTGCCGATAGTTAGCAGTTTGTACCATAAAGGATTTTCAAAAGGTATATCGTGGTCATATAATTTGACTTTAATGGCTGCCGTCCTCGAGAAAATTACTGAGGGGTCGGCAAATCTGCGTTGATCAAAGGTTAACATTTCCTTATTAACGTATCTCCAGCATTCTATAGGATCGATAATTTTGTTCAAGAGCTTCCCTGATGGTGAGATTAAATGATATATGGTCCCTACAAAAACACACTCGGGGTGATCATTTAGGAAATGTATCTGCTTTTCAAGTCTTTGTGGAAAGCTGATATCGTCTGCGTCCATGCGTGCAATCCATTTGCCTTTGGCTTTCTTAATTCCATACTCCAATGCATCAATGAAGCCGCAGTTTTCTTCGAATCTTTCATAACGAATACGTTCATCAGTAAAAGACCTGACAATCTCAGGTGTCCGGTCTGTAGAGCCGTCATCCACAATGATGAACTCAAAATCCGTGAAAGTCTGTCGAAGTATGCTTTCAATCGATTCTGCCACAAACCTCTCGGCGTTATAAACCGGCATAACCACGCTGACCAATGGATTTTTTTTCATATCCTTATCCACCGATTTGGGATTAGATCCTCAGGATAGGGCTTGTTGGTGTGCCATTGGTTTGGAACTATTACAATGCTGTCCGATTTCTCCCCCAGCCAGGCGCCCCACCAGCTGAAACTGCTGTTGGCATTGATGTGATGATGGCACTGGCTCATCAGTTGCATATCCAGTAAATCTTTTCCCCCTGCGCTTGGTTCTATGAAAGTCATTTCATTATTGAATTTCAAATGCACTTTCACCCAATTGATGTCATCTGAAAAAATATAGAAATGAGGAGATTGAATGTTTTGGTTGATATGAGCAACCGCACGATGATAATAATCCATTGGCAGTACTAAAAAGCCTGGCTGAAAAACATAATCCCCGCGGCGGATATGCACACTGACCGAACTTGGATCATTCTGAATTTTAAGCGATAGCTTTTGATGTGATTCCGAAAGTGGTATAGAAGGGGAAAATTCCTGCCGAATCCTTGATTGGATTGGTTCAAAGTACCGCTCGCACGCCCAGTAGCCAATTAGATAAGCAGTTTTGGGAACATGGAGGATATTCGAATCAAACTTCCTGGGCTCTTGCTCAATCACGTATCTCTTTCGGTAGTATGAAATCGGGTATTGGTATATTTTATATACCTTCCGGGTAAACCAGTTACGCGAATAATATTTCAACCGGAAAAACTCTTCATATGAGGCGATTTCCGCATTGATGTTCAACTGGTCTAATTCATATAGACGATCATCAACCTTTTCATACCAATCCAAATATAATTTCAGCGGAACATTGCGGTCTAATGCCAAACGCCGCCCCAAAGCGTATTGGAACATTTGATTGCCCAATCCGCCCATTAACCGCATGATTATCATAGGTTCCCCCGCAACTGGAGATCAAATTGTCTTGCTTTTAGTATTTTTTTGAAAGAAAGAATATATATCATTTTACTATTTAAATCTAGGTTTTATTTTTATATGTTTTTGTAAATATTGTACTGAACCTAAAAGCTGGACACGAATATGGGGGTTTTATTTACCTTCGACAATCATATTCTGCCTATTCCAATTGTACTCAAATTCAACCGGTGTCAGATATCCTAATGATAGTGAATGCGTTTATTCATGTATACATCATTGAGAAACCGGTCAATGTTCTGATAACAATACTGGAAATTTTCATACTCTGTTAGATTTATTTCCTCTTCCTTTTTTAATGGTGCGCATCAATCGCTCCGCGTACCCATTTTGTGCCGGTTCTCTAATTTTTATCATACTGATTTGTACCCCCTGCTTTTTGCAGTAATTTAACATATTTTTTAACTGTGTACTGTAATCCCTAATATGAATGATGAATTGGAGGTATATGACTCTGAAGCGCTCTTCTCAGGGCAACCAGGGTTAGATTTTCATCCAAACCGTAACTTAGACCCCATCCGCGGATGACGTGCGTAAACAGGTCCGTAATCACTGCCAAGATTGCCAATGCCAAATTTTTTCGGGGTAAACTGCTGATATATATCAATATTCCACTAGATCGTTCCAGTTGTATCGTTTCCATCCTTTCCTTAATTAATTCCGCATATAGATCATAAGATAAACGGATATTCTTTTTTCCCAAATTTTCAATAAACCAATATTGATTATTTTCTAATAACCAGAGAAAAGAATAAGGTTCTAGAGTAATCCTCCAGCTATTTGATTTTTCTATTAATGAACCCAGAACTTTTTCGTGGATGCAGCACAATAGATAGGACTATAAGAGGTAGACACAAGATGAATGTGCTAGCTAATCTTAAAAAACCTATGAAACCAAATAAGTAATTAAGGGTCAAAGTGAAGTCCGTTTTCTTCACCTTGAGGGCCAATCCATCTCCACAAAATAACCATAAAGAGCATGAGCACGATGCACGGCAGGAAGTTTGGTAGGATGTTTGTTAGACTATTAATGTCTGAGGATTGAATACCACCCCACTTTGCCCATGCTGTATAGTCAGAAAAGTACCCATCGAATGGATGAACCATGATTATGGAGTAAACAAGACATAGCGTTGTAATTGTGGAAAGGATGATTTTGGGTTTGGTGGCCATCTTGTGAATCTTGGCCATAATGGATTCCAAACAAGCGCAGATTAGAATTAATACTATTGGGGATGCCCAAGCCATAAACCTTACTGTATTGCCGCCACCGATGTATGAGAGAATCAGTATCAACACAATAAATATCAGAAACTCTGGGTACTGTTGAAAGTACCTGGCGACAATGTGCTTCTCTAGTACCAGCAAGGCGATTAATGGTCCACCATATGCCAAGCAAAACGATACTACCAGGTGCCATAGCCCATTCTGGTAAATCGCTGTTAGGATGGCATTTTGGAATGTGTAGTCTGCTGTGTCTATACTAACCAGGTGTGTGAAGAGAAAGCCACCAACGAATAAGCTGAACATGGCAAAGCCCATCAATAGGTCTCGCAAATTGTCCGTTTCGTTCTCCCGAGACGTTCGTGTAACAGGATAACCGAGTAACATTTCAAGGGAAACGAGGCGTCTCACGCTGTAACGGGATAGGAGGAAAGACAATGGAAGAATTATGCTCGTTTCGCGAATCAAGGTGGCTAAAAAAGTGATCAGACATAAAGCAAGAAACGAGATTGTCGTAATACGTTTTCTAGTCATGATAGCCAAACCTGCAATCATCAAGAATACCCACAGGGGATCAACTCTGACTGGGTAGAAGAAAAGCTGACGTGTACTACTATAGAACGGGATCGAATAGAGGGCTGCTGCCAAAGCAGCATACCATGGGGAACAGTCGCGTAGTGCTAGGTAGTAAATCAACATTATGAGTGATACTACGCTGAAAGTGTTGATGGCTCTGAAGGAGTTGTCAACCAAAGTGCCCGCTAGACGGGTGATCTGGTGTGCAAGCCAAGGTACTCCAATCCGATAGACAAAGGGACCGCTGGTTTCTGGCGATTGTCCTTCTAAGAACAGTTCCGCGACTCTTCCATAAGAGACTCCATCATCTCCGCGCCCATTTCCAGAACTTATTTGTGGCTGGTTCATTGAGTATATGACAAGTTGCGTTGATAAAAAGATAAGCAAGATAATTCCCCAACCGGTTTTATTCCCGGCATAGAATGAGACAGAAAGAATTAAAAAGAAGAATACGGAAATGCAAACAACCAACAATATCAGGATTGCTATCTGGATGAAAAAACTACGGTTGATAAAGCTTTTTCCAGCCAGTATAAGCGGGGTTATCCCATCTTTAATCAACCAGGAAAAGATGATTCCAAAAAGTAAAGATAAGAGTACCAATTTCGGATTTATCGATTTTATGAATTTTGTTTTCATAAATGATTCCTCTACAAAAAGGGTGTGATGTTTTTAATTAGTGAAATATTTTTACGAAAATTGCCAACTTTTCATGCGCAAGATAAAAGTAGAAAGATAGAAAACCAACACGGACACCTATTATATTATAATCACATTTATATAGAAAAAACCAACTTGCAGACTGGAAGGAGATTAGTGAAGAACGGGATTATTGTAGATTGTAATTGAGAATGGGGACGGAGTAGAAAACAAGTAAAAGAAGAAGAGATCTGTTCTCTATTTTAAAGAAAAAATGTTAAATAATCTCCAAGATTCATTTTTAAATATTATTTGTACATATTCTTTAATATTGAAAGGATAGAATCTTCTAATTTGAATTGAGGTTTCCAGCCAGTGTCATACATGAATAATGAACTATCCATTCCAAATCTCATATTTGTTTTCCCGTTTTCAAGAATAATTTGAGGCTTTTTCCCATTATTAAATTGGTATGTAATATCAACAACCTTTTTTGCAATATCTAATAATTTATTGGTAGTACTTTGACCAACATTATATTTATTTTTCCACTTTAAAGGTGATAAATCTAATAAAGCGACAATAGCTTTTGCAGCATCTCTAACATCTAACCTTTCTAATATTTGATCTCCGCAGATTATTTTAATTTCCCCATTATTTTTTGATTGTTCAATTAATTTGAAGATCAACTCATTTTCATCAAAAGATACATTTCCTCCAGTTAATGTGGGGAAACGAAGAGATGTGGCTGCTATATGCTTGTATTTCTTATTTAAAACATCGAGAATAACCTCGGTAGCAAATTTTGCCTGGGCGTAAGGTGATTCTGGTGCTGGTTTCATCTTTTCCTTATAGGGAGGTTGATTTTCAAAACCATATACTCTGTGTGAGGTGATATTAATTATTGATGGAATTTGTGACAAAAAAGCTTTGTGAAATAATCTGATTGTGAAATCAAGACTGTTTGCTATTTCTTGATATGGGTGATATGCACGCGCAAAACCCAAATGAATTAATATATCCACATGCCCAAGCTTTAATTTTCCTGATTCAAAATCAGAATAATTAAAGCATGAAATATCTTCTAGGTTTGAATATTTTGATAATTTATTTTTAGACCTGCCAACGAGCCATAATTTATAATTAGGTTTTTCTAAAAAAGGAATTAAGTGACTACCGAAGAAACCACTATATCCAGTAATTAATATTATCTTTTCCTTATTGTTATTTCTTTTATTTAAAATATTATATTGTTTGTTAACTTCTTTATTTCTCTCTAGGCTAATAACTTTATCAGCCGTTTGCCTTATTCCAAACTTTTTATTGTTAATAATTAAGGGTTCAAAATCCATGTTTAGCCAGCTTTTAATACAAGCTTCTACTTCATTAAAACCCATTATTGCGCGCAAACCTGTTATTCCTGTAAATCGCGGATTCATTTCAAAAATCTTGAACCCATCATCAGTTAACCTTCCTTGAATATTGATTGGGCCTTTTAAGCCGTATTCTTGCAATATTGGAAACAATTTATCAATTGTTTTCCAAACCTCCGAATTATCAATAGGTAATATTTCAATTGGAATACCATTTTTTAGTTTATTTATTGATGCCATACGTCCTATCAAGGTGCCATATTTATCTGTAACTAATTGAACAGAGATTTCTGACACTTGTGGAATTATTCCCTTTTCGACTGATTGAGTAAAAAAACTATAATTTCGGTCTAATCTTGAAGGATACGCAATTTCCTGAATTATGTATTCATCGCTAATACCAGATAAATCAGCAATATTCTTTACTATTTTTATCCCCTTTGATCCGAAACCTCCCCTCGGTTTTGCTATTAAAGGAAAAATATTTTTATTTTCAGAAAATATTCCTTTAATTTCATTTAATGAATAGGTTGCAACAAACGATTCTTTCATTAAAGGAAAATGTTCCCTCATTTTGTCTTTATTCCTGCTTAATTGGGAAATTTGTTTATCAGGGAGGATTATATTTAAACCATTATCAATCAATAGCTCCTTATTCTCAGATAATAATAAAACTTCGTTATCCAGGCTGGGAATCAATAAATCTAATTCATATTGTTTGTATTTCTTATTTATTTCTTCAATATAGTTATCTTCATAAATTGAAGGCGTATAATCATAAAGATCACAATCATATGCTCCAAAAGCATAGGGATTATTTCCAAATCCAACTGATGTAATTGGCAGGTTGGATATATTACAAGAATTAATTATCGATTGTCCTACTCCACTCCCTATACAATTTATTCCGACGCGAATGTGTTTGTTATCCATAATGTTTTCCCTTTTGCAATTTATTAGTTTTTCAAAGAAAACCTCATAATTTTTATTATATTTGATACCTTATCTCTTTGAATAATCGTGTGAAGAGGTAAACATAGAACTTGGATTCAAGTTATAAGTGCGACTTTCATTTCCTGAAAGAATACCATATCTGGTGAGGAGAACCCCGAGCATTTGCGAGGTTGATGGTTCAATCTCAACATAACTCGGTCAATATCTCTATCAGTTAAGTCAGCAATATTAATATATTTGTATATGGGTAAGCCGTGTATATTTTCGCATAAGTGCTCCTTTGATTTAGTCGTTGGAGAGGTATTCATCTTATCGCAGAGTACCTCTCTCTTGACTTTCAAAGTCACACTTGCTAGTTGAGTTCAGCTCTTATTCTTAACTTTTTCATTCTTCTTTTTGGAAGAATCTAATTTAAAAAAACCCTTCTTCAGTATCACAAAAAATTTATACAAAATACCTCCACAAAATTTAAAAAACCTGTTTTTATATAAAAATTTTTTCAATTTCTTCCATAAAAGAGATAAAAACCTTCCCCCTAAATTTCGCAGATTGTCTTGATTTTTATTGTAAGGGTTTTCATAATAATTTGTGAGTTCTTGAAGAAGGTCAACAATATTATTTTGATAGTTTGAAATTGTTTTTGCTTGCTGAATTATTTTAATATAAATAGGACGGTGATTAAATCCTAACTGCAAAGCTGATATGTAATGCTGTAATGCCAGAGCGGGTTTGTTGTTTTGTGCTTCATAATTCCCTAACCAATATTGATCATAGGGATTATCAGATTTCTTTAATAATTTCGCGGATCCAGAAGGTCCTAATCGGATAAATTTTTGAAAATTATTTCTGAATAATAAATCTCTTTTTTCAACAAGCATAATATATATATTTTCAGGCGCAGGATTCCCTGGAGATTGAAACAGATCCGTATCTAAAATCAGCCTTTTTATTTCATCATGAAATAAATAAATAAATTCGTCAATTATTTTAATAAAATTCAGGTTTTTTTTACCTTTCTTAGCTTCACGCAAGTAATAGCTTTCTGAAAATTTTACTCGGTGATAATAAGTAGTATTTGGACAAATTAAAGCCTTTAATCCATGGCTTAGAAATCTGAAACCTAACCCTTGTGTATCAAAACCATGGTTGGTGGGATATCCCCCAATCCTATCAAAAGCATTCCTCGTAATTAGAAAAGTTACAGATAAAGGGCAGATATTTCCTGGTTCGAAAAAAGATTTTATATTAATATTCTTCACAGCATTTTCGTGGTCAATGACATAATATATGTCTTCTATATTTGTTCCATTGAACATCACGGATTTGCTTTTCCCAACCCCATCGCAGCGCTTATCAAGCCAGAAATTGGTGATATTAAATAAGAAATCTTTCCCTAAAATATCATCGCTGTCTAGGCAGAAAATAATATCTCCATCGCTGTGTTCCACTGCGGTATTGCGTGCTGCCCCACCTCCTAAATTAGTTTCATGCTGAACCAATTTTATATTCGGATATTTTCGAGATAATTTTTCCATTATCTTAAAAGTGGTATCTGTAGATCCATCATCAACCATCGTCATGTCAAATGGGATAACAGGCTCTTTTTGGCTATAAATTGAGTCAACAGCCTCTTCAAGTGTTTGTTCACAATTGAAGCATGGGATTATTATTGATAACTTTTCCATAGAAAATTTTTTATGTGTTGCATACAGTATTTCTTTTGAAAATAAATTTTCAAAAGTTTCATTTCAAAGTATGCTTAACAAGTACTCTCCGTATTGATTATTAAATCCATTAGCTAATTGCAATAGCTGATCTTGATTAATTAAACCCATTCGATATGCAATTTCCTCTGGGCATGAAATCATTAACCCCTGCCGTTCTTCAATTGTTTGTACGAAATTGGATGCCTGCAGAAGTGATTCATGTGTTCCCGCGTCCAACCAGGCAATTCCTCGACCTAGAATTTTTACTTCTAATTGGTTTTCAAGCAGATATATGCGGTTGAGATCAGTTATTTCTAGTTCACCACGCTCTGAAGGCGCTAATCCTGCAGCATACTCGCAAACTTTTTCATCATAAAAATATATTCCAGGAATCGCAAAATTTGATTTTGGAACTAATGGTTTTTCTTCAATATTTATCGGTTTCCCCATATCATTTAATTCAATGATCCCAAAATCTTTTGGATTTTTGACAGGGTATGCGAATATGACAGCGCCAGTTTCTAAATGCGCAGCGGATTGAACCAAACTTAATAATCCACTACCAAAAAAGATATTATCGCCTAATACCAATGTGACTTTCTCACCATTAATAAAATCACTTCCAAGAATGAATGCATCCGCCAAGCCGCGGGGTTCGCTTTGAGTAATAAATTTAAAAACCAACCCCCATTTTTCCCCATTGCCTAATACATTCTGGAAATTATTTTTTTGGTCAGGTGTAGTGATGATTAATATCTCTGTGATCCCCGCGAACATCAAAATTGATAATGGATAATAAATCATTGGCTTGTCATAGATTGGAAGCAGCTGTTTGCTCAATCCAGATGTAATAGGGTACAGCCGGGTTCCTTTTCCGCCTGCGAGAATAATTCCTTTCATTTATTTGTTTCTCCTATACCTGAATAATTTACTTGCATTCAATCTTTTTAATCTGGTTTATATATTTTTACTGTTTTTCATTCATTTTTTAATTTATTATTTTTTCAACTTTTTCAATATATGATGATAAAAACCTTCCCAAGGTCTTAATATTAAGGCTTTTATTTGATATAAAATTGATTTTCTTTTCAACCAATCCGGTGGTGGAAAAAACCCCGGGATCGATATTAGAAAAAAATACACCGATTTTAAATAATGACGATTTAGATAATATCTTGATTGATTCCAATGAATATATAAATTTTGACGTGGGATTAAGTACCAATACCGGTAACGGAAATGACGTTGAAGAATCCTATTTTGGTATAGCATATTATGATATAACAATTCTTTTTTGGGGATTCCTTGTGCATACGCATCTTTGGATAAATAATAATATGAACCTCGATTATGCACTCTAAAAACTCCCATTTCATCAGTCAAGCACATTAATTTTCCTTTCGAAGTACATATAACTTGAAGTGGTACATCTCCTCCCCTTATTTTTTTAAAAGATTCTGGATAATGATCAAACACACCGTTTCGGAACATGATTGAACAGGTGGGTCCGCCGTTGTCACCCCCCATTAGATCCTTCAACGTTAAAACTGTTGGATTAACAAAACTTGGGGTTTTTACAGTGAATTCACCAGTTTCCATGTTAAGCACTTGGGCATGGTGTGTGCAGATGGTGAAATCAGGGTGCGTTTCGAAAAAATCAACCTGTTTTTGTAGCTTTTGTGGGTCTGTCCAATAGTCATCACCTTCGCACAAGGCGATATATTTCCCGTTTGCAACAGGAAAAACTATACCCGTAAAAGGGTGAACACCTTGTGAAAATTGGTTTTCTTCTTGGAAAATTGGCTTTAAAATATCAGGGAATTTTACCTGGTATTCTCTAATAATTTCAGCTGTTCTATCCTGAGACGCGTCATCATTTATGATAATTTCATACGGGAAGTTGGTTTTTTGCATTAAAAAACCGTCTAAAGCATCTTTAATATAATTCTCGTGATTATATGTAATACAACATATCGATACTGAGATATTATTTTTAGTTTCTATTAAATTCTTCATATCGGAACAATTTTTTTAGTTCTATTAAACCGCACCTCAAAATAATGTACTGAATATAAAAGACAGGACACAATAATGGGATTTTTTATTTAATCTCTGCAAGCATTTTCTGCCCATTCTAATTATACTCAAATTTAACAGGTGTTAGATATCCTTATGATGAGTGAATGTGTTTGTTCATATACATATCGTTCAAGAACCGATCTCCAGCGTTCGTAGTGCTGTCTGAAATGCGATGGTTCCGTTTGATACGAATTGGATGTACGGTATGTCCAAATATTCAGCAATTATTTTTGGGATTAGGATGATTGAAGAATAGTATCGCAAATCGTTTTAACTATCTCTTCTGAAAGATCCGGCTGCATTGGCAAGCATAGAATTCTACTAGATATATCCTCTGCTACAGGCATGTTGGTGGGGGAGACAAAAGGCATTTTATTAAGTGATGGGTAAAAATAGCGCCGGGGGTATATCTCTCTGCTGTTTAAAGCTTGTATGGCAGCCAATAACCGGGCTTCGCTTTCAAATAAAACTGGATAATAGGAAAAATTATAATCTGTATCAGGAATTTGCTTTGCTACTAGAGGTTTAATATCGTTAAGAAACTTATCATAAAATTGAAAGACATTTTTTCTATCTTTAATGATCTGATCAATATGATTAAGCATACAAAGCCCCATTGCAGCATGAAATTCAGAGTTTTTGCCATTGATTCCCAAGGCGTAATAATCATCACCCCGATGACCAAAACTCTTTAGTAGCCATAATTTTTCAGCCATCTCTGATGTATGGGTGATTATTGCACCGCCCTCTATAGTATGAAATAATTTGGTGGCGTGGAAGCTTAGTGTGGATAGATCACCATAATTCAACACGGAAGTGTTATTCACCCTACATCCAAAAGCATGCGCACCATCATAAATGACTTTCAAATCGTATTTCTCTGCAATTTTTTGAATTGCTGAATCATCGCAAGGAAATCCATATACATGAACGGCTAATATTGCTTGAGTGTGAACAGTTATAGCCTCTTCAATTTTTGAAGGGTCAATACAGAAAGTATGTTCCTCAATATCCACAAAAACAGGTTTGCAGTACTCCCAGAGGATGGCGTTAGTTGTGGCCACATACGAAAAAGGCGTGGTGATGACCTCACCTTGGATATTCAAAGCGCGCAGCGCTAGCTGCAACGCTATGGTGCCATTTGACACAAATTGAATGTATGGCACATCCAAATATTCAGCCAGTTTTTTTTCTAATTCCTGAACCAGTTCGCCGTTGTTCGTTACCCAGCCAGTTTCCCAGATGCGTTTTAGATAATGATTGTATTCTTCAAGAGGGGGCAAGTATGTTTTAGTTACATTTATCATTAGAATACCTTATTCCTGGATCGGATATATTTACCAGTTGAATGCTGGGCGAGTAACGCAAATAATTTTACTGGTATAAATAATATTATTCTGTCTGCTGTCATAGATTTCGATTATGAATTCGATTCCTCCAATAACGCATGAAAAGTTCCTTGGATTTAAAGCCATTTTCCAATTCCACATATTTTTCTTCGAGGATATTATTGTCGATCCTATCTAAGTCATCCCAATCATCAATGACCCATATAGGTAGACCGAGGTTTTGGAAGTATCGCATGGCAACAGAACTCTTAACAATTGGCACAACTCTCGTATACATTGCCTCCCAGGCCCTATGCGTATCTAGGCCGTTACCTGGTGGTGCCAATACAAATTTATAATTAGATAGTTTAAATAAATATTGTCTTGGGCTGGGCCAATTCCCCAATTCTTCCATATATTTAGAATGAATTGCATATTGAAGGGCATTTTCGCGTTCTTTAGGGTTTGTCTTTACATTGAAGCCAAATAGAATCTTATTTTTTTTATTTATGGTTAATTTTCTTAATTGATTAAAATAAATAATTCGGCCGTTTTTAAAATGATAGCGATTTTCAAGACCTATCGGAATTGGGATAACTCTTGGATGTTTGTACGTGTTATTTTGAGCAAACCAAACCTCAATTTTGTCATTTAAACAGGAAGTTAATTGCTTGTCTGCAGGAAGATCGGAATTGTGAGTTATTAATTTGACACGATTTTTTAATGTCGGTAATGCCTTCGAGAAAAATAAGCCTAAATATTGTGTGGCTATAAAAATAATATCCCCGTTTTTTACGGTGGCTGGGTCAATTGTTTGGTTTGTCTCATCGTAAATATGATCTGCAATTCTCCTGAACCCGTCTCCGCTAATATATGGATTGCTTGCAGGGCGGATTTTTTTTAGGATTATTTTTATGTTTTTATTTAATCGCCCAATTGCGATTCCTTTATGTTTTTCTATCATTGATTATTTAAATTTGATACTTATTATTATCATCCCAAAGTCTTTCATCGCGTGTTGAAGAGATTCAGTTTTTTATCTCACTTTTGAAATATGGAATTGAATTCTTGATCCCGTCGATAAGTGATACGTTAGGGCTCCACCCTAATTTAATTTTCGCTTTATTAATATCGGGTTTGCGCTTCAAAGGATCTTTTCCGGCGATATTTCCTTCAATAAACTTAACGGTTTTTTTATTATTCAACAAGCTATTAATCACTTCTGCCAAATCAAGGATAGTAATTTCCTCAGGATTGCCAATATTAATTGGCTCATGTTCCTCGCTGAGGAGAAGTTTTATAATCCCATCAATGAGGTCGTCAACATAACAGAAACTTCTGGTTTGATTCCCATCGCCATAAATTGTTAGAGGCTCACCTTTTATCGCCTGTTGGATAAAGTTTGGAATAACGCGACCATCATCCAATCTCATATTGGGTCCATACGTATTAAAAATCCTTACAATACCTGTGTTGATGCCATGGAAGCGGTGATAAGCCATCGTTAGCGCTTCCGCAAACCGCTTTGCTTCATCATACATAGATCGTGTGCCTATTGGGTTGACATTTCCCCAATATTCTTCTCTCTGAGGATGTTCAAGGGGGTCTCCGTATATTTCACTCGTTGATGCCAAAATGTAACGGGAGTTATTCGCCCGGGCAACGCCAAGTGTATTAAGTGTACCCAGAGCGCCTGCTTTTAATGTTTGGATTGGTAAATTTGGAAATCCGAATTTTGAGGATGGGTTGGGGCTGGCGGGTGAAGCGAAATGCATGACTGCATCAATATTTCCTGAAAGATAGATAAAATTCGAAACATCATGTTTGATGAATGAAAATGATGGATTTCCAATCAGATTCGAGATATTTTTAACTCTCCCGGTAATTAAATTATCAATACCAATAACTTCATGACCAATATCCACCAACCGGGTGCAAAGATGGGAACCTAAAAACCCTGCTGCCCCAGTAATCAGTATTTTCATATTTGTTTGATCCTTCCGTGAATATAACGGATAAATTTTTTATATAAAAACTTCTTGAATTCAAGTATTAAGTTCAACTTTCATTCAATTTTTTTTTGTGAGAACCCAGTTTATTACCGGATAATCAAATTCATTAATAAAAGACTTAAGAGTATGATAGTCAGGCCATCCATGGGTCTTATAAAGGGTTTCTATATATTCTCTATTCGCCCACTGTCCTACTTCGAGAATATTAAATCCACATGACTCAACTATGCAAGCTATGCCAATTGGAGTAAATCCCGTAAAAAAATGGTAAGGAACAGAATGGCTTATACTTAAAGATGGATTATTCATGAAGATAAATGCATCTTTTCTAAGCACGTTATAAATATTCCTTAAACATAAAAAGGGGTTGAAAAGGTGTTCAAGCGTTTGATTTAATAAAACAAAACCATAATTCTTTTTATCATCAGAATAATTAAAATCATAATGATTTTTATAATCCAAATATTCTAACTCGGGATCGTTTTTTCCGTTAAAAGTCAATAAATTATTAATTTTTGGTTGATATTTCAAAATAAAGGTATTAAATTCTAATAATGCGATAATTCTGGGAAAATCTTTTCCTTCCCATTTCCATTTTTTATTATTATTTAGCAGAGGCAATTTTTTATAACGATTCAAATATTCTTGATTCTTATTCTTAAGTATGTGTTTCTTATATAAACATTCAATATCATTTTCAGTTAATAATTTCATTAAAATTCTTAAGAAGATTTCAATTTCCATTCTAGAATTGGTCGGGTAACACCAATTATTTTCTCCACATTATTTGGCCGCCCTTTGCCACTATCATGAATCTCGAAATTTAAAATATTTTCAACTGCGACACCATAAATATCTGGGTAATGAGTCATAAAAGTTATTGTATATTTATCATCATTTAGAAAATTAGCCGGTATTGTGCACCATGCTTCTACTGTTCCGTAATTATACTTTTTTGATTTCGAATGTGTGTTAAAAACGCAAATTCCATCATGTGTATAAAGTTGAAAATTCATATGAAGAGGTAGGTCTGGCCGGTAATTGAATATATTAAATTTTAGAAAAATGGGTGATTCTACTGTTAAATAATCAATTCTGTTTTTCTTATCTGTGGATAATCCCGCATATATCAGCCGTACTGTTTCATTACCTGGAGCTTTTTGAATATCATCCCATTTTTGTTCATTTCTAGTTTCAGAATTTTTACTAAGATATTTTGCGATGGTTTTTCTGGGTGATCCTCTAAATTTTACCCGGCCGTTTTCAAGCCAGATTGCATCCGAGCAGAGATTCTTAATCGCTGCCATAGTATGGCTAACAAACAACACCGTGCGTCCTTCATGCGCTACATCATCCATCTTGCCCAGGCATTTCTTCTGGAATTCCGCATCGCCGACTGCCAGCACCTCATCCACGATCAGGATCTCGGGGTCCAGGTGGGCGGCCACGGCGAAAGCCAGGCGAACGTACATGCCCGAGGAGTAGCGTTTAACGGGTGTGTCGATAAATCTTTCGACACCGGAAAAATCGACGATCTCATCAAATTTCCGCTCCACTTCGGTGTGCGTCATACCTAAGATCGCCCCGTTGAGGTAGATGTTCTCACGCCCGGTCAGTTCCGGGTGGAAGCCGGTGCCTACCTCCAGCAACGATCCGATGCGCCCTTTTACCTTGACTTTGCCTTTGGTGGGCGCGGTCACCTGCGAGAGAACTTTGAGCAGCGTGCTCTTGCCGGCGCCATTGCGCCCGATGATGCCCAGCGCTTCTCCCTGCTGCACCTCAAAACTGATATCGTCCAGCGCCCAGATGTATTCACCTGTGTGTTCCGCCAGATCCTCCTTGCCGATCTTCAGGTAGGGGTCGGGGCGGCCGCGTGTGCGCGCCCACCAGCGGTTCAGGTCGCGCTGCAGGGATGACGCACCGATCACGCCCAACTCGTAGCGTTTGCTCAAATGTTCGACAGAAATAACTGTATTGCTCATAATTATTAATCACATCGGTGGGTTATTATACGGTATCCATGAAGGTGGATTCCACGCGGTTGAAGACCAGCATGCCGATAGTGAATACCGCCAGCATGAAAGCGAAGCTGTATCCCAGCCCGCCCCAGCTGGGAGAACCAGCGCCCAGAAAAGCATAGCGGAATGCTTCTACCACAGGCGCGATTGGATTGACATTCAACACCCACTGCCACTCATCCGGGATGGTGGAAGCCGGGTAGATGACCGGTGTGGCGTACATCCACAGCTGGATTCCGAATCCGACCAGGTAGCGCAGATCGCGGTATTTGGTCGTCAATGAAGAAATAATGATGCCGAAGCCCAGCCCCAGGCCGGCCATCAGAAAGATGAGCACCGGCAGCAGCAGCGCCCATGTCGTAACGTGCACATCCGACCCGCTGAGTATGAAATAGGCCAGAAAGGAGAGGAACAGGGCGAACTGGATGGCGAAGGTGATCAGATTGGAGATCAGGTCAGCAACCGGGATAGCCAGGCGCGGAAAATAGACCTTGCCGAACAGCCCTGCATTGGCCGCAAATGTGTTGGAAGTTTTCTTCAGACAGCCGGCGAAATAAGTCCATATAACGGTGCCGGACATGTAAAAGATAAAGCGAGGCAGTCCGTCGGTAGACAGGTTGGCGATGTTGCCGAAGATGACGGTGAACACCAGCGTGGTGATAATCGGTTGAATAAGGTACCACAGCGGGCCCAAAATGGTCTGTTTATAAGTAGAAACAAAGTCACGCCGTACAAACAGCATAATAAGGTCGCGGTAGTGCCACACCTGCCTCAGGCGCAGGTCCCACCAGGCGCGTCGCGGTTCAATAATCAGGTCCCAATCCTGTTCCTGTGCTTGGTTTTTATCGATCACAGCTGTTTTCATATATCCTGTATTATATTATGCAATTAGATCATAAATGATTGTAGCGGCCGGCATTATATCATCCCGAATTGAGAAGGCAATTCGGGCGCCTGGCTTTCTTGGATGGAAGCGGATAGCGGCTAGGCACTCAGTTAAAATGGTGGATTCTTCTGGTAGGCGAGGTGCGGGCGTGGTAGCAGGGGAATGGGATAAAATACCCTGAAGCCTTATGTGTATACTGAAAACAAATTATAAAATTATCAGGATCTCTCGATGCATATCCTTTTAATCTGCAGTACATATCCGGAGCATAACGATGCGCGCAGGGGCGTTTTTTTCCGCGACCAGGCTCGGGCGTTGAAGGCTGCGGGGCACCGTGTCGGTGTGCTGGTGGTCAACGGTATCAGCCCTAACGATTTTTTACTGTGCCGAAATGCTGACCCTGTCATTTCATTTGAAGATGGTATCCCGGTTTACCGTTCTGTTCGGCTGCCGATACCAATCAGAAATGCTGATTCCTTACTGCATCTCTGGTCAATGACCGCTCCGGCTGCATGGTTGTTTAAAAAGTACATCAACAATGAAGGGCATCCAGATATTTTACATGCCCAGAATTTTTTCTATGCTGGGTTGGCTGGTATTCGAATAAAGAGTAAAAGAGAATTGCCGTTTGTAATTACCGAGCATTCCTCTGCGTTTTTACGAGATGCGTTGAGCGAAAAACAAAAACAATTATTCAGTAGAAATATTGGCGCGGTTGACCGCTGTATGGCTGTCAGCAGTGCGCTGGCGAAAACATTGACAGAGCTTGTGCCGAGTTTATCCGTTGAAGTAGTCGGAAATATGGTAGACACTGATTATTTCAAACCCCACCCACCCCCTTCAAAAAAAGGTTTTGTATTTCTAATTGCCGCATCGCTGGATGAAAATAAATGCGTGGGGGATGCGATCAGGGCTTTCACGGAAGCGTTTTCAACTGATTTGAATGCCCAGTTATGGGTTTGCGGTCAAGGGCCGGAAGAAAAGAAACTGCATGCATTAGCTGCTGATTTGAACATCGCTGGGCAGATCAAATTTTTAGGATTTACAAACAGATACGGGTTGCGGGATTATTATTCGCGGGCGGATGTGGTAATTTCCACAAGCAAGTTGGAAACTTTCGGGCTGACGCTTCTCGAAGCAATGGCTTGCGGAAAACCGGTCATAACAACTAGATCAGGAGGGCCAGAGGATTTCACCACTTCACAGGTTGGTATACTCGTAGATATGGGAGATATCAAAGCTTTATCTGCTGCGATGCGCCGAATGGTTCAAAATTATAATAATTTTGATTCCCAATCGATCAGGGGTTATGTGGTCAGCAAATATTCCCAAAATGTGATTGCGGGAAAAATAACCGATATTTACCTGAGCATATTGGACCTGAATGGTAAAATTTGAAGTCACAAATTTTTAAAATTGGTGAATCTATAAAAACTTTTTTTTCGTGGAAAGAAATCTTTTTTTACCAAAAAATGTAGGTTGGAATGGTTAGTAATAGATTAGTGGATGGTTATTAATGCGAAAAAATAAAAAAGTCTGCATCCTCTCCTTTTCAAATATTGCTTGGGACAGCCGCGTACTGCGAGAAATCGATATGGCGCGCCAGTATTATCAGGTGGATGTGATTGGCTATGGCAGCTGGCAGCCGCCGGAGGGAGTCAGGTTCTTTTCTCTTGCGCGCAAAATTGTGTTCCCCCCATTAAAATATTTACTTTTGACCATGGGTAAATTGGATAACAAGTGTTTCGACTGTTATTTTTGGTTGAAGCCCCAATACAGGCAGGCGCTGGATATCATTGAGGAGAGTGAATATGATCTGGTGCATGCTAACGACTGGGACGCCTTACCAGTCGCAGCCAAAGGCAGGGGAAAAAGCAAGTGTCGGGTTCTATATGATGCACACGAGTTTTCCCTTGGCGTTAACGTAGTTATTCCTTTCAATAAAATCTATCAGTCCTATCAGCAATTTTTGTTTTCTAGTTACGGATCATTTGTAGATGGACGGATAACTGTGGCAAAAAGCATTGAGGCTTTGTATCAAAAGTATTTCGAATGGACATTTGATGTCGTGATGAACTCACCCATTTACCAAGAATCGAAGTTTAAACCTACCCTCCAAGATGAGATTCACCTTGTCCACCATGGTGGAGCGATGCCAGGCCGATTTCTTGAATCGTTCATCAAAATGATGAAAACAGCAGATCATCGTTTTTATTTGCATTTTTATCTATTGCCAACTTATCTGAGTTATCTGAAAAAGCTGAAGCAGTTAGCAAAATATAATTCACATATTATATTTCACGATCCTGTATCCCCTAACCTTCTTATTCAGGAATTATCTCGGTATGATATTGGGATTCCTCTAATTTATGTAGAAGAAAGAAGTTATGTAAATTCGCTCCCAAATAAATTCTTTGATTTTATTATGGCAGGTCTTATGGTTGCAGTTTCACCGCTGCCAATGATGAAAAAATATATTGATGACTTTCAAATCGGCATGTATTCAATAGATCGATCCCCGGAAAAATTGGCCGAGTTGTTAAATTCCTTAACAACCAATCAAATTAATCGCTATTAAAAAAGATCACTGGAAGCGGCAAAGGTGCTGAATGCTGATGTGGAAATGAATAAGCTTCACAAGATATATGAATCACTTCTCTAAACATTTTTCTGTAAATA
>Ga0114922_10001883_pt1 | contig 19867 bp, 17 predicted proteins | sample AartaG_FD_100975 | JGI IMG/M metagenome (GOLD analysis project Ga0114922, IMG submission 100975) | Deep subsurface microbial communities from Aarhus Bay to uncover new lineages of life (NeLLi) - Aarhus_00045 metaG | ecosystem: Environmental > Aquatic > Marine > Oceanic > Sediment | place...
ATTGAATATCCCGCTTTTTCTTCTCTGCTTCATCACGAGCTTGAGATTGTGCTGTTGTTCGGGAGGGGCGGATTGGTGATTCTCGCCTGCAGAGCCATCGATCTCCTTGCCGGCATCGGAGTCGGCTTGGACCTGACTGCGCGAGACGTGCAATCACGAGACCGCGAAAGGGGTCGGCCGTGGGCGATAGCCAAGGGATTCGACTACTCGGCTCCGGTCTCTGACTTCCTCCCCCTGAAGCCAGGGCTGAATCCCGACGATCTGCGGATGACCCTGACGGTTAACGGCGAGTTGAGGCAACAGGCAAGCACAGCCGATATGCTGCTGAGCAGCGCTGAGCTGATCGCGGCCGCTTCGCTCTATTTCAGGTTCGAGCGCGGCGATCTGCTTTTCACAGGCACCCCCGACGGCGTCGGGCCGCTGGAACGCGGCGATGCTTTAAAGATCGAGCTGGAAGGAGTTGTGGGGGCGACATTCAGAATCAACGATCCCGGATGCAAGCTGTCGGGGACTTGATATGTGTAGTGAGCTTAATAACCATCGGCCGGCATGAGCCATCACTTTCCGCTTGACCGCCGTTGCAAAAGGCGTATGATTCGCTCGCTATTACGTTGGAGACACCCGGGGCGGTGTGTGGAGCCACCGCGGAACTTGTCGCAGCAACGGGATGTCTATACCGGGCAAGACTTCTTGCGTGCCGCCTCCCTGCTCGTCGGTGAGAGGAGCCGGACGCTGACGGAATAAGCGGGCGGCCCCAGCCGGCTCAGGCCGCCCACATACAGGTGATCAAGATGCGCAAGTTTGTTTGGATCGTGGCGGTCCTGATGGCCGCGTTGCTCGCCATCCCTTCGGTCGGTGCGTACCAGGACGAGAAGCAGGCCCAGCAGGAAGATCAGAAGGAAAAGAATACAAAGAAGTTCAAGGGTGACATTGCCGAAGTCGGAGAGGATTTCGTCAAGGTCGCGCGCAAGAAAGCCAACAACAAGATTGTTACGCGGAAATTCGTCCTGACTGACAAGACGAAAATCGTTTTCGACGGCGAAGAAGTGGATCGCGATGTGCTGAAGAAGGGCACCAGCGTGATGGTCAAGTTCGTCAAGAAAGATAACAAGCTGTTTGCCATAAAGATCGCCAACAAGGACGACGAAGAGCAGCCGCAATAACGATCCCGGCCCTAACTTGCTAATTCTCAAGGGCTTACATCCATACTGACTACAGCAAACAGGGCGGCCGGGCTGCGCCTCGACCGCCCTCATCCACTTTCCGCCAGCCAGTGGGAGAGTCTTTCCACTCCATGACCTATAATGCCTGTGTGGAAACGCCGAACGGAGCCGGGAGATGAGGATTGTCTACCTTCTGGCCGCAAGCTATGCCCGCGGCGGCATCAAGATTTGCATCGAGCATTGCAACCGATTGGCCGCGCTCGGCCACGATGTGCAAATCCTCGGTTGTCATCCCGAGCCGGATTGGATCGAAGTGCACGTGCCGTGGACCGTAATGGGTAGCCGTCTGGGTTCAGAATTGCCTCAATGCGACATCGTGGTTTTTTCTTTCTACGAACAAGCATATTTCACCATGCAGGCTGCTCTGGAGAGCGGCTGTGTTCCTGTCTATTTTGCGCAAGGCGACGAGGTGGTTTTCGGCGATCCGGCAAAGGCCGAAGAACGCAAGGACCGTGACTCGATTCTCGCCGCCCAGGCCAGCGTGCGGATGCCGTACCCCCTGATCACCGTAAGCTCGGCGGCGGCGGCGAGAATAGAAGCGCTCGGGGGAAAGGACATCTCCGTCATCCCAAACGGCATCGATAGGAGTGTCTTCAAACCCCATACACGGGAAAATACCGTCCCACGTGTCTTCTGCGTCGGCGCGATCAGGTCGCTGTTCAAGGGGATCCCCGACATCTTCGGGGCACTGATGAAACTGCGAAGCGAGGAAATGGAGTTCAGCCTGGTGCGCGCCTCGGCGGAACCTGAGGAGGAGGTCGACCTGCCACTCAAGGAAGAGTTTCACCACAATCCCGCCCAGGAGATGCTGGCGCGGCTCTATGCGGGGGCGGATATATACGTCGGCGCGAGCAGTAACGAATCGTTCTACCTGACGCCGCTGGAAGCCATGGCCTGCGGAACGCCAGTGGTTTGCTCCGACCTGCCGGCCGTGCGCGAATACGCCGCACCGGACCGCGACTTCCTGCCTTTCCCGCCCGGAGACGTGCCAGCGCTTGCACGGCAACTTCGCAGGGCGCTACGCTACCCAGAATTGCGCCGGTGCTTAGCTGATAACGGCCTGGACGCAGCCGCGAAGATGGACTGGGATGTAATAATCCCCCGTTATGAGGAGTTGTTAAGAACACTTTGGCAGCGGCGGGAGGCTGTACACGAGAACCTGCTCCGCGAGTTAAAGAATCCCACCGTGCATTGGCAAATTGAGAACAGGGAGCTGGAATAACAAGCAGGAGCACGGCATCCCGCATCCGCCAAACCTGTGCGACACCGTTGCCGCCAGCTTTTTAGGGACCCCACTCACCTGGAGACTGGGGCAACCATCTCTCCGTGAGGTCTATATCTTTTCCAACGCCTGCAAAACGTCGGCAATCAGATCGTCCGGGTGCTCCAGGCCGATGCTCAGCCGCGCCAAACCCTCGCCGACACCGATCTTGGCCCTGATTTCAGCCGGGATCCCGGAATGAGTATGAGCGGCCGGGTGCTCGGCGAGGCTTTCGTTGCCGCCGAGGCTTACGGCAAGAGTGAAAACCTCCAGCGCGTCGAGAAAGGCGAACGCGGCTTTTTTGCTCGCCAGGTCGAACGAAATCAAGGCACCCGGGCCGGAGCACTGCTTCTCGTAGATCTTGCGCTGATTGCTGCCCTCGGGGAAAAGCTCAGGATAATTAACCTGGAGGACTGATGGATGCTTTTCGAGCTCCGCGGCGATTTTCATGGCTGTATCATTGGAGCGCCGCATGCGTATGTCGAGCGTTTCGAGGCTGCGGCAACTGAGCCATGCGCTGAAAGGATTCATTGTGGTACCGATCTTCGAGCGGAATCCCTTCACCTGTCTTATGTTTTGCCCATCACCAATGAGTGCACCGCCGACGAAATCGCTGTGACCGCCAATGAACTTCGTGCAGGAATAGACCACCAGGTCGGCGCCGTGCTTGAGTGGTTGCTGGAAGATCGGACCGAGAAAGGTGTTGTCGACCGCCACGAGCGGCCTGCGGCTGTTCTCCTCCATGCTGCGCGCTGCTTCGGCGACGGCACTGATGTCGGTCATTTCAATGCTGGGATTAGCGGGAGTTTCCAGGAAGACCATCCAGGGCGGCCCCTCGCGCTCCGCCAGTTCCACCAAGGCTTTGGCCGCGTGGTCGCCTGCCCGGATCGGCACATTGCGGATCCCAAGCTTGGTGGCGATCGTGTCCAGGAACTCCTCGGTGCCGCCGTACAGCGGTTCGGCATAGGCCAGGTAGGAATCCGGATCGAACAGCGCCATCAGCATCGTCGAGATGGCTGACATTCCGGATGAGAACGCCGCCGCGGCCTCCCCGCCGTCGAACACTCTGACGCGCGATTCGAAAACGCTGAGATTGGGATTCCCGATCCTGCTGTAGATTAAACCGGCATCCTCCGGTGAGCCGTGACCGTGGGTCACGTCGAAGAATCGAGCCCCTTGTTCGCTGGAATCGAACACAAAGGTTGACGTAAGATAGAGAGGGGGTTTGGCTGAATTCATCGCCAGTTTATGATCGTAACCCTCCTCGATGATCCTTGTCTCCGGCCTTAGCTTTTTGTGCTCTTCCATGTTTTCACCTAATATGATTAGGAGATTCTGCTATATTACGGTTTATTCACAAGCAATGTAGCCCGGAAGACAAACTAATTCAAGGTTTTTTGTTACGAAGAGCAGTGATGTGATGTAGTCGCTGCAGGTCAGCCGGTAAGGCCACGCTGCAGAGTCTTACCCATGCGGAACTTGACGGCCAGGTGCTGAGGGATCATTAACCTATCGCCGGTACGCGGATTGCGACCGAGCTTCGGCCTGCGCGTAACCACTTCGAAGGTCCCGAATCCGGAGAGAGTCACTCGATTACCCTTGCCAAGCTGAGCAATCATCATATTGACAATTCTCTTGTAGATCTCCTCCGCACGAGAGCGGGAGGTTCCCAGCTCTGCTGCTATCACATCGATAGCGTCGCTCTTTCTCATTCCACAATCCTTCCCTTCTGTGCTCCAGCAGGCTTCGCTCGCATCACATGGTACGCCAGCCGGATTGTTGCCTGGAAGAAATCCCTTATGCCTATTATATAATACAAAAAATTTATTAATGCAACCCTATACATGAAAGAAACTCCTGCCAAAATACAGAAACTTTGAAAAGGGAAGTATCAGTAACGGCATCACAATATATTGCTCTTCCCCGGAACGGCACATAAAATCAACTCCTGTTTTGTGAAATGGAAAAAACCTTAGGCATCGACATACGCCGCTCCCGTTCGGGGATTGCAGCCACTGTCTGCTCTCTGGACGGAGCCGGCGGAACTAATTATCGCGCGCTCAAAGATCTGAACGAACTCGATGCCATCATCGCGGCCGAGCGGCCGACCGCCGCTGCCGTTGCCTCGCCGCTCATCTCTCCCCTAGCCGGATCATCCCGCGCCCGCCACTCCGAGCTATCGCTGCGCAAACTGGAGCATCCAAGCTGCATGAATCGCCGCTTCGCACCAATCCCACTGCCGATGGTTAAAACGCTTGCACGGCAGGGAGCACGGCTTGCTGAATCCCTGAACCGGACGTTCCCCTCCCTCGCTGTCCTGGAAACACACCCGACAAGTGCCCTGGAGTTCCTCGGCCTGCCAAACCGGGAAGAAGGAATGGAAGAGGTGACAATTCTCCTTCAGGCGGGAATTGCCGGGAATCGAGCCCGAAGCCGCCGGGAGAGCAGAAGGGGTCGCAAGCTCGGAGCCCTGCTGGGTGCCGTGACCTCTATGCTGCACGCCAGAGGAGAGACCATCGTTTTCGGCGAAACCGGGCGGGCGGGCGAGACGATTCATCTCCCCCGTCCCCGGCGGGTGAAGCTCACTGTGCTCGATGTCGACGGCACCCTGACGAACATTCAGAGCCCCTGGCGGCACGTGCACAAGACTTTCGGATTGTGGGAAGGAAAAGGAGACAGGATACTGCAACGTTTTCTGTCGGGAGAGATTTCCTACGATCGCTTCTGTGCGCTCGATGTCAAGCTGTGGAACGGCATCGGCGTCCGGCTGGGCCAGGTGTTCGATATTCTCGATTCCATCGAGATCCGACCGGAAGCGCTGATTCTGTTAAAGCGGCTGGAAGACGCCGGGCTCGCAATCTCGATGATATCGACGGGCTTCAAGAGGGTGGCCGAAAGGATCATTCGTGCCGCCGGCCTCGACGGCAGGGTGGAGGTGATCGCCAACGACTTGAGAGTCTCGCGGGGACGCATCGGGGCCAAGGTTAACGTCAGCAACGACTCCGGAAGCTCTCGCTCAAAAGGAGCGCACCTGCGCCGGCTGCTGACCAGAACCGGGATCTCGCCGATCGAGACTTTTGCCGTCGGCGACGGCCCCTCCGACCGGGAACTGTTCGAGCGGAGCGCACAATCGCATCTGGTGCGGAAGTCCGACGATCTGCTGCGGGCCGCCGAACTGGCAACCCGGGCGCCTTGACACCCGCAGAAACCGCTCCCTATCATGGCTGACGCGGACACCCAGGCGCAGAAATGATTTGGAAACCGAACATTTCCAGTTGTTTCTTGTCAAAAAGAACGGAAGGGATCCGATGGCATGTGATTATGCTTCAATTGTTAAATGCGAGAATAAAATCGGGCGATATACCGCCGCGTTCGGGGGAAAGACTATGCTGAAGTGGGCTTCGTTGACAATGATGCTGATTCTCCTCACCGCGTCGGCAGCGGCGCAGCCATCCCCAGCCGAAAATCTGATCCAGGACCAGCAAGCCGCCAAGAAAGGCTCGCTGTTCGGCGGCCGCTTCTTCTTCATGCTCAAGGACGGAGAAACCTTCACCGGAGTTATCTATGCCATCACTGACAACGGGGAGGAAAAGGAAGTAGTATTTATTGACGGCAGGCGCTCTCCGCTCAGCGATTTTCAATTAATCAACTGCCGTAGCACCGAAATCGATTTCCCCGAGGACACCGATAAGATCAGGGACGGCGTGCATACCGTGATAATGGAGGACGGATCGGCGCTTTACGGCAAGCTTGCCAATTTCCGCGGCGGGAAGAGTGTCAACGACCGCTATTTCGAGTTCAACGATGGGCGCAGGATTGAGTGGAAAAAGGTCCAGAGGATTTATCTAAGATAGAAGCGGACTGCCTTAAAACCTCAGACTAAGCGTGAACACCGTTCCTTCCGGGTTGGAATGCAGAACCAGGCGAAGCAGCTTCCTCCCGCTCCGATACCTCCCCTTTAATTCAGATTCCTCCTCGAGCCGCCATCCGCGCACCTCCATCTCCCGCTTGTAGAATGCACGTACCTCGTCGGGGGTGCGGCCTGAGCGGATAACCGCGGAATGGTATTTCCTCCCCTCGCCGGGCTCCACGCTGCGTACGACTTCACTGCCCGGCGGCAAAGGTACCTCGCCTAGGAAGAGATCGATCCTCTCCCAGCGCCACCATGCAGCAGCAGAGGCGATAACAGCGACAGCAGCGGTCGCGATACCGAGAATCACAGCGCTCTTTGCCAGGCGCGTTGCCATCGACGTTCTCCCAACGACTCAATCAAACTTCTTCTTGGCAATCCCGTTCCCTGCTTGTAGGCTTCACTCTATCAGGGGAGGAGACCGTGAAACTCTCTGTCATAGTGCCGGTCTACAACGAACGTGAGCTGGTAGTCAAGTCGGTAACCCATCTTCTCGACAGCGATCCCGGTGTGGAGCGGGAAGTGATTATAGTCGACGACGGCTCCACCGACGGCACGAGGGAGGTTGTCAAGAAAGAGCTGGAGCCTCTGGTCGACAAGGTTATCTACCAGCAGCGGAACCAGGGCAAGGGCGCGGCGCTGCGGACCGGTTTCGCCGCGGCCACAGGCGATTTCGTTATACCCCATGATGCCGACATGGAGTACGACCCGGATGATATCCCCAAACTGCTCGAGCCGGTTCTAAAAGGCAGGGCGGACGTGGTCTACGGTTCGCGCTTCACGGGCCCCCACCGCAACATGTTCTTCTTCCACTGGATCGGCAACCGCTTCCTCACCTTCGTTACCAACTTGCTCTACAACACCACCCTCTCCGACATGGAGACATGCTACAAGCTGATCCGTCGCTCGCTGCTGGACGGCATTGAGATCCGCAGCAACCGCTTCGGCGTCGAGCCTGAACTGACCGCGAAGCTGCTCAAGAAAAAGGTGAGGATTTACGAGGTGCCGGTCTCCTACTACGGCCGTGAGTTCGAAGAGGGCAAGAAAATCACCTGGCGCGACGGCTTCACGGCGCTCTGGGTGCTGATAAAGTACCGCTTTGTCGACTGACGGAAAGCGAAAATGACAGGCGGGATCGACAGACCCGGCATTTTCATCGCCGTAGCGCTGTTCCTGGCGCTGGCGGTGATCTCGACGTGGCCGCTGGCCACAGATCCCGGCCATCTCGATCTTGCCAGCAGCAGGGGCAACGATCCGCGCTTCAACACCTACGTGGTCTTCTGGGGGGCGCACGCCCTGCTCACCGACCCGCTTAACCTGCACCACACCAACATGTTCCACCCGGAGCGTTACACATTCGCATACTCCGATATCGAGCTCTCCTCGAGCCTGCTGATGCTGCCGGCGATACTTATCTGGTACAACCCGGTTCTCACTTGCAACTTGCTGGTCTTCGCCTCGATAATCCTGGGCGGAATCGGATTCTTTCTACTCGCTTACGACCTGACCTCAAGCCGCGGTGCGGCGCTGTTCGGAGCTGTGGTGTTTGTCTTCAATCCGGCGCACTTCGGCCGCTACCTGCAGATACAGTTCTTCGCCGACCAATGGCTGCCGTGGATGGCATGGGCCCTGTTGCGCTGGCTCAGGGAGAGGCACTTGGGATGGGCGGCCGGCGCCGCGCTGCTGTTCTGCATGCATGCCCTGACCGGCTCTCACAACGCGGTGTTCGGAGCGGTGTTCATCGGCCTGGCGTTGCTTTGCTACGCGGTTTCCGACAAGCTGTGGAAGCGGGCGCGGTTCTGGCTGGGCGCGGTGCTGATAGCTGCTGTCTCCGCCCTGATACTCCTGCCGATTTTCTGGCCGTACCTCATCGTGCAAAAAGACCTGGAAGTACAAAGGGTTGAGAACTTCGACGCCCTGCGCGCGGGATCAGCGGGGGCCTATGAGCTGCTATCATCAGGATCACGTTTGTACGAATGGATCGACGATAACCTGAAATGGCCGTCGGGCATGTTTCAAGGGCGGCTGCGAGGATTCCTGTTTCCCGGATTTGTAGCCGTCATTTTAGGCCTGATGGCTTTTCTTTCTCCGAATAACAAGAGCAGGAGCGGGCATAGAACCAGGTGGCTCGCCTGGGCACTCGATTCGGCAGCACTTACTGCCGCCTGGATAGCCGTGATGCGGGCAATCACCGGTGCCGAAACCGTCTATCTGCCGCTGCTACCGATTCCCTCACCCCCAGCCTGGCTGATCGTCTTAATCGTTATTGTGGTCGTCGCTGTAAGATTGATCTGGCTGGGAGGCCATTCCCATGTTCTTGTGGAACTGGGTCGTTGGTCGAGGCGAAGCCTGAGAATCGATAAAAATAAACTCTTCTGGCTAATTGTTTTCATTTTCGGTTTGATCGCGGCCCTCGGTCCCGACGCGGGACTGTATCAGATCCTGGGCAGGTTACCGCTGGTGAAGCTGATAAGGGTGCCCCGCCGTTTCATCCTGCTGGCGACATTTGCGCTGGCGGCGTTGGCAGCCTACGGGTTCGCCGCGTTGATGCGCAGAATGGAGAAAAGGTCACGCCGCATTCTTCTTACTTTGCTGCTCGCCGTTATCTTCGCCGCCGAGGCGTTCTACGCCCCGCTGCCGACCTACACCTTCGATCCCAATCCGCCTGAGCTGTTTAAATGGCTTGGGCGGCAGGAAGGTGATTTCGCCGTGGCTGAATTCCCAGTCGATCCGCTCAACTACGGCGGCAACATGCGCCGCGTCTATTACAGCATTCACCACTGGAAGAAGCTTCTCGTGGGCTACAGCGGGTATCAATCGCAGGAGAACAAGGAGCGGCTCACCAGATTGAACAGGACCTTCCCCTCCGACGAATGTATCGAGGAGTTGCGCAGCCTGGACGTCCGCTTTGTGATTGTGCTGGAGAATCGCCTCACGGCGGAACAAAGGGAGGCACTCAGGTCGCAGGCACAACTGGTCTTCGATCGCAATTTCAACGGCGCTATGGTTTACCGCATCAGGACTTCTGAAGAGTGAGGATATAGCCTGCCGGCTCCTTACGCTGCCCCACCTCCGCTACCCTGACCATCCAGCGTGTGCCGTTGCGGTCGGTGCAGGGACGCTGAGTGCCTGCTGCGCTTTTCAGCCACGTAATTTCCGTGACGAACGACGATGAGAAAGCACGCATTACAGGTCCGATCGGACGCCCGCGCATTTCCGCATCGGATCCCAGGGTTTCTCTTGCTGTTCGGTTGGCCTCCAGGATTGTGCCTTCATGATCGCAGACGATTATCGGATCCTCGGCGTCCTCCGTTAGCGCCGTTGTGAACAGGCGGTAACGTTGGGCTTCGCCCGAGCTGCGGGCCCTTACGAGCGCCCCGGCAAGCGCTCCGGCTATGTCCCTGAACAGAATGAGGTGCCCTCGATTCAAGGCATATGGACGAAGGCTGCCGAAGTGCGCTCCGCCGATCAGATTCTTGCCGGCATGCAAGGGCACCGACACGTAGGAACGAATACCCTCGTTATATAGCAGTTTCTCCAGCGGCGGCAGCCCTTGGTCCTTAAGGTCATTACGAATGATTCCCTCGCGCAGCCAGAGCTCTTCCTCTGCCGGTTGGTATTCGATACCAAGAGTCTGGGCGACACGCAGGTCGCCGCCGGACGCGCCCGCCTCGGAATAGAGTGCAACAACACTCAACGCCTCGCGCTCGGCGTCGATCGCGACCACCAGGCCGAAATCGATCGGCACCGTGTCCCTGACGCGCGAGATCAGCTTCGGCAGAGCCTCTACCGGCCCCGCACCGGTCGAAACAATTCGAATCAGCTCCGCTGACAGCAACTTCTCCGCCTCGCCCACCTTCTGCGAGGTAATGTCCAGGATGTTGAATAAATGGCGAATGATCCCGTCCGACGACGGCAGCACGGTTATGGCGACGCTGACGGGCACCCTCGTTCCCCAGCGCGAAACGATACTGCTCTCCAAGCCGGAGACTCGCGAGCGGTCGCCGACCTTGTCAATCATCCGCACCAGGTCCCGCGTTTGCGGACTAAATAGGTCGCTCATCTTTTGGCCGGTGGCCTCTTCTGGTGCGACGCCAAAAAGCTGCGGCGCCGCGCCCCCAAAGAATTCGATCAAGCCGTCCTCGCGGGCGACGATGATCGCGTCGGCGGAGTTCTCGACGATCGTCTTTAATTGATTTCGCACCGCGATCACCTCCCGCTCGAGCTGCTCAAAGCGGGTGATGTCGCGGCACTGCCAGAGCATGACCATGGAACCGCCAAGCTCCAGCAGCCTGACCTGCGACCAGAAATGCCGGTTGGAGCCCGACTTGTGGCGCAGGCCTATCTCGAGAACGACGTCTCCGTCCTTCAGCCGGCCGATAAGTTCATCCGACGTCCACGGCTTCTCCGCGCCGAAGGATTTGCCGAGATACTCGTCGAGCGGCCTGCCGATCACCTCGTGTGCATCGTGGCCAAGCGTTTGAGCGAGGCTGTCGTTAATGAAAGTGATCAAGCCGCCTTCTGCGCTGACCATCATCGATCCCTCTTCGAGCTCCTCGAAGAGTCCGGCGTATTTTTCCTCAAACGGCGAGCGGGCATGCCCGGCTCTCTGAGCGCGAAGCAAACGAGCCAGATCGATGTTTACTCGGACGGCCTCTACTATCCGGTCGGCCTGCTGCGGCCTCTCTTCGGCGACGAAATAGTCGTTGGCGCCGTCCTTGAAAGCGCGCGAAATAATCTGAGGCGATTCCACAGGTGAGAAAAAGAAAAACGGCAGCAGCGGATCCTTCTCGCGCACGCCGGAGAGCACCTCGAAACCGTCGTTCTCTGCTTCGAGGTTCAAGCCGCATATAACGGCGTCGAACTCGCCGCTTTCGACAAGCCCCGGCACTTCCCCGGCCGCGGCTGACTTGGCGCTCAAATCATCGCGCTGCTGCAGGCGGCCGCCGGCTTCCTCCGATATGGGATTATTTTCAAGAACGAGTAAAATCCTGAGTAAACTCATGGTAAGGCAGCCCCCTGCCCGGATGTTGGATTGTTGTCGGCTCGGTAATATTGTAATCCAGCAGGAGACGACGCTCAATGCCAACGGATGAATATCAACTTTCTATGGAACTTCGAGAATCAATTCAGGCTGAGACAGAATGAAGTGCAATCGGAAGCGAAGCAATATATCCCTGCCGATGATTCCGGCCACTTTCCGGCGCATGCCCATCTCCAGCTTGGAGAGGTCGAGCACGACGAGAGGCACATCGCCAAGCACGAGTGCGCTCACCTTGAGTTTTTCCGCTGAGAAGAGGCGTCCCTGCTGCATCACACCGCCGGGCCCCCTGGCCGTCGCCTTGGCGATGGTTCTTTCAGGAAAACCGGGAGCTATCTGCTCGTCGAACCAAAGGGAGTCGACAATCGTTGTTTCCGATTCCAGATCGATTAAGTACGGAGCATCTCCTCCACCATTGATGCTCACCAGAATTTCGGGCAGCGGGCCGAGGAAAAGCGGAGCTCGAGCCGCCGCGCGCTCAGGATCTATCTTTAAAATGATAAGGTCGGACCGGTCGCCCCTGGCGAGTTGGAGTATCCCCTCGCTGATATCCAGTGTGAAACTGAATCGTTTGAGAAAACCGATGCCGACGATGCCCTGCGTTCCGTCCGCGAGTTCGCTGTCGGCCACGACGATCGCTGGAACTCTCGATATCGTGAGTCCGCCTAAACCGAGGCTCTCGATCAGCGTTCCCTCGCCGGAATACGCACCAACGCCGGGGTTCTGCACAGACAATGATCCGAACCGTTCGAGCCCTAAACTGTCGGCAAGGCTTTTTCTCAAGACCAGGTACCCGGAGTAAGCCATGTCGACACGGAATGGCCCGCTCTCCTCGCCGTTGATGGACAACATGATGACGGTGTCGAAATCATCGCCGCGGGGCACCAGATCGATGGTTGTTTTCTGAAAAGACGCCGAAATCTGAAAGCAGGGTTCATCGGCCAGATAGCGATAAAACTCAAGCGTACGGCGAATGCCCGTCACGGCTTCGTCCCCGAGATAATCCAGCAGGCTGGGAGCAGCTTCCGCCACCTGCAGCGCTGCAGAGAAATCCCCAGAGTCCGCCAGCAGTCCGCCGAAATCCCGTAGAGCCTCTCCGCGAAAGCGCCCGGATTTGACCGCCTCCCTGAAATGCATGACCGCCCTTTCGTGCCGGTTCATGCCCGCCGCAAGCCGCCCCATGCCGAGGTGAGCTTCGACGCACTGCTCGTCAAGCCCCAGAGCGGCAAGAAGCGCCGATTCGGCGTCCTTGTACCGGCCGGACCTCAATAGAGCCAAACCGTAAAGCGCCTGAGCTTCCGCATCCAACGGTGAAAACGCGGCTAAACTCTCTGACAGCTGGAGGGCTTCTTCGGCCGAATCGTTTTTTAACGCCCGCTCAATCTCATCGAGCGGACCATCTTGAACCGCCATCACCAATCCCGATGAGAAACAGCAGAGAAACACCGGAACCGTTAACAAAGTGACAAACCTGAAGCAGATCGATTTCATGGCGCTTAAGCTACGCTCCGTTTTACCATCAAGCAGTAACGACGGTGACACATAAATAGCAGCCCAACCGACGTTGCATTCAGCTGAATCAGTCTCCACCCCGATTATCGTCGCCGGGGCCGCTGTTTATTCCCTTCCTCCTCAGCGAGGCCATCAGGGCCTGGGATGTCGCAAGCCCCATAGGAACAATGCTCAGGAAAGCCGTTATCAGCTGCATGTTGGAAAGCTGCTCCAATTCCTTCTCCGTGAATTCCCCTCCCGGTCCGGGCGAGGGCGGTCCGGCCACAAGCACCAGGATGAAGAAAACCGGCAACATGAAGACGATCAGCCGCCAGACAATCGACCACCAGCACCACGGGGAAGGCTCGAAGTCGTAGTTTTTCCTCGACTCAAGGCTTGCCGACCATTGATATAGGAAAAAACTGACCATCACCAGAGCGGAGAGGCCCAGCACTCCGAGGGCGGTCAGCACGCCCGTCAAACCCAAAACTATCCCGACGACGAGCATCGCGAGATTCACGCGCAGCCACATGCGCAGTCCCAGAAGGAGATTATCTCGGTGAAAAAGGCTCTCGAAGCCCGCAAGCCGCTTCAGTTTTTCTATGTCTTTGGCCATGACCAATTCATCTAACCGGGGCGCCAGTTGTAGCACAGCATGGTATACCCCGCAACACGCCGCTTTGCTATATATTCTTAATGGGATATCCGTAGTGGGTCTGCAATCACCGCTTAAATGCGCAGAAAGGAGGTAAAATCAGGCATGTTCCTAGCATAATAATGTGAATACGCTAAATGTTCTAATTTTATTTGACAAGCAGGCGGTTTCTCTTTCACAATTGTCAGGGGATTACATCAATCGACGGGCATGCTTCTGCGTTTTTCAAATCCCCCAGAATCGAACTCTTTGAGGAGACCATGGACAGAATTGATGCCGAAATCCTTAAAAATCTTCAGTTAAACGGCAGGATCACCAACAGCGAGCTGGCCAAGCGCGTCAGCCTGAGTGCCCCATCCGTGCTGGAAAGGGTACGCAAGCTGGAGGAGTCGGGCGTGATCAGTGGTTATGCTGCGCGAATAAATCCCGACAAGATCGGCCGGGGAACAACATGTTTTGTCGCGGTGAGCCTCGCGCTGCACCAGCAAGACAGCATCGTGAGCTTCAAGGCGGAAATCGACAACATCCCCGAAGTTCTGGATTGTTTTCATATCACCGGAGAGGAGGACTACCTGCTCCGCGTGACCGTGCGAGATATGCAGCACTACCGCGATCTGCTACTGAATCGGCTGACCAAGATACCGGGCCTCAGCAAGCTCAAAACAATGGTTGTTCTATCACAGATAAAAATTAAAACGGAGCTGGAGGTCGACTCTTCGGCCATCGATCGGGAGAGTAACAACCGCAATCGCGGCCGGAACAGCGGGAAAAGGGGAAGCAAGACCAAGTAAACCAGTCGATGAGGAGGATTGATCATGAGCGATTCGGTGGCACTTGGTGCCGGCGTACAACGCTACGTTGAGGAGGCGGAGCGAATGCAGGTGGCGCATAGCCGCTATGTTGCGGAGATGCGCAAGCTGAAATTCGACACTATCGCCGTGCACGGTCTTTACTCGGTAGAAGAAGCTATCAACAAGAACCAAGGGGCCGTAATCGAACCGATTTATATGAGCACGTCGGAGGCCTATCGTGACTCCGACGAGCTCGAAGCCGCCCTGGCATATCTCATTCCTTCCTGGGTTTACACCCGCATTCATAATCCAACGGTTCACTATCTTGAAACTACGTTGGCTCTGCTGGAAGGCTACGGCTGCGAGTGCGAGACGTCAGCCCTCGCCACATCCTCAGGTATGTCGGCGGTGTTCATGGCCACCGATCCACTCCTCGTCAGAAAAACGGGCTCGGAAAAGCTGAACTTTGTTGCCACGGCTCAGTGCTACGGCGGCACCTTCCAGCAATTCAGCGCCCGCAGGATGCAGGAGCAGGGCATCGAGGTCCGCTGGGTGGTGAACGCCCATGACACCGAGGAGTGGGCGTCGCTGATCGACGAGAACACGCGCTTCCTCTACGGCGAGATGCCGAGCAACCCCGGGCAGAGCATTTTCGACATCGAGGGCGTGGCTGAGGTAGCTCACCGTGCCGGAGTGCCGCTGATCGTCGATTCCACTGTGGCGACCCCAGCGCTGATGCGTCCGCTGGCGCACGGCGCCGATATTGTGGTGCACTCTTCCAGCAAGTCGATGACAATGAGCGGCTTCGGCATCGGGGGCGCGGTCATCAGCCGCAACAACATCGTCACCAACGTCGACAATCCTCAGATGAAGGAGAACTTCGCCTTTTACGCCAAGCTGTTACCCTTCCGCGACTACGGCCCCTGCGTCTCGCCTTTCAACGCTGGGATCACACTCGCCGAAATAAAAACGCTGCGCTGCAAAATGGAAATGGTAAGCCGCAACACACAAACGGTCGCGGAATTCCTAGAGACGCATCCGAAGGTGAAACAGGTCGACTACCTCGGCCTGCTATCCGACCCCCTGCACGAACTCGCGTCCAAATACATGAAGCTGGTCGACTCGCAGGGTCCCGACGGCAAACCGGTGAACCTTTTCGGACATCTGATGAGTTTCCGCGTCGACGGCTCGGCAGAGGATACAAGAAACGTCTTCGACCGCTTCCGCAGGATTTACCGCGCGACCGATCTCGGGCGCATCAAATCAGTCGCCACAATCCCCGCGATCTCCACTCACCAGCAGCAGGGCGAGGAAGCGCGCAGGATGGCTGACATCCCCCCGACTCTGATACGGCTATGCATCGGTGGAGAGCATCCCAACGACATAATTGACGATCTCGACCAGGCACTCGCAGTTGTCAAATGAGGTGAAAGTAATGAAGTGGAGATTGGCTCTTCTCGGATTCGGCAACGTCGGCCAGGGGCTGGCAAGGCTCCTGGTGGAAAAGCGGAGCGAACTGAAGACCAAGTACGATTTCGAATACGCGGTGGCAGGTATTTACGACATCAAGATGGGCGGCATCTGCGCTGAGGAGGGAGAGATTGATCTCGAGAAGTTGTTGGAGATCGTCGGCGCAGGGGGGATGATCACCGATTACCCCGGCGCCCGCGAGGACCTCAACGCCCTGGGTTTGATCGAGATGTGCAAGCCCGACATCCTCGCCGAGATGACCTTCACCGATTTCGAGACCGGCCAGCCGGCAGTCAGCCACTGCCAGCAGGCGCTCGGCAGCGGCATCCATGTCGTAACCTCAAACAAGGGACCTGCCGCTCTGGCAAAAAAAGAACTCTGGAAACTGGCATCCGATAACGGCGTGCAATTTCGCTTCGAGGGCACCGTGATGAGCGGCACACCGGTTATCAACCTCGCCACCGGCTGCCTCGCGGGAGCCAAGATCTACGGCTTCAAAGGCATCCTCAACGGCACGACAAACTTCATCCTTACGAGGATGGAAGGGGGGATGACCTACGACGCGTCGCTGGCTGAGGCGCAGGAACTCGGCTATGCCGAAGCCGACCCCACCGGCGACGTGGAGGGCTGGGACGCGCTCGGCAAAGGCGTGATCCTCGCCAGCACGCTGATGGGAGTGGAGTTCAAGATCAATGAAGTGCCGCGCTTGGGCATCAGCCACCTCAAGCCCTCGGATATCGAAGAGGCCGGGAAGGAAGGAAAGCGCTGGAAGCTGCTGGTCGAGTGCAAGGACATCGACGGCGAGGTTTCGCTCAAGGTCGAGCCGATGAAAGTCGACCTGACCGATCCCCTCGCCTCGGTGGGCGGCGCCACCAACGCCCTTACGTTCGAAACAGACGTGCTCGGACCGGTGACGATCGTCGGCGCCGGCGCCGGCCGCAAGGAGACCGGTTTCTCTATCCTGATCGATATACTGTGGATACACAGCATCGCTCGCGGCAAGCCGCTTCTGGACGCCGGGGGGGAATGACCATGAAGATGTTGATCGCCGGAGAATGGACCGATAGAGATAAAAAGATAAATGTATGCAACCCTTACGACGGCTCGGTGATCGATCAGGTGCCCGAGGCCTCGGCAGGTGATGTCGACGCAGCCGTGGCCGCTGCAGTCATAGGTTTCGATGAGTACAAACGCGTCCCATCGCACAAGCGTATCGAGATCCTCTACAAGGCTGCCGAGCTGATTCGGGCGCGGCACGAGGAGTTCGCCCGCACGATCGCCAGCGAGGGCTCGAAGACAATCCGCGAGGCGCGCGGCGAGGTGAGCCGCTGTATCAACACAATCGCCATATCGGCGGAGGAGGCGCGGCGTATCTGCGGCGAGACGCTGCCGTTCGATTCCTTCCCCAACGGCGTCAACAAGAAGGGTTTCTATTACCGCTTCCCAATCGGCGTGATCGCCGCTATCACCCCCTTTAACGATCCTCTAAACCTCGTCGCCCACAAGCTCGGACCGGCTTTCGCCGCGGGCAACGCGGTGGTTCTCAAGCCGGCGACGGTAACGCCGCTCTCGGCGATCAAGCTGGCCGAGGTGCTGCTGGAGGCCGGGCTGCCGCCGATGGCGCTGCAGGTGATTACCGGCCCGGGCGATGTTATCGGCGATCCGCTGGTGGCCGACGAGCGTATCAGGATGATCTCCTTCACCGGCGGAGTCGATGCGGGGCTGCGGATCACGAAAAAAGCCGGGTTGAAAAAGATCGGCATGGAACTTGGCTCCAACTCGCCGACGATCGTGATGGACGACGCCGACATCGATCCCGCGGTTGATAGCGGCGTCTCCGGCGCCTTTTGGGCCGTGGGACAGAACTGCATCGGGGTTCAGCGGTTGCTGGTGCACGCGCCGGTTTACGAGGAGTTCCGCGACAAGTTCATCGCCCGTACGAATAAGTACAAGGTCGGCCCGCAGCTTGAGGAAGACACCGACATGGGCCCGATGATCACCGAAGGCGAGGCGATGCGGGTCGAGGAGTGGATCGAGCAAGCTGTGGACAAGGGCGGCGCGCTGCTGACCGGGGGCGGGCGCGACTACACGCGCGTGCAACCGACGGTGTTCGAAAAACTGCCGGCTGGCTGCCACCTCGATGTCGACGAAGTCTTCGGACCGGTCGTCAGCCTCTATAAGGTTGAGACGCTGGAGGAAGCGATCGAGAAGGCCAACTCGGTCAACTACGGCCTGCACGCTGCGATTTTCACCAACGACCTCGGGCGCGCTTTCAAGGCTGCCTATGAGCTCGACTGCGGCGGAGTGATCATCAACGAGTCGACCGACTATCGCCTCGACATGATGCCCTTCGGCGGTGTGAAGCAATCGGGGCTGGGGCGCGAGGGGCTCAAGTTCGCGCTGCAGGAGATGACCGAGCCGAAGGTTATCTGCTTCAATCTGTAAGATATCCCCGGATAACGAATGGCGCGGGGGGTTATGAAACCTCCCGCGCCACACAAATTCATCACCGGAGAAAACCAACCACCGCCGGCTTTGCGGTTATCGTTCAAGCAGCCAGCTGAGCCATCGCCAGAATCACGATCAACAGCGTAGCGACCAAGGCAATCGTAGCTTTTCTCATTTCCCTCCTCCAGTCAGACTCGTTAGTTGCGAAGCATTCTCAATTAGATATTACGAATATCACGGGCGGAAGGTTCGCTGCAATCGATAATAATTATTAGATTGGGACTGTAACGAAAGCCGCGAGCCTGAACACAGGCCCGCGGCTGTTTCAGTTTGTCCTGCTCCGGCCTCAGTCGGTTCCTGCTTTGGCGGGTTTGAGCTCCCGTTTCCAGAAGGTCATCCACGACGGCAGGCGAATGAAGCGCAAGTCATCCATCAGCGAGTAAACGACCGGCACAACGACCAGTGTCAGTAAGGTCGAGGTCATAAGTCCACCAATGATCGCCACGCCCATCGAGGCCCGGAACGAAGCGCCGGCGCCGAAGCCGATGGCGATCGGCAGGTTGCCGAAGATCGTCGACAGCGTCGTCATCAGAATGGGCCGAAGGCGCCGCGGTCCCGCGGTAAGGATGGCATCGGTTCGCTCCATGCCCTGCCGCCGCAACTGATTGGTGAGGTCGACGAGCAAAATGGCGTTTTTTGTCACCAGCCCGAAAAGCATGATCACGCCGATCATCGACATGATGCTGATCGAATGCCCGGCGATCAGCAGCAGCCCCATCGCACCGGAGATCGAGAGCGGCAGCGAGAACATGATGGTGAAGGGGTGGACGAAGCTTTCGAAGAGGCTGGCCAGCACCATGTAGATGATGACGATAGCCAGGAAGAGAGCGAAGCTCATGCTTTCGAAGCTCTCCTGCATCACCTCTGCCATACCGACGATCTGCGGCGAGACGCCGGGTGGGATGCCGACCTTGTCCGCCACTTCGAGCAGGTGGCTGACAGCCGTCCCGAGCGGCAAGTCGGAGGTGATGTTGGTCTGCACGGTGATCTCGCGCATGCGGTCGCGCCTGTCAATCTGCGTCGGCCCGAAGCCGCGGCTTACCTCGACGATATTGCCTAGTTCGACCGGCTGCCCGGTACGCGAACGCACCATTAGCCGGTCGATGTCGCCGGGATTGTCGCGGTCGGCACCCTTGAGGCGGAGGCGCACGTCGTATTTCTTGCCCTCGCTCTGGAAGGTGGAGACGTCCTCGCCCCCGACCAACGCCCGAACCGCCGTGGCAACCGTAGCAACCGAGACACCGAGGTCGGCGGCCTTGTCGCGGTTGATATGGATGCCCACCTCGGGCTTGCCGGTCTGATGGGTGGTGCGAAGATCGACGAAGCCCGGTATCTCGGCGAGGCCATCCTTGATGGAGGTTGCCAGGTGTTCGAGCTGCCCGATGTCAGTGCCGCGCAGCGAGTACTGCAACTGATACGAAGCGAATGAGCCACCGGTCTGGTTGAGTTCGGCGACGGCGATCTTGAGATCAAGAAAGCCTGTCAGCCGCTCACGCGCGGCATCCATGAACTCAGCC
>Ga0114922_10001884_pt1 | contig 19865 bp, 22 predicted proteins | sample AartaG_FD_100975 | JGI IMG/M metagenome (GOLD analysis project Ga0114922, IMG submission 100975) | Deep subsurface microbial communities from Aarhus Bay to uncover new lineages of life (NeLLi) - Aarhus_00045 metaG | ecosystem: Environmental > Aquatic > Marine > Oceanic > Sediment | place...
AAAAAAGGTCAGTTAATCAGAGGAAAAATTGCGAAAAACCCTATGACTTTTCGCAAAAACAAAGCCAATTCACCAAATGTCCAAATGAACTTAACTAATTTAACGACAATGAATTATACGATTTTTGCCAGTCTGACGGAAGTCAAAAACAAACCCAATCAAACCCAATACAAACCCAAAACAAACCCAATTACCTAAAGGCCAAAAATGAACCTAAACGCTTTTTTACAAAAGGATTATGAAAATAAAACCGCCTTCAGGCGGAAAATAAACAAACCCAAAACAAAGCCAATTCAAACCCAATTTCAAAAGTCCATAAGCTCACCAAAACAACGGCAGGAAAATAAGGAAATACCGAGAACAGCAGTAAGGCTCTACAACGCTTGTTTATTTATCTGTTCTCTTATCCACTCTTTGGATATATTGGGATCGTTTGGTTCTATCTCAACTAACGTATATTCTTCTCTTGCCAGGTCTTTCAAATATTCCGGTGCGAACTTCGGCAAATATATAATTTCTGCCTTTTTCGCGGCCTTGACATCATGCATCCGGCTAAGAAAATAAACAGAAACCGCAAAGATAATAATGACAAGTAAAACGGCAATATTTATTGTAGTCCTAAATCGGCTGGCCATAATCGAAAAATACACCAATTTTAAGGAATATCAAGAGAATAATTTTAAGAGCGGCCGGTTTGGTCACGCCTTTTTATATACGCGGTCACTTGAAATGTATTCAAATACTTACTAATTTTAAGGACTGCCGGAACGTAATCTCTAATTGAGAATCGAATCGTAGATAATTGATTTTACGGCATTTTGCAACTGGGACGAGAAGGGCATATACTGGGACAAGGCAATCACGATTAATTCGTCTTTTGGGGATATCCAAAAGTGTGTGCTTGCAGTTCCTCTCCAGCCGTATTCTCCTTGTGAGAATCTGCCATCCTTTAGCCGCACAGAAAAGCCCAACCCAAATCCTTCGCCCTGACCTCTTTTAACGGAATCAGGAAGCTGGTTTGAGGTCATCATTTCTACCGTTTCCGAACGCAATAATCGCCTGCCATCCGGTTGTCCTTTATTGGGCAGCATTTGGGAGAATCGCAGGTAATCCCGTGCCGTGGAAACCAAACCTCCTCCACCGGAAAACAACAAAGGTTGAGCGAGATATTGGCTTTTAGCCGGGTCATCGACAACCTTCAAGCCTCCGTTTTTCTTCGGGCCATAACAGGCAGCAAAGCGGTTTACTTTCTCATTTGGCACATAAAAAGCAGTGTCTTTCATAGCCAGCGGCTCGAATATTTTTTGCCGGAAGAACTCATCCAGTGGTTGTCCTGATATTTTTTGGACCAGATAGCCGAGCACATCGGTCGATACACTGTAATGCCACTTTGTTCGGGGTTGATGGAGGAGGGGAATTTCACTTAGGTTGTTTATCATATCTTGAAGGGAACTCTTTCGTTTAAGGACGCTCCTGGCCATATACATTTTGTCAACAGCAGTATTTCCAAAGTAACCATAAGTGAGGCCTGATGTGTGCCGTAATAAATCACGAATGCTTATCTGATGCACTTGATCATCGTGTTTACCGGATTCGGAATATACTTTGATATCGGATCGTCCAACTTTAGCTTGCCCTGCTCGTACAGCATCATTGCAGCTACACTCGTTATAGGTTTTGTCATAGAGTAAATACGAAAGATCGTATCGGGCTGCATGGTTTTTTTTGCTTTTTGGTCCATCATGCCGAAGGTTTCGAACAGAACGATTTTTCCCTTTCGGGCCACGATAATACTTGCCCCTGCTGTTTTTTTGTCGTCTATAAGAGCTTGCACGGAAGATTTAGTCCGAGCCAGTTTCTCTGAGGACATCCCGACATCTTCCGGAGAAGAGATGGGCAGTTCCCTGGCGAAGCTAATACAAAAGAAAAACAGAGAGAGCGCTATTATAAGCCGTATCTTACTTGTAATTTTCATGGAAAAGCTCCTATCGTATGTCGATTTTTTAGTAAACTATTATGTCCTATTTTCCACATAGAGGACCAGTTATACACTCCCCCAGGCATGCACAACAAACGCACTATCCACACAGACTCTTTCTTGAAGATAGTCAATGAGTTTTTCAATTAAAGTTTATTGTGTAAATGATCTCTGAGTAGTTGTTACAGAATAAAAAAACAACTGTCAGTTTAGTTTGTTGTCTTTCCAGTATTTGGTACCAGCTACAGTCGCCTGCAATGCCAGGCCGGACTCTGTCATCGAAAATACTTCGATACCGGAGATGATATCTCCTTCTCCGCTTAACTCGCCGCCTGTTTCACCGGCTTTGGCCGCAGCATCTGCGTGAGCGCCAAAATCCCAGCCGCTCTCTAAAAACTTAGCGAGTGTAACTTTGTCCCTGAAAATCATAACGACACGATAGTCCTTTGCGCCCAACCCAAGGCCGACGCCGCCTAATGCCATCTTCATATACGTACGTTTGCCGGTTGCATTATCAACAACCGAGCCATAACCGCCTCCGGCTCTCACGAGAATCAGGTTGACGTTGGCATTACTGAAGGTGCCATAGCCGGCTGCCTTCCCAATTTTCCCTTTAGTCTCAGGGGCTTCTCTATACAACCTTGCAAGGGTCTCTTTTTCCATGTCCATTACGACCTGCCGCTTTTCAGTGATCGTCATATTGCCCCGAGGGCCGCAGCCTGCTATTATTACAATGATTGCCAAGCTCAAAATTACCTTTGTTAGTCCGTTCTTCATTTTTCTTCTCCTTATTCTACTAAACAACCAAGACAATAACCGGACGACAGTCGCCGGATATCCTGCATATTCTGCCTTTGGGATTTTGAAATGCCAACTGAGAATATCCAGTTATTTGGGCTTAGATACTCCGTTGAGTCTCATGTTCAATATAAGGAGAGGGCTTGATTATTTTGGGGCTTATTTCTTTATTTTTCTTTGAGCAGTGTTCTTCTTCGGTTTGCCATCGCTTTTTCTTTTTGTTTTTTGTGACATATCTTTCTTTTGCTTTGCCCGCTCCTTTTCTATATCGCGCTTCAAGGACTTTTTGGATTTCTCTTTTTCAGCTTGTGATTTCTGTTTTTGTTCCGCTTTTCGTTGTAATTTGGCTCTTTCTTTCTCGGACAGATTTACAGACCAACCAGTGCCTCCCAGGCCTCTTCCTTCAGATCTGACCACAACCATCGTAGCTTCTCCCGTTCTAATCTCCTTCCTTGTTGTTGTACTTCGCTTACGAGGTCTGCCGGGCCGCCTTTTTGAAACATCAATAGTAGATCCTCTTATCGGCGCAAATACTTTTTCACTTCCTTCCCAGTCGATCTTGACATTAGTTGGTCCGATAGCGGTAATTTTTGCGTCTCCGACCGTATCACCGACTTTGTACCAATTGTCATTTATCAGTACTTCATTACCAAATATACCCAGCACTTCCTTTACGGGGTGCTGCTTAGGCGGAGGCGGTGCGAACAAATTGTTCTTTTTTAGCGCGTCGGCAAGCCCCTTGAATTGGGCCAAATACTTGTCAGTATCGTTTGTGTTCGTGCTATTTTGCTCAACAGCCCTTTTAACTAAGTTTTCTGCCCTGGCTGAAGCCGCAAAAAAGCCTTTTATCTTAACCAGGATTAAGACTGCAAGAAACACTGAAACACCAAGTAGAGCAACTAAAACTAATTCTTTCTTTTCTCTCAAATAATCAATCTTCATAAACCGCCTTTATCACTTGATGAATGTTGATAGTTAACGGGCAATAAGACCTATCCACGTTAGCAGCTCAGCGTATGCAGGGAATATTATACCTGATATTCGGATGATTTCCACGGTTTTTCTTCGTTCTGAAAGGAACTGCATTGACAACGAAGAAAGCAAATAATCTATTCCAATCTTTCCTTGTTAGGTAATCATGTGATTCGAACCGGTCATAAAAGGAGATGCATGACGATGACGTTGGAAAAATCACCGGCAAATATTCTTTAAAAAGATCTGTAGTTATTTACATTCAAACGGCACAATCAGAACAAGTTTAATCCTTTTTTTTGGATTTGAACAAGCCCTGAACACCTTCTATAATCCCCTTGCCAGCATCGGCGCCCTCTTCCAGAAGTTTTGTTCCCCCTTCGACAGCGGCTTTTCCCAAATCGGCGGTTATACCCAATGTCGTGCTCATGGCATCGGTAATGCTCTCAGGCAAAAGCCCGGCTCCCTGTTTTGCCACGCCTGTGGCGATAGCCAGCAGAATTTTGCCGGTTAATGTAGCCACATCAAGCTTATCATCGCTGCCTAAGTCGTTCATCCGAATTGGATCTAATTTAAGTGTGACAGTATCTACTTTACCGGGAACAGGTAACAGCTTTGCCTGGACCACTATATTGGTAAGCTCCAATTTGTCGATGTGAAGCTTTTTACCGGCCTTCTTTGTTTGGTCTTCAGGCCCTTCTTCTGACTTTGGGAGTGCTTTGATAATGTCCTGAAGATTGTTACTCGTAACTCCTTTTTGTTCGAGCACAACATTCACACCATCAAGCATGATTTCTTTTATATTGACGGTGTCTTTCAAAAGTGAGCCGGTGCTAACCGCAATACGGGCATCACCTACTTCAAGCAGTTTTTCATGTTTGTAGCCCGGTGGATTATCAATTACAAGGCCCTGGAAGCCGACTTTTGCTCCTAAGATTGAAAAATCCATATCGTCAATATTGACCGCGACACTTAATGTTTTGCTTGCCGCCGTTTCAATTCCTGTTTTCAGAAGGCTGTTGCCGAAAAAATGAATCAAAACCACGATGCAGACAATCAAGGCTACAATCGCAAGCAAAACTCTGCGCAGGATTTTACGTACACTTTTCATTGTTCTATTCTCCTAAGAAAATTCTGTTTTTATTCCCCGGCCATCGCATTTATAAACTCATTGGCCTCTGCGATGGAAGCCTCCATTTCCTTAATAAGCATTGCAATATTCGCTTCTACAGAAGCAAGCTCGTTATGCAATGAGGCAATAGCCTGGGTATTGAGATTGTGTTTAAGAAAAAGTTATGGTCAACGCCGCGACAACAAATATTGATATCGCGATTTTATTCATTATAATACCTTCCCTGATTATTTCCGTTCAATCAAAAAGCTTATGTTTACATCCTTGTTAATCATTGTATTACAAATACTCGACCTTAAAAGCTGTAACCTACGCCGAAAAGGTACTTAGTATCGGTTTTGTGAGAACCAATAGCTGGTGTAGCGTCATAATCAAAGATAACCTTAAAAGTTGTAAACATTGTGCTGGTAAAATAGGCTCGAATTTCACCGGTTGATGTGAGATAATAATCAGAAACCTTGTCGATACTCGGATAATATGTCAGGTCATGTATAAACTTTACGTTTTTCATCAGCGTCTTGTCGAGGTTGTACCCAGCCTGAAATGACACTTCACTGTTGCTGTCGGTCTGGTTATCAAACTTCTCATAGAGAGAGGCCATACCAAATTCTGTCGAAAAATTCAGGTCTTCCGACTCAATCCACTGATAACCGGCACCGCCGCCGACAATCATCCTTCGGTCGAGTTCAGCAATTGCATCCTTTTCATATCGGCCGTCCACATATCCATACAGTTTTTTCGAAAAGAAGTAATCATACTTCGCCTTTGACCGCCACCAATGCTCTGTGGTGTCCTCGTCACCTGTTGTCTTATTCTCCTGCTTTGTTTTTGCATAATCGGCGCTAACCTGAGTACGGTCATTGTGAGCTCTTTTGCTCATATTAAAACTGCCGCTAATAGATTCGGATTTTGTATTGCCGTGCGTAGAAGTCAATCCGGCCGAAAGATTTCCCGTCCATTTTGGATCGGGCTTTGGGGGTGGATTTATCGAAGAAATGGAGGAAAGTTCAAAATCCTGAGCCTTAACCGTACCAGCCCCTTCGATGCCGAACTTGCCGGCTTCGGCGCTTACTATCTTTTGCAGCAGAACGGTATCGTCCTTGAGATGAACTGCAATAGGGTCATCTGTGCTGAAAGTCTGTATCTTGGATACGTCTATAGTGACCTTGCCGATAACATCCGATTTGAAAACCAGCTTGCCTTCCAAAAGGTGGTCGATTTTTCCTGTAAGACGGTCTCCATTTGTAAATATGAGCTCGTCTGCGTTAATTGACCGGACACAGAATAGAAGACAAAACACTAATACCAAAATTTGCCTGCGCATAATCATCCCCTTTCACCATAATTAATTCTAAAAACACTTACAACGAGCGTTATTTCAAATATCAAAAATAAATATATTCAATTCGACTAAACATCTCAGATGGCTTGTTGATTTCCATTCTTAATATGAACATCCCGCTGAGGAAACGGTATTGTTATATCATTTTCATCCAGAGCAAGCTTTATTTTTGTAGTCATATCGAAATATGTGTCCCAGTAATCTGCCGAGTTGACCCAGGGACGAACGACAAAATTGACACTGCTGTCGGCGAGCTCATTCACGGCTACTGTAGGACCGGGGTCATTGAGAACTCTGTCATCTGAAACCAGGACACCTTCGATTATCGTTTTGGCTTTTTTCAAGTCATCTTCATAGGAAATCCCGACGACTAAATCAACGCGCCTTGTTCCATTGGCAGTGTAATTCAAAACATTACCACCTGTTATCTGAGCGTTTGGGATTATCGCTCGTACATTATCAGGTGTATTAACAATCGTATTGAAAATCTGAATTTCCTTAACTGTTCCCTTGACACCGGCCGCTTCGATAAAATCTCCGACCTTAAAAGGACGGAAAATAATCATCAGAAAACCGGAAGCAAAGTTAGCAAGCGAGCCCTGCAGGGCCAAGCCTATAGCTAAACCCGCAGCACCCAAAGCCACCGCAAACTGAGCTGTCTCAATTCCGAGAGGTGCCGCAGCAGCCATAATTACGAATATTAACATAACTATATTGCTGAGATTCTTGAGAAATTTGGCCAATGTTTTGTCAATACGTGATTTAAGGAGTGCTTTTTCTATCGATTGTGAGATAAATTTTGCCAGCCATCGGCCAACAATAAAGATTATTAAAGCACCTACAATTTTTAATCCATATTGGGCTAAATATTCATAGACCCTCTGCATAATGGCTTCTATATCCATTATTATTTCCCTTCAAGAATTTCTATTCCTCTGAACCGGAAATATTATATGATTCTTGATTAATTTATCAAGACAAAAAATGATAAAAAACTTTCATGGTTTTTAGCGTTCTTTGCCGACCATCACTTTATCCTTACCGGGCGGCAAGAATGTGGATAATTGTAAAAAAAGTATTTGTATTGCGGTTTTTTTTATATTAAAATGCCGTATCGGCTCGGGGCGTGGCGCAGTTTGGCTAGCGCGCATGACTGGGGGTCATGAGGTCGCAGGTTCAAGTCCTGTCGCCCCGATTACACGCCTTCAATCATTTTATGATGTACGGCCTGGAATCGACCTTTAATGGCCCGTCCAATTTAATCGTTGCTGTAAATGGACCGGCTATGTTTTGGGGCTCTCGCCACGAGAGCGAACAGGTGCCGCCTCATCCATACTCGAAGCTGAAAGTACGGTTGTAAGAGCCATCTTTATTCTTGATATTGAGTTTTGGGGCCCGCGGCCTGGCACCGTTGCGGGTCAGTTCGATATGTTCGTCAAGACGCCCTTTGATTATTTGATTAAAGGAGTAATTTGAACCGCTCTTTCCTGCTTCCACGGTTGCGATGACAGGCTCGCCGATATCCAGCTTTGTCCGGTTGCTGTCATTGACTTCGAAGAGACCCTTATCACCGAAACTTTGTCCTGTCAATGCCCATGTGTTGCCTTCATCGCCTTTGCGTTCAATTCTCCAAAGACGGGTAGTATATTCTCCCACGGGCAGTTGCCCTACTCCCTTGTCAGGCTTAATATTGACAATCCCGTTTTCACCTTCAGCGGCAAACTGGCTAATCGTTTCCGGCAGGCCGACCGAACCGTAAACCACATCCTTATCCGTTATAGCTGTTGGGGCATTTTTCATCCGATACGTTGACACTGCCAACAGCCCAAATAGAATTAACCCTAAAGCTACCCAAATAAAAGATTTGTTTTGCATTTGTACACCTCAATGAATAACTAATGTATCAGCCATACCAATATGCTGCTTTATGCTTCACATTAGAGTGGTGTATTTTTTCAATAATTATTTTACAAAACACGGAGACTTTGCACAACATTTTTTCGTGAATTTTCTCTCAGTGCGATCCAACATCCACCAGGAAGTTTTTGTCATTTTCCTTATGTGGCTCCATTCGTTACGTGAACTCCTCTCTGTTGATGATCGTATAATATTACAGGGGGAATTAAACGCGGGCCGGGTTGTATTCCACTCTCCTCCACTTCTCGGCCTGCTTTTTTGTATATACAAAATCGATAAACCAGTCTTGACAGCTTCGAGTTTCAATCGTGTACTTCGGGTTAACGGCACGAGGCTTCAAGTTCAAGCCGGCCCTGATTGCAGTCCTATTTATTGCCGTCTTTAACGCGTTTAGCTTTACTAAATATAGCAAATCCCAATACGGCTAACAGTACCACTGCCGATATATGCCCAAGGATCGAAGGTTCCATCTGGTGCAAATGAGTCCGCACTGATGGGCCAAGCCCCGGAAACATTATATCGAGTAATATACCGGCCCCAAGGGCACTGACCGCGACCGTGAAAAGATAAACTATCGCCGTTCGTCCTCCCAGGGCCTTCCAGATTGTTGTAAAGGCGGCGGCATTGGTAGCCGGCCCGGTTATAAGGAATACCAGTGCGGCTCCCGGCGTTAGGCCTTTCAGTATCAACGCCGCGGCGACCGGTATCGAAGCTGTTGCACAGACATAAACCGGTATGCCCAAAAACATCATTACCACCATTGCGAAAATACCGGTGCCCAGCAGTTTTTCCGCGAACAGGTCATCCGGCACTAAAGCGGAAATACAGGCAGCAATAACAAGGCCGATTAGCATTGCCATGCCAATATCGCGCGGCAATGTAACAAAGCCGTATTTTAATCCTCTGAAAATCCGGCTGGTTTTATTTGAACTACTGCAACACTCATCCGAACAAGCTTCTTTCGGGTGATCCGAATCCTCTTTATCCCGGTCAAACACATTGACTAACGTACCGCCGACAATACCTGTGACAAATGCTGCTGCCGGTCTGAAGACGGCAAAAACCGGGCCGAGAAGACTTAAAGTAGCAAAGATGCTGTCAACACCCGTTTGAGGCGTGGACAGTAAAAACGATATTGTGGAGCCTTTGCCTGCTCCGTGTTTGTGCAGTGATATTGATACAGGAATAACACCGCACGAGCACAAAGGCAGCGGAACTCCGAAAAGCGATGCTTTTACCAAAGGCCATATCCCCCCTCCGCCCAGATGTTTTTCTACGAAACGCTGTGATATAAGCACCGAAAGAGTTCCCGCCACAAAAAAACCGAAAAGCAGGTATGGCGACATCTCTGCTGCGGTATTCCAAAAACCAACGATTATCGACCTGGCAAAATCAAGCATTATTCACCTATTTTTTGAAAGGATCGGCTCACTTTCTATTGTCTGTGTTGCACTGACGTTACCCTGCAAATCTATTGTAACATCTTCAAAACTCATTTCGTTTCCGTTTTCAGCAATGGCCTGTTGTGCAATATGAGTAAGACCCGTGCAGCACGGCACTTCCATATGGATGACGGTTAAACTGTTTAGTTTATTGGCTTTTAATATTGACGCGAGTTTCTCAATGTAAAAATCAACGTTATCCAGTTTCGGACAGCCCACAGCAATACTGTTGCCTTTCAAAAACCTGTTGTGAAAATCGCCCATTGCAAACGGCACACAATCTGCCACAAGCAGCAGATCGGCGTTGGCAAAATAAGGGGCCGATGGGGGCACCAGCTTCAACTGCACAGGCCACTGGTTTAGCTGTGAAGGGACCTGAGCCGTAGAATCTGTGGCCGGGCTTTTTACTTTTAACTTCCGGGCCCTCATACCCGGGCATACGAAATCGGTTTGCTTGTTATTCTCTTGTTTCCCGGCCAGATGTGCTTTGGTTGCTTCCTCGTCAAAATCGGCGGCCTGCCGCTTTTCGATTATTATTGCGTCCTCGGGACAATGACCAATGCAGGCCCCCAGACCGTCACAATAAATTTCACTGACCAATTTGGCTTTTCCGTTGACTATCTCTATAGCACCTTCGGCACAGGCGGCCACACATTGACCGCATCCGTTACATTTTTCTTCGTCAATTTTTACGATGTTACGCAGGCCCATCTTGAAATACCTCATTATTTTAGCATCTCGGCCAAATCTTCCTCGACATTACCAATCGGCTTGATGTCGAATTTCTCCACGAGAATGTTCAAAACATTTTCACTGAGAAAAGCCGGCAAACTCGGGCCAAGTCTTATGTTCTTTATCCCCAAATGCAGCAGCGTAAGCAGAATTGCAACTGCTTTCTGCTCATACCATGAAACTACGAGTGAAAGAGGTAAATCGTTTACACCACAATCAAAGGCCTCGGCGAGCGCGCTTGCAATCATAATTGCTGAATAACAATCATTGCATTGTCCGGTATCTACCAAACGAGGAATTCCGTCGATATCGCCGTAATCATGTGCATTCAGCCGGTACTTTCCGCATGCCGCCGTCAGTATCACGCAATCATCAGGGACTTTTTCTGCAAGTTCGGTAAAGTAGTTACGTCCCGGTTTTGCACCGTCACAGCCGCCGATAAAGAAGAAATGTTTAATCTTGCCGGCCTTTATCGCCCCTACAATTTTTTCCGCAAGGCCGAGTACCACCGTATAATGGAATCCTGTACTCAGCGTTCCCTGGGAATTCTCCGGCAGCGGCGGCTGGGACAGGGCCTTTTCAATAACCTCACTGAAATCTCTGTTCTTGATGTGTTTGACCCCTGCGGCGCCGGCTATCCCGCACGTAAAGATTCTGTCCTTATAAGAGTCTTTTGGAATCATAATGCAGTTGGTAGTAACTAAAATCGCACCACTGAACTGGTCGAACTCTGTCTTCTGATTTTGCCAGGCTGTACCGTAGTTGCCCACAAGATGCCTGAACTTTCTGAGTTCCGGATAACCGTGAGCTGGAAGCATTTCACCGTGAGTGTAAATGTTAATTCCTTTTCCCTCGGTCTGCTTTAATAACTCATAAAGATCAAGCAGGTCATGACCGGTAACAACGATTCCCGGCCCGGCCTTCGTACCGGTCGGCACTATTGCAGGTGTTGGTTTACCGAAGGTCGATGTGTGTGCATCGTTAAGCATTTTCATCACGCGAAGATTCATCTCGCCGGCTTTGAGGCACAGCTCAAGATACCGATTGAGATCAAAGTCAACATTCGTCAGCGTTGAGAACATTGCTTCGTGCATAAATGCATCCACCTCATCGTCCCTTTGCCCAAGCTCACGGGCATGATATGCGTAAGCAGCTATACCTTTTAGCCCGAATATGAGCGTATCCTGCAAACTCTGAATGTCCTGGTCTTTGCCGCAAACTCCGACTTTGGTACATCCGGTACCGCCCGCGGCTTGTTCACATTGATAACAAAACATAATACTCCTTTCATTTTTCCAATATATTTTTTATGTCAGCTTTTCCCGCATAACTTTCAGGTTCTTTACGACGTCAACCCCCATGCACTGCTCGACGTATTGACACCATTCGGCGCAGCCGAGGTCTATCTTTGGATTAATGACCATTTGTCCGCACTTGCGGCATTTTAACTTCGGCTCATCCTTGAAAAACTCGACGGTTTTACCGCAGCCCGGGCACTGCACTTCAAAAATATCTTCCGGTTTCCAAAATCTCTGATCTTGTCCTGGACATCTGAACATATTTGCGCCTCTGTTTATTTCAAAAAAATTGCACCTTTTTTATGCACGAATCATAGTTAGTAACATCTTGAACTTTTCCCGGGCCGTAACTGAATGTGGCACATTGCCCGGCATGATGATAATCTCTCCGGCTGCAACCTGTTTAGCTTGGCCATCTATAGTCAATTGACAATCACCATCGAGAACCTGTACGACGGCGTCATAAGGTACCGTATGTTCGCTTAATTGTTGGCCCTTATCAAAGGCGAACAGTGTGATTGTTCCCGCCGATTTATCCAGTATTGTTTTGCTTACAATGGAATCGGCGGAATATTCGACCAAATCCGCCAGGTTTTGCCCATTACTGACACATAACTCAAGAGTACCGGCCCTTTCCTTTTCACAGGTCATTTTCTTCTCCTTTTGTTCTTTGACTTGCTTTTTTTCGAACCTTGATGCTGTAGCAGCTCATCTAACGTAATACTTCGAAGATAATCGCTTATGCTCTTTTGAAGCTTGGTAAGTTTTGCGTTTATGGGACAGCGATTTTGTTTCGGGCAGACATTCTTTGCCAACAAGCACCTGCTTAAACTTAAGGGTCCCTGGATGGTCACGATAATTTCAGCTAAATTTATTTTTGCCGGCTTTCTGCTTAAAGCAAAGCCACCGTTCGGCCCCATGGTGCTTTTTACAAGCCCGGCATTATTAAGTCTCTGCATCAGCTTGCATGCAAGCTGGTAAGAGATATCCTCAGATTGAGATATATCCCTCGTCGATACGGGATCCTTGCCGTAGTGTCCGGCCAGGTTCACCATTGCTCGCAGAGCATAATCTGTGTTGCGTCTTATTATATCCATCTTTAAACCATAGAAATCTTCGTCTTATATAAGACTATTATAGTCCAATACAATTTGTTCGTCAATATATAAAAAATATTTTTTTAAAAAAGTGAATAATTTGCTTAGTTGTTAATTGTTATCCTTAGAAAACACCGCTATTTGCTTAATTAAGCCCTTTTTATGCATCTTTGTTAAAGAGAAAAAAACTTGGAAAAAACCACAAAAAACAACATTATTACCTGATATCCTAAATATAGGACTAATATAGTCCTAATAGCTCTGTGCGTCAATAAAAAAGGAACGTTTTGGGAAACAATAAATGTTTGTAGGGGTGAAATACCGTCTCAATCGCTTACAGTGGTCTTTCCGTTTAGGCTAATAATTATACGCTTTTCGATGTTTTTGGCCGATTCAAAACGGTATTCGTTCTGCCCTTTTAATATCACCTGTTTTTTGTCGGAAATTATTTCAATATCCTGCTCAGGATTCCTTTCGCTGATAATATTAGCTAACAAGAAGGCCTTTTCGAGCCCGTCGCCGGTCTTGTAGTTCACAACTTCATCGGGTTGAGCCAATCGCTTGCCGTCGTAGATAGAAGTATTTTTCATTTGTTCAAGCCACGTGTATGTTTCTTCCAGAGATATGGCTTCCGCTGTTTTAACCGAGACCGGATTACGCTCTACCGCTGCTTTGATAAACGGTTCCCATTTACAGCTTTCCATATCACGATATGAATAAAAAGCAAGGTCGGCCGTGGAATTGCTTTGGCGCATTTCTTTCAGAGAATCAATTATCTGTTCCCTGTTTAGCTCTGTGGATATTTCAATCGGCTCAGTGGGCAGGTAATTCTTATCCGAAGACGGCAGCTTTGCTTCGATGTGTATAAAATCGGCCAACTCATCCAAAAACCGTTGTGCCTCCGGGATAATCGGCTCTATAAATCTTCTAAATGCCGCTTTGCCCTCGGTGCTTCTGATGTCGGGCTTTTGCCGTTCCATAAAACCGTCAAGCTCATCACAACGGATTCTTCCCGGCAGTTGATACCTGACGAAGTCTTCATCCGAAATCTCAGCGAGCAGTTTATCGAAGGTTTTGTCGGCTACTCTGTAATTACTGCCGTGCTCATAATGGAAAAGAACCTCTGCCTTTAAGAATTGTGCCTGTCCATGACATTCGCGGCAGACCTGAAAAAACTTCTGATAGTCCCTGTTGGAACGAAGAAAATTTGCGAAGATGGACAGTGATAGCTCCGCCGATAAATAAGAATCGAGTTTTTTCCTGAAGTCCTGATAAGACTTTTTTTCTATCGTGGCATCCTTATACAAACAATGTACATAGCCTGAAGAATGGGCCAAGATTGTAACGTTTTCGTTACGCAGCGCCCGCCGGGCCTTGTTGGAAATGGCTGTTCCGTTGAACCACATCGTTTTCGTAACGAGTCTTCGATTGTTGGTTAAAATCCCGTCCTGTAAGTCGAGGAAATTTTGGGAATGCAACGGCGTAAGTATCATATAGATATCTTCCAGCGGTATTTGGCATACGATAAACGCCGCCGCCGCATAAAGTGCCGCAAGGGATACACATTCCCCTGCCGCGCTATGATAACCTTCTTTAAGACGAAAGGCGTTCATCGCCTCGACTGTTTCCGTCTTCCAGTATGGGATTTTATCGCTGTCATATTTATCGAGACCGAAGTGCCGGCGAATATCTACATCAAAATAATATTTGTCGCCCTGATAGCCGAACAGCGCATTGCTTTTGGCGATGTCTTCTGGGGAAATAAACTTCTCGAATCGCTTGATCTCTTCGGCCTTGTTCGTCAGCCCCCATGTCTCAAGGTCGAGATTAAAATCAATCTCGTCCATTATGAATTGCCTTAGCCGCATCAGTTTGCGATAGCTGTTCTTGCCCCGTAGTTTTTTGAAACAGTCCTGCTGCCGCCACTGCCAGATAATCGGGCTCATAATATTAGCTAAAACAAGGCTGTACATCAACTCCGGAAATACGAAGATTTCCATATCCGAAAGAGTTATGGCGGAAGTATATTTTTCTAATTGCTCCGAATTCATTTCCCGTTTTAATGTCTCATTTTTCCGAATTTTTCAGGTTGTCCGGCATACCCTCAATATATGTTCTTATGTCATCTCGCACCCTTCTAAAAGTTTCTAAAATATCTTCTTCGCTGCCGGTGGCAAAATACGGGTCTTCGAAGGGCCTGTGGAACCCCTTGGCTTTACCGGTAAATGCCGGACAATTCTCTGCTGCATTGTCGCATAATGTTATTATATAATCAAAGTCTATTTCCGAGAATTCGTCAAGGTGCCGGGATTTGTGCATTGAAATGTCGACCCCCGACTCGGCCATTACTTTTATTGCTCTGGAGCTGACTCCTATAGGGCGGATCCCCGCCGAGTACGCATCAATGATATTTCCTTTTAAGTGCCTGGCCCATCCTTCGGCCATTTGGCTTCGACATGAATTGCCCGTACAAAGAAATAATACCTTTATGTTCTCTTTATCACCGCACATAAATACTCCATATTCGGGCAATAACAGCCCTGCCCGGAGAACTGATTATTGACGACATAACGGGAACAGCTCACAATTCCGGCAGGCGTTATGATATCTGCCGTTACAGTTTTCCACAATCCCGATTCTGCTCAATGCGAAGTCGAATTTTACCGGGTCGGCCGGCTCAATTTCAGCAAAGCACTCAGTTATTTGTATTGCTGTTGATAAAGAAACAGCCTTTCGGTTGTAAAATCCTAATATCCTGCACAACCTTCCCATATGCACATCGATCGGGACAATAAGTTCGGCCTTGTCAATCGATTTCCAAAGCCCTGTATCAACATCATCATCACGGACCATCCACCTCAGAAAAAGATTAAGCCGCTTACATGCGCTGCCATTGGACGGATCGACTAACAAATACTTCAATCCTCGGCTTGCCTTACCTTTATGCTCAGAAGCATGCATATTTAGAAGTGAATTGCAGAACTTAGACAAGCCGCTAATGATGTTTATGTCATCCGGGTTGCAGCCCTGAATGAAAAACTTCTCGATGCTGGAATGCCGGTTCAGAACTTTCTTGAAGCACATCAGTAAATCCGAAATGTCCTGGCCCGTGGTGAAGCGGTGCTTAAAGCCGCTTAGTTTTTTCCGTTCGGTTTTGCCAAAACCTCTTACAAAATCAGATGGACTATTCCCCATGCGTTCGAACAGGTTGGTCAGGCTTTTTTGGATCTGTTCGACCCGCCCATAGGCAAGAACCGCCGACAAGAAAGCAATAATCTCTCTATCCGAGGGTTTGTCATATCGATAGACGAACTGCAGCGGGTCCGGCTTTATTAAATCACGATGGTTGTACTTTTTGTACAACTTATCCAGTACGTTTTTTATTGCTGCTCTTTTAGAAACTTTTTCCATTTGTTGATATGCCCGTCTTCATCGGCCTGGTCTTTTTCAATGACCTTGCGGGTATCTTCGTCCCACTCTATTGTCTTGAGAAGTTCGGCATAATGGTGGACAGCTTTTGTTTCGACCCAAATGCCTGTTTTGAGAATTGCTTTTCTGCCCAAAAGTCGCGAAAAAAAGCCGAACGAAAAGCCGACACACCAGTATGTCCATCTGATTATACCGGGCTTGAAGCCATATTCGTAGAGCTTGACCTGGAAATCCTGGTAGTGTGTCATCTCATTACACATAGCGGCTGTTAATTGACGATTTAATTCACAATTCTCTCCGGTAATCTGAAATCGGTAGATTGTCTGTGCCATAAGCTCCAGTGTATGCAATGTCAGAAGCCCTTTCTTTATAGCTGCCAGCCTGGCGGGTTCCATCCCCCGGCCTCTCATCTTGAAATCATCGTTGCACATCTGAGGTCGAACGATGGAGATATCATAAGATGCCGGCTCTTGTGTATTTTGATTACACATTTTTCAATTTTCTCCATTTGCTGCAAATAAAAACTCTCAGGACATCTCGATACCCTGTCGATAATGGCAAGGCTGCTTTTCGGTCTTCGCCCTTTCTCCTGCTATATGGCCTCATTCATTAAGCAGTTTTCGCCATTTTCGCCCATCCGATTCTATGAGATTGTCCGCCGCCGGGAAGCTCTCGGCCCCCGCCGGATATTTGTAAAGTTCATAGCCGTCTTTTTCCCATGCCTGCATTATCGGCGTCAATAACCGCCATGCCGTTTCTATTCCATCCTGTCTTGTGAAAAGCGTCTGATCGCCGACCATACAATCCAGCAATAGTCTCTGGTATGCTTCCGGAGGTTCGGCCTCGAATAGTTCATTGTAGTTGAAGTTCATCGTTAGCGTACTCATACACGTTTTCGCCCCCGGGCGCTTTGCCTGAAAGCTCAGGGAAATTCCTTCCTCCGGCTGTATTCGCATCACAAGAACATTGGCCGGCAGCTCATCGAGACCGACAGATGAAAACATAGAGTACGGGACTTTTTTGAAAGTAATTGCTATTTCCGTTTCCTTTACTGCCATTCGCTTACCGGTTCTAAGGTAAAAGGGAACTCCCTTCCATCGCCAGTTATCGATAAACATTTTAGCCGCAATATAGGTCTCTGTTGTAGATTCTGCTCTTACTCCTGGTTCTTCCAGGTACCCGTGGACGGTGCTCCCTTTTATTGGACCGGAAACATATTGTCCTCGTACACAAAGTTCATCCAGTCTATTTGCATCGAACGCTCGAACCGACCGGAGCAGCTTGACCTTCTCATCACGGATATGGTCCCCCTCGAAAGATATCGGTGATTCCATTGCCACCAGGGCGAGCATTTGAAGTATATGATTCTGGAACATATCTCGAAGGGCGCCGCTTTTATCGTAGTAGCTTGCTCGATGCTCAACGTCGCTGGATTCTGCTATTGTAATCTGTACGTGGTCGATGTAATTGCGGTTCCAGACGGGCTCGAAAATAGTATTCGCAAACCGGAACATCAAAATATTTTGAACGGTCTCCTTACCAAGATAATGGTCTATGCGGTAGATTTGAGATTCGTTAAAACACCGGTGGATTTTGTTATTCAATTCAACGGCACTTTGCAGGTCTTTGCCGAATGGTTTTTCGATGACCAGCTTAATCTGCTGCTTCGATTGGAGCTTTTTCGTACAAGCTATTCCTGCCGGGGCAAGATGTTCTATTATCGTAGTGTATAAAAAAGGAGGCACCGAAAGATAGTATATCAGGCTTTCATATACATTATGTTTTTTATCTAACTCTGCAAGTCTGGCCTTAATGTTTTCGTAAAAGAGTGCATCATTGTAATCGCCGTCTATATAATAAAGCTTACTTACAAATGCGTCTAATTTACCGGGGGATATTGGGTCGGATTTCTCTCGTATTGACTGCTCCGCATTTTTGCGGAATTCTTCATCTGAGAATTTTTTTCGACCGCAGCCTAACAGATAAAATCTATCGTCGAGTAAATCCCGCGCAAAAAGCTGGTAAATGCTCACAAGCAGTTTCCTGCCGAACAAATCACCTGATGCACCAAAAACAACGAATGCAATAGGGCCCGGTACAGTTTCAGCACAGAGAATATCCCTCTTATCTATTGTCGGCTTAATTTCCGGCATAGCAAATATTCCCTATATTATTTGGAATTAAATACAAAGTATGGTCAAACCGCAATAGTGTTCAGTCATCCACCGGCTCAAATTCTTCTTTGCCAACCCCGCAATCAGGACATACCCAATCATCAGGCAAATCTTCAAAAGCAGTTCCCGCTTCGATATCATTGTCAGGATCGCCGATGGCCGGGTCGTAAATATATCCACACATAATACATTTATACTTTTTCATGTTCTTATCTCCTTGATTTGATATTTTCTTTGGTTTCTTTTCTATGTAAGTAGCCGCTGTTCGTGGTGTCCTGCCGTGTTTGACGTCCCGATAGTAAGTGTATGTCATTGGTATTTTATTCTCATCGATAGTTCCACAAGCTGTAATCTTGCCGATAAAAAGTGTGTGTGTTTCAATTTCGAAGGCTTCGAGAACTTCGGCTTCGATGAAACCGACCACATTTTCCAGTACTATCGGCGCACCGGTTTGACCTGTTTTGTATGTTACTTGTTCGAATTTGTCAATATCTCTGCCGGTTCTGAATCCAAATTTGCCTAAGAAAGCCATAGGTGTACTTTCAGCAAGGATAGATACGGCGAAAACTCTGCTGTTGGTAATATACTCGTGTGTTAAATTTTGTTTACTGACACTTACAGCCACCATTGGCGGCTCAGGGACAATCTGAAATACGGTATTGACAATACAGCCGTCGAATTTACCGACCTCGCTCTTGCTTTCGCAAGAAAGCGCAGTGGCAGGCGAGCTTATTATGCACATTGGATAGCTTAGATTGAAAAGAGACTTGAGGTCTAACATCCATATCTCCGAAGCCAATTGGTTTATTCTCGCTGTTTCAGCGCCTGGTTGAGAATCTTAATGTGATGCATATAGCGGGTTCATTAAATAGTTCTGCCGCTTTACGGTAAAACTTCGCACCGTTTCGTTCAATTTGTTCGGCAATTTCGAATACTTCGATGGCGTTAAGTGCAACAGTCATTGCTCTACTTTAATTACCCCAGTGGCAGCGTATATGCTTATTTCAAAGCCTCCATTTTTTGGCTCAAAATAGCGATGTGGCTTATTTCTTCTTTAATTATGGCCTCAACCTTGTCTTTGCCGGCCTTGCGTGATACGGATTCTTTCAGGCCGGCGTAAAAAGCAATAGAGTCTCTTTCCATGCCCATGGCCATTTTCAGAACCTCATCAGGTGTATCCAGATTACCTAATTGGTTGACAGGGTCGGATTTGATATTAAAAATGTGTTCATCAGCCATTGCCTGTAGATACAACTGCGCCTGGCCGTCGGGGTCGAAAACAAGTGGCTCTGCTTCTGTCCCGGAAAGTTCCGAACGCATGGCTGCAAAGGTTTTCTCGTGCTGGTCTTCCATTGCCGCGAGTTCTAACAGCAATTGACCGACTTCGGAGAACTTTTCCGCCGCGGCACGGTAAAACCTGGCTCCGTTTCGCTCTATCTGTTCGGCCATCTCAAAAACTTCATCGGCGTTAAATGGCATTCCCATTGTTCTGTCCCTTTCAGTTGCGGGTAGGATAACTACTTACTGATTCAACTCAAAGTCAATTTTATACAC
>Ga0114922_10001885_pt1 | contig 19845 bp, 18 predicted proteins | sample AartaG_FD_100975 | JGI IMG/M metagenome (GOLD analysis project Ga0114922, IMG submission 100975) | Deep subsurface microbial communities from Aarhus Bay to uncover new lineages of life (NeLLi) - Aarhus_00045 metaG | ecosystem: Environmental > Aquatic > Marine > Oceanic > Sediment | place...
ATAATCCTTGCCTTATCAATTGTACTTTGGGCAGCTATGAGTTACCCGAAGCCGAGCCAGGATGCTCTGGCAGGTTTAAACCCTGAGCAGGCCCAGCAATTCAGGTTGGAACATTCGGTGATTGGCAGGATAGGACGAGCAATAGAGCCAGCCATTAAGCCACTTGGTTTTGACTGGAAAATCGGCACGGCACTTATCGGGGCAACCGCAGCCAAGGAAGTGTTTGTCTCACAGTTAGGGATAGTATATGCCGTCGGCAACACTGATGAACAATCACAGACTTTAAGGGAAAAATTGCAGCAAAGCTATACGCCCTTGACAGGTTTCTGCATTATGCTGTTCTGCCTGATTAGCACACCTTGTGTGGCAACGGTTGTAATGACAAGACAGGAAACAAATTCCTGGCGCTGGGCACTTTTCCAATTCGGCTCACTCACCGGCTTAGCTTACATAATTACTCTTGCAGTCTACCAAGTTGGCGCGTCTTTAACCGGATAAGCATTTACCTCTGAGGGTCGCCCGCCATCCGCAATTGGTGGTTTTCCAGGTACGCAACTTCTCAGGCGATGGACCTTAACTCTATGCGGCATAGACAATGACAGCACCGATAGCAAGAGTTACTACAGCAAGCACGCGAAGTAGCAGAAGCGACTGTTTTTGCCACCAAGCAATCATGGACCTGACTTTTTCAGGCCCGAGTATAAATATCAACAGTCCCCCTATTATGAAAAGGACTCCAAAAACAATTATTAGCCAGGGCATTTTGCAATCGCCGGCTGCGAGTAAAAAAACAACGGCCAGCACAAATCTTATCAGTCCCGCAAAATACATGCGCTTGCCCTTTTTGAAGAATTCCATTAAGCGCTGCATAACAACGGGCTTTAGCAAGTACAAGAGCGCGAGAAAGATGAAAACTATGCCTATAACCTTAACAACAATGTTCATAATTTATCCCTTTACTTCTTTGGTTCGGACTTTTCGACTTTTTGCAGGGTAGCCCCAAAAGCCACTTATCGCGTTTGGGGACCCCGCTTAACGGGTTTACCTTCCGACACTGTAATATTCAATCCCGGCCTTCTTAAGAACATTAGGGTCATAGAGGTTCTTGCCATCGAAGATAACAGGTTTTCTTAGTTTCGCCACAATCGCTTCCAAGTCGGGGTTTCTGAATTCCTGCCAATCGGTGAAGACGACCAAGGCATCCGCACCATCGAGTCCATCGTACCCATTTTGGAGGACTTCGATTTTTCCTTTCAAAGCCGCCGCCGCCGCGGATCCAGCTTCCGGGTCATACGCTTTTACCTTCATTCCCCACTCAATGAACTTGTTTATGCAGTGAATTGCGGGTGATTCCCTCACGTCGTCGGTTTTTGCCTTAAAGGCCAAGCCCCAAACCGCCAATACGGTTTTGTCTTCTCGGCCGGCAAAATAATCCTTAATACGTCCTGCGAATCTTCCCTGCTGATTTATATTTACCTGCTGAACCGATTTGACTAGCTTCATATCAACGCCGCGCTCGTCGCCCGTATGAATCAGAGCCCGAACGTCCTTAGGCAAGCAACTGCCACCAAAGCCAACACCAGCGAACAAATAAGATGGGCCAATCCGCAAGTCACTGCCGAGGGCCTGTCTTACCTGCTCGACATCCGCACCGACCTTTTCACAAAGTGCGGAGATTTCATTCATAAATGAGAGCCTTGTCGCCAGCATAGCGTTGGCCGCGTATTTGGCCATCTCGGCCGAGACGATGTCCATAAACAGGATTCGCTTGGTCTTTCGCATAAATGGGTCATAAAGCTGCTTCATTATTTCCTTGACGGCTGGATTGGTTGTGCCGATGATTATTCTGTCCGGACGCATGAAATCATCAATAGCGGAACCCTCCCTTAAAAACTCAGGATTACTAACATAATCAAAGGGCACTTCTGTTTTGGATTTGATAGTGTCTATTACTTTCTTGTGGGTACCTATCGGTACAGTGCTTTTTGTCACTATAATTCGATAGTCGCTGAGGTTCCCGGCGATTTCGGCAGCAACTGAAATCACGGCTGATATATCAGCTGAGCCATCCGGAGCCGAAGGCGTGCCGACACCAAGAAAAATAATAAGCGAATTATCCACGCCATATTTCAAATCAGTCGTGAAGTGCAGTCGGCCGAGCTTGCCGTTATGCTTGACCATTTCGGTGAGTCCCGGCTCATAAATGGGGATTATGCCATCTTTAAGACCTGAAATCTTATCCTGGTCATTATCTACACATACAACATTATTGCCCGTTTCAGCCAAACAAGCTGCCGTAACCAATCCAACATAACCAACCCCAACAACACAAATTTTCATTTTGCTATCTCCCGTTGTCCAATATGCAAACTTTTTTCTGACTTTATCTCAAAAGCAGGGCATTGAAGAGATCACGAAGTCGGTTCATCAATGACCTCTATCACATCAGCGTCGACCTCGACGCTGGTCGCCTGCCCCAGCATATCTATCTGCAAAACCAAACGTGTAGTTTTTCTGGCCCTGACTACAATTCCCTGCAAATCAGTCAATGGGCCTGCTATAACCCGGCAGTGTTGACCCGCCTTGACATACCTATGCGGCGCCAAAGGAGCACCGGTTCGAAGAGCGTGTTCGATTTGCAACAGCTCGCTCAGCAACTTTTGCTGGTTCTTGACCGCGATTATATTCGCCACACGATTGGTTCGCAACACTTCAACCCGCTGGTTCTCATCACCACAAAAAAACAAATATCCGCTAAACAAGGGCAAAAGCGAACGTATTTTTCTGCCCCTGCGTCGCCTAACTCTCCAACTCATCGGGAGAAAGTAGCTGATACTTCTGCCAACCAAATCATGTGCCAAGGCCTTCTCATTTCTACTTTTGGTGTGAGCGACCCACCACAGCCCCTCAAAATCAGAAATAGATCCTCCTTCAGGCCACGTGATAGACGGATTTTCGTTTTCCTTCAGCAGTTTTGTACTCCCCAAATCTAACCGTAAAATCTCAGTACTGTATTAGCGACATATTCAATTTGTTCCTGTCTAAGTTCAGGGTAAACCGGCAATGATAAAACCTCGCTACAAAGCCGTTCAGCTACAGGTAAATCGCCTTGCCTGTAGCCAAGTTCGGCGAAGCAATCCTGCAAGTGCAATGGTTTTGGATAAAAAACTGCTGCGCTGATTTCGTTTTCAGCCAAAAATTTTTGCAACTGGTCTCTTTCGGGAACGGCAATGGTGTACTGATGATAAGTACTGACATTGTTTGAGTCAATCTTGGGGGCCCTGACCAGCGAACCAGCGAAGACACTGTCATAAAGTGCGGCATTTTTTCTTCGTTTTTCGTTCCACCTGTCGAGGTACTTCAACTTCACACCGAGAACCACACCCTGAATAGCATCGAGGCGAAAGTTACCACCGATAGCTTTGTAGGAATATCTCGGATTTTCCCCATGAGTACGGAGAAGTTTTACGCTTTCGAAAAGCGTTTCGCTATTGGTCGTCACTAATCCACCGTCACCAAAGGCTCCCAGGTTTTTAGTCGGGTAAAATGAAAAGCACGCCAAGTCGCCAAAATTGCCGCACTTCACCCCGTTTTGTGTCGCTCCTATCGCCTGCGCGGCATCTTCGATAACAGCAAGGTTGTGACGTTCGGCAATCTCCATAATCGGTTTCATTTGAGCAACCTGGCCGAACAAATGCACCGGTATAATCGCCCGTGTCCTATCAGTTACCTTTTCTTCGATGCGCATAGCATCAATGTTATAGGAGATGGGGTCAACATCTACAAAAACCGGTTTTGCTCCAAGTCGGGCGACACAACCTGCGGTGGCGAAGAAAGTAAAAGGGGTGGTTATTACCTCGTCACCCGGCTTTATCTCCAATGCCATTAAGCTAACAAGCAGGGCATCTGTCCCACTCGCTACCCCGATTGCGTATTTGCAGCCACAATAGGCGGCGATTTCATCTTCAAATTGGACCACGGCCGGGCCCAAACAAAACATCTGGCTTTCGCAAACATCCGTTATTGCCCCCAAAACTTCATCTTTTATAGTGGCATATTGTGCTTTCAAATCCAAGAGTGGGACCTGCATTAAAACACCTTACAGAGCTTAAGCTTTTATAATTTTGCTGCGACCTCGGCGAACCGCTTCGGTAGCATTTCTGGTATCAACAACCAATTTTGCGTTCTTGACAATCCAGTCATAATTATAATCACTGTGATTTGTGGAAAGCAAAACTACATCATAGCTCGCCAGCATTTTAGCCGACAATTTCTTACTCGTCATTCTCAAATCGTGCTGACGCTGCTTATGGGTCTTAGGAATGTGCGGGTCGTTGTAGTCGACCTTGGCGCCTTTTTCGCGCAGCAACTCAATCAGCTCTATCGAGGGAGATTCCCGCAAATCATCAATGTCTTTCTTATATGCCAGTCCCAACACAAGAACCCTTGAGCCTTTTAGGCTTCTACGTCGCTCGTTCAGGGCTTCCATTGTCTTTGTGATGACGTAGCGCGGCATATTGGTGTTGATTTCGCCGGCCAGTTCGATAAACCGCGTTGGCATGCCGTACTGCCGGGCCTTCCAGGTCAGATAAAACGGGTCGATTGGTATGCAGTGGCCGCCAAGACCAGGACCAGGATAAAAGGCATTGAAGCCGAACGGCTTGGTACTCGCCGCTCTGATAACCTCCCAAACATCGATACCCATCCTGTCAAAAACCATTTTCAGTTCATTGACCATAGCTATATTTATGCAGCGATAGACATTCTCAAGAATTTTTGTGGCTTCAGCTGCCTCCAGACTGGATACAGGAACTGTTTTGACAATGACAGCATCATAAAGTTTGCAGGCCATATCGCGGCACTTTTTAGTTAAGCCCCCGACCACCTTCGGGATAGTCTTGGTTGTAAAGTTTTTGTTGCCGGGGTCTTCACGCTCAGGCGAATATGCCAGATGGAAGTCCTTGCCCGCCTTTAGACCGCTGCCCTCAAGTATTGGGGCAACCAGCTCTCGAGTAGTGCCGGGATAAGTCGTGCTTTCAAAGACAACAAGCTGTCCCGGCCGCAGATATTTGGCAATTGTCTCGCTGCTGCTAATAATAAACTGCATATCAGGCTCGCGGTTCTGTGTCAGTGGTGTGGGTACGCAAACTAATATCGCATCGACTGTTTTAAGACGGGCCATATTAGTCGTGGCGTAGAATAACCCCGTCCTCACGATTCGCTTAACTTGTGAATGGGCGATGTGTTTAATGATGCTTCGGCCGGAACTGAGAACCGCAACCTTCCTAGCATCGATGTCGAAACCAGCCACCTTTATGCCTGCTGAAGCAAACTCTCTTACCAGCGGCAGACCAACGTAGCCCAGCCCTAGGACACCAACTGTAACCTTCCCGTCCTTGATTCTTCTCTGCCATTCTGTCATAAGTCGCGCCACTGCAACGGCCCTCGTGTCGTCCGAAGCTCAATTTTGTAAACAATAAATGTCTTCACATTCGCCAAAATCGTCCAACTTGCCAGTACCGGTTAAACCAGCATCCAGCTATAGCCGATTAGTTTAATCAGAAAGGCAGTTTAGAATTATATCACCCAGAAGTCAATTGACTATTTTGGATTTATGATTTATGATTAATAATTACAAGTTGAAAGTTCGGTGATCGGGAAGGAACGATGCCTAAATCGAAATCCGCCATTAAAAGTTTGACAGTGCTGTTCACCTGTATTGGCAGAAGAGTTTCTTTGCTCAACAGCTTCCGTCAAGCGGCAAGAGAACTAAAAACAGATATTTCGCTACTCGGAACGGAGGCCACCGAGCTAAGCTCAGCGCTGCAACTGTGCGACAAGGGCTTTTTGGTTAAACCAATAACACACGTCGACTATATCAAGCAACTGCTTTCGATAGTCAAGGCCAACAGGGTAAAACTGCTTGTTCCAACAATAGATACGGACCTGTTGCTTTTAGCAAAAAACAAACGAAAATTCGCAGCTGTAGGTTGTTGTGTGCTCATCTCAAAGACGGGCATAGTGGACATTTGTCAGGACAAGAGAAAGACATACCGGTTCCTGCTCAAAAACGGCTTTGATACGCCCGTGACTATGAGTGTTCAGACCGCACTTTCAAAAAAGATCCTCAACTGGCCATGCTTTCTTAAGCCTTGGGACGGTAATGCCAGCAGAGGAACTGCTAAGGTGAACAATCGAAAAGAGCTGTTGTTTTTCGCAAAAAGAATACCAAATCCCATCTGCCAGGAGTTTGTCAATGGTACCGAACACACCTGCGATGTATATGTTGACCTCGACATGAAAGTTCGCTGCGTCGTTCCGAGAAAGCGCATCGAGGTAAGGGCCGGCGAGGTCAGCAAGGGACAGGTAGTAAAACACCCTCAAATTGTGCGAGAAGCTGCAAGATTAGTTGAAACGCTCGGGGCGGGGCCGGGTGTTATAACTCTGCAACTTTTCCTGACTGATAACGATAAGGTGAAATTCATTGAGATAAATCCACGATTCGGCGGCGGCGTTCCCCTCGCCATAAAGGCTGGAGCCAACTTCCCGAAGTGGATATTACAGGAGGTGCTCGGCAGAAAAACAAATATCCGCTTCGACGGCTTCAAAGACAAGGTGATTATGCTTCGCTACGATGGCGAAGTCTGGCTGGAAAACGTTAACAAGAAAACCGAAAAATGATATTTGACAAGATAATCGGACCGGAAAGGCCGGTTACATGGGTACTGGGATTCTGGCCCATACTGGCGGTCTCCTTCGGCGGCTCATTAGCCGCCACATGGCTGTGCAAGAAGGTAGCCATAAAGTTCGGAATCGTCGACAGACCCGATGACCTCGTCAAAACACATAAAGAGCCCATCGCGTATCTTGGGGGCGTCGGCATACTTATAGGCCTGACAGCCAGTGTCCTGGTGGGGATTGGATATCTGCCAAAAACAGATTCCTTATCTACCGCCCTTAGATTTTTACTAGGAATAGTATTCGGCGGCGCAGTAGCATGTGGTGTCGGTCTTGCCGACGACATATTCGACATAAAACCCAAACATAAAATACTCGGCCAGGTAGTCGCCGCCGTTATCCTGCTGCTTGCCGGTATAGTGCCGAATCTGCACCGCACCACCAACCTGCTAAATTTGCCGATGCCCTATAGTCTTGAAGTAATCATGGAAAGCGTAATTGTGATACTTTTCGTACTCGGTGCAACAAATTCACTGAACCTTCTCGACGGACTCGATGGTCTTTGTGCGGGGGTAACGGCGATTATCACCGTGGCCATGTTGCTGCTGTCGATGCATCTCGCGACATGGGGGGCCAGCGAAGTGGGCGACCCCGTGCGTATCATAATCTGTCTCGGGCTCGTAGGAGGCGTCTGCGGCTTCTTGCCTTTCAATCGATATCCGGCCAAGATATTTATGGGTGATGCCGGAAGTATGCTTCTGGGTTTCGTGATAGCCGCGCTGATGATTTTGTTTGCCGAGCAAATCCCGCGATGGTGGATGGCCTCCATCGTGGTCTTTGGCCTGCCTATCCTCGACACCGCCGTCGCACTGGCAAGAAGATTGCTTAATCACAGACCCCTGTTCGTCTCAGACCGCGGTCATATTTATGACCAGATGGTAGACAGAGGGATACCGCTGAAAAAGACTGTCTCAGTCTGCTATGTGCTCGCCGGCATTTATGCGGTGATCGGCCTAGCAATGAGCCAGATAAGAACAAGATATGCCACGGTTGTGTATGTTCTCGTTTTTGCAATCTCGGCCATTATCGTATGGAAGAAAGGTTACCTGAAAATGGAAGGCCTAAGAGGAGCCATTCGCAAACAAGATTGACAAATTCCATAGGGCAGGGCATCCATTCTGGAACAAATCATAAAACGGGCTCCGCACATCAATCAATTACTTTCCAGAGGACCCCCGCTTGTTCAAATTCATATCGCTCCAATAGAAACTGTGGGCAATAACTCAGCAGCGGTGAAACCACGTACACCGTTGAGCTTTCCCTTAATTGTTCAATAGTATCTTCAGTAAAAACTGGCGCATTTTTACTCATATAATATTCTGAGACTATTTTGACATCGCTGCGTTCACTTTTGGCCTGCCGTATATATAAAAGCAAATGTACAATGGTGGAGTCCGAATAGATTATCGCATGTTCTTCAACGCCATTTAAAGCCTCATTAGCAAACTGTTCAGCCCCCTTATAGCCTGTTTTCCATGGCTGGAGGAAATAGGAATATTCATCACGATAGGGCCTTTGTCTCCTCTGTCCGAGAGGTTTGTACATCTTTCTTGCCACAGTTGGAGTAACATAATAAATCGGTATCGGCAGCAGGCAAAACGCCAGCACCACAAATACCAGCACCTTGTGGCTGTATCGCCTCAAAACAACATCAGCTCCCAAACCAATAAGTATCGCCGCAAGACAGTAGAATGGCAAAAAGAACACGTACCTGTCCGCCACGGTATACCGGAATGCAAATGCAAAATGCAAAACTAAGAGCGCAAGTAGAACATTGGCAAAACTTCGACCTAGAGCTTTTTTGCACAGTACCCACAGCCCTACAAATAAAAGCACAAGGTTCGGCGTAGGAAAATTAAGGAGTATGAATATTATATTTTCCAACACTATCTTAACCGACATAGACACATTAAGAACATTTGCCTGCCACAGCCTTCCGAACATCGCCGAGACCAGCGTTGCGTGTATATCACCGGACAGCATAATATTCTTTATTACCAGATACTCATACGGCAGAGCACCGATTACCCACATTGAAACGATAATGGCGAAATGCTTTAAGCCAAGCCGACTGCGAACCAACAAAACAACCAGCAACACGGTATAGCAGGCAAAACCGAACACCGCCCACATGTGGTTGGCAATCGCCAGACCGTTAAAAAGTCCTAAAAGATACAAATACGCTGGGCGCTCCGTGCGTATATACCGCAACAATACTATTAACTCACCAAGCATTAGTGCAGCGTGCAAGGTATAAACTTCGGCCATCACAGACTGCTGCCAGAAAGTCCAGGAAACAGCCAATGTAACCGCTCCAATCAGCGCCGGCAACAGCCTGCCGAGCCAGAGTTGCAGCAGCAAAAACAGATTTGCAACTGCCACCGCTCCGAACACAGCAGAGGTAAAATTTAGTCGCCAAGCGAATTCCCCCAGAGGTATATGTTTGATGGCAATGCCTATCATAATATAAAGTGGGTGTGAAAGCGCAAGACCCATAATACCTTCGATATCATTATTCCAGATTCGCCAGACGTAAAACGCACTGTCCTGCCACAGCATACCCGGCGCACATGTAAGCGTATAGAGCAGCCCGGCCGCAGTCAGCACAATCAGGTACCAGAGCACAACACTGCCAGATGTCACAGCTTCGTCTTGTTTAGATATTTCTCGCATTCCAGCCCACAAAGAAAAAAATGGATACCTAAAACTTGACTAATCAATGGTTTCGTCTATATTAACGCTTGTCGCTCAAAAAGAAAGTGATTTTGTCCGCAGCTTCATATGGCACAGGAAGAATCCAACAATAATCATGGTTCAGCCAAGCAAACGCCGGAGCAGGTCCCGGCTGCTGCTGAGAAAAAACGCTCGCGAGGACTTTGGATACTTTTACTGGTGTTCCTCGTCTTCGCCGCATCCGTATTTCTGACCCAACACAAAGGTACAATCAACTGGGTCGAAGATTATGAGGCCGGAATGAAACTGGCAAAACAGCTAAACAAACCTGTTTTACTCACTTTTTACAAACTCCATACCCGTTTTTGTTCGGAAATGTCACAAAATACCTACAATAACCCAGACGTTATAGAATACGTTGAGACCAACTTCGTTCCCATCTTCATTGACGTCGATAAACAGCCTGAAATTGCCAGACTTTATAATATTGACTATTATCCCACTCACTACATTAAAAAACCAGACAGCAATGAGCTTATTGGTCCACATTTTGGTTATGACGTGCCATCAGTGTTCATCCAAAAGCTTGAAGATTTACTTGCGAAAATGGACTTATCTAAGCAATAGATTGTTTTGTCAAACCTTCCTCCCGTCACTTCAGTTAGCCTCTTATGTCAACAGGAGACTGTCTACTGTCGATAAACCACGCGATATATAGGCCCTGCCCTGATGAAATCATAATGCTCAAGCAAATATTCCGGACAATACCCCCGCACTGCAGAAACAACATAAACAGCTCGTTTAGTCAATAATTCTTCTATAGTATGTTCGTTAAATTCAGGCGAGCCTTCGCTGCTGCCTACGTTGGATATAATCTTAACATCTGGTCGCATCTCCCTAATCTGCTGTGTGTTCAACAGTGGGGGGGCCGTCGTGCCGTCGGCGTATACAATTGCATCGGGTTCGACCATACCAAAGATTTCTTTGGCAAATTTCTCCGGCCCCCTGTACCCGGTTCGCCAAGGACGCAGAAAATATACATAATCATCGCGGTAAGGAATCTCTCTTATACGTCCGCTTATAATGCCCAACTTCTTTGCGACCTTTGGAGCCGCTACATAAACAGGCACAGCAACAAAAGCAAGTGTCACCACCACACAAGCAAGAATTTCGGCACGTTTGCCGTTGAGGACCCTGGAAGCTCCGACACCAATCAGTATCGAAACTATACAATATGAAGGAATGAAGAACGCATAGCGGTCAACAATTGTGTAGCGAAAGGCAAAGACAAAAAACAATACTAATAGGGTGAGCAAAACATTTGCAAACCACCGCTTTGGCGAAACCTTGTATATAGCCCATAGACCGACAAACACAAGCACAACATTGGGCGTCGGGAAATTAAGTGCCATCCACATCAAGTTCTCTTTTATAATTCGACCTGACAGAGAAACATTAAGAACATCACTCCGCCAACTCGCGCCGAAAACGGCCGAGGCCATAGTTGGCCAAAACTCGCCGGTCTGCAAAACGTTCTTTACAATCAGATACTCGTAAGGCAAGGCGCCAATAACCCACAATAATGCCATCAGGGCCAAATCCTTTCCGCCGACTTTCTTTTTGACCGTGAGCACCACTACAAGGACCAAATAGCAGATAAAGGCAAGCGATGCGAGCATGTGATTCGCTATCGCAAGTCCGTTGACGAGACTTAAAAGATACAGATAAACCACCCGGCCCGTCTTGGCATACTGCAAGAGCATTATTAATTCAACCAGAAGCAGTGCAACAGTCAGGTTATAGGTCTCCGGAATAGCAGCGTGTCGCCAAAAAGTATGCGAAAGCCCAAGAGTCAAGGCTCCAACCAGCGCAGCCAAAGCACCACCAAGCCACAACCGCAAAAGCAAAAAAAGATTCGCAACAGCCACCGCTGAGATAACCGCCGTCACAATATTAACTTCATAACCAAATTTGCCAGGAAAAATGTATTTCGCTGCGATAGCCAGCATGTAAAAAAGCGGATGTGACAACGCAAGACCAAGCCGACCTTCAATATCATTGTGCAATACGCGATACTGTATTACGCCGCTGTCCTGCCATACGGGCCCGGGCGCACAGCTCACTATATAAAGTACCGACGCAGCAAAAAGTACAACAACATAACCGGTTTTAATATTGTCAGAAGCTACGAGATTGCTGTCGGCTTTGACCATTCGGTTTCACCTACTTAGTATTGTGGTTATTGGTCGCACGTCCGGGCTTCGGACTTCTTAAATGGTTACTGTCAAGTAATGGGTATCGGCAGCGAACTGAATCGCGCCCTCATAAGCAGCGGGTACAAGCAAGCAATCGCCCGCCTTGAACTCAACGAAGGCTCCATCAGTTCCCAGAATCCTTCCAAAGCCAGTCAGAATAATCAGGCATTTAACTTCACCACGTGAAAGAAGCGTCTCGCAGTCTTTGGCCTGATGTCCCTTGTCTATCTTGAAGTACTCGCAATCAACTAAACGACCAAGCGTCGTCACCGAAAGGTTATCGCCGGATGAGTCGAAATGGATGCTTTCTAACGCTTCTTCAATGTGCAACTGTCTGGCTTTACCGGTATCATCAACTCTGTTGAAGTCAAAGACGCGGTAGGTCGTATCTGACGGCGTTTGAATCTCAGCTATTAGCAACCCCGCTCCAATGCTGTGGGCGGTACCGGCAGGGAGAAAATGGCATTGTCCAGCCTCGACTGGCACTTCCGCCAGCACTTGGGCCACATCACCTCTCTTAATCGCTTTGGCAAATTCCTCCCTGCCTACACCTTTTTTGAGTCCCTTATAAATTGCCGCACCTCGTACCGCAGATATAATGTACCAGCACTCGGTCTTTGGGTCGCCCTTACCCATTCTTTTGCAGGTTGCCGGGTCCGGATGCACCTGAACACTCAGAATATCCTCAGCGTCGAGGAATTTGATTAACAATGGAAAAGGCCCGGAGAAATTTTCATCACCCATTATTTCTGCAGGATATTTTGCGATTGCGTCAGAAAGGGTTTGTCCTGCCAATTCACCGTTCGCAATCACGGATTTATCTTCCGGCAAGTCAGCCAATTCCCAGCTTTCTCCGATTTTCTCACCTGCCGGTATGTCTTTACCAAAGAAATCCCGCAGCTTCTGGCCACCCCATATACGCTTTTTGTAAATCGGTTTGAATTTCAGCGGGTATAACTGCATGCGCGTATTGTAGTAGTGGCAGAGTAATTTGTCTATGCTGCGGTTTGAAGAAAATCCCTCATGTAGATAGGAGGGATTTACGACTCTTAACCGCGACCTTAGCCCAAGAGCTAATCACGCTAATTTGTCGGCTAAATGCTCGGACTGCACTTGGGGCAGTAGCCTTCAAGCTGTATGCGCTGGTGGCCGATAACAAAACCTTTCTCCGGGCTCTTCGCCATAGGCATCGATACCCCTGTAAAGCAGTGCGTATCACCACAATTCGTACATGTAAAGTGCGGATGGCACTGGTGCTCGGTGCAGTTGCCAGCCAACTCAAAATGCCATACCCTTCCATGCAGAAAAGCCCTGTGAACAAGCCCCGCCCGGACAAAGCTTTCGAGGCTCCTGTAGATTGTGACCTTATCCGGGGCGTCACGCCCGAGCCTTGTTGAAATCTGGTCTTGAGTCAGCGGCTTATCGACAGCGAGAAGCGCCCCCAAAATAGCTACTCGCGGATTCGTCCGGCGAAGCCTCACCGAGCTTAATAGTTTCTTGGCCTTTCTCTTAAGCGCTGTTCCCATCTGTATCCTCCGATTCCCTGTGTACGTGCGGGTGACTGTGCCGCCCGTGAACAGGGCACGCACCCGCAAGCTCGACATCCGACTTCACAAACATAAGCGGAAAAACAATATCACTGATACAACACGGAATCCAGATAGCTATAAACAAAGTTACAAATATTCCAATCGCAGCGGCAGCCGTTATAGCGGAATTGAGATTCATCAGCAGATACGAGGAAGATGCCCAGGTGCTTACTAATATATGCGCAGCGTGCGGGAACTTGGTCCGTGGCAGAAAATATGCGATAAGAACACCCAACAACGCAGCAGGATTGACTATATACCATTCCTCGATAAAGCCAAGGTGAATCCTGCGCTCGTGACGTTCAAACTCAACATTCTGAACATGTCCATGATGCTCATCTTCACCTATATTGGACGGTTCGTGCCGGTGCAGCTGGCCATGTCTCGGAACGTCAAGGCCGAGCAACCGCGTCCCGATATGCGGGATTACCACGTCGCTAAGGGTGGCAATGCCGATAGAGCCGAAATAACCTACAAGCAGTACCACGACAAGCCGCTTGCGCTCGGCATGCAGTCCAAACATCGACGCGGTCACCATTGCGCTTAAGACAACGTGGCCGGGATGGAAGACCAAGAATAGCGTGCGGCCGCTTGTTCCACTCATGCCCCTGAAAAGCAGCATAAAAAAAATGCCCAGCAGTGCCCCGAAAAGCGTAAATGGAGCATGCCCTCTCAGTTCCACAAAGATATGTCTCGCCTTCTCTCTCACCGACATTTCCCTATTCCTTCATCGCTATTTTCGGCCAATCACCACGCCTCCGATACCCGTTACAACAATTTTAGACAAATGCAACTAAGTTGCAAATATTTTTTCTGATTTTCTTGCCCTCGACCCACAGTGGGGCACAACTACGAATGCTTCGAAGGCAAGAAACGCCTGTGGCAGGGGGAAAGTCGTTGCAGATTTCGGCCCAAGTGGGTAAATTAGTGCTCCGACATGTCGGCAAAATGCCGCAGGAAAATTGGTTTACTGCTGTCCGGAGATGAAAATGGAACGAAAAATTCGTTGGGGCATACTTGGCACGGGCACTATCGCGAAGAAGCTCGCCGAAGCTCTGCAGGTCCTGCCCGATGCAGAACTGGTCGCTGTCGGGTCACGCGCTGCCGATACCGCTAAAAAATTTGCTAAAGCTTTTCACGTTTCCCATCAACACCCCAGCTACGAAAAACTCGCAAACGACCCCGACATCGACATTGTGTATATCGCGACACCGCATCCGTTTCATATGGAAAACACCATCCTTTGTCTTAACGCCGGCAAAGCGGTCCTTTGTGAAAAACCATTCGAAATAAACGCCAATCGCGCCCGGCAGATGATTAACCTGGCCAGAGAAAAAAAACTCTTTCTGATGGAGGCCATGTGGACACGCTTCCTGCCGATCATCGCTCAGGTCCGAGAGTGGCTCCAGCAGGAGCTGATAGGCCCGGTACGGATGCTGCACGCTGACTTCGGTTTTACCGGCGATTGGCAGCCGCAGCATCGATTGTTCAACCCACAACTGGCTGGTGGTGCGCTTCTCGACATCGGCGTCTATACAGTGTCACTGGCGTCGATGGTGTTTGGCCAGCCGCCTGAAAAGATTACGAGCCTGGCGCACATAGGCCAAACCGGTGTCGATGAGCAATCGGCAATGATTCTGCGCTACGATGAGGGGCAGTTAGCAATTCTTTCATGCGCGGTAAAAACACAAACGCCTCAGCAGACCCTTATTGCCGGAATCAAAGGAATGATTAGAATTCATTCGCCATTTTGGTCTGCTACGACTGCTACGATATCGATAAAGGGCAAAAAGAACCAGACCGTCAAATTTCCACACGAGTGCAACGGATTTGAATATGAGGCCAATGAAGTTATGCAGTGCCTGCGGGCAGAAAAACTCGAAAGCAGCATCATGTCCCTCGACGAAACGCTTGAAATTGTCAAAACCATGGACGAAATTCGAGAGCAATGGTCCCTCAAATACCCTATGGAATAAACCGGCGAAGCGCTATGAAAATCACAGAAACAATATCAGGGCTTGAAAAAATCAAAAAAGGCTGCGTTCTGACCATCGGGAATTTCGATGGCGTCCACCTCGGGCATCAGCAAATCTTGACCGCCGCGAAGCAAGCCGCCAAAGAAAAGGCCGCCGAATTGATAGCCATGACCTTTGAGCCACATCCCGTTGCTATTTTGCATCCAGAAAAGGCGCCCGGCGTACTAACACCCTTAGAGACCAAAAAACACCTGCTGGCCGAATACGGCGTGGATTGCTTGATTGTCTTAAGAGACACCCCCGATCTGCTAAACCTCTCGCCTGAAGAATTTGTAGGCCGTTTTCTCGTCGAGAATGTTCAGCCGAGCCTGGTTGTTGAAGGTGACGATTTCAATTTCGGCGCGGGGCGCACAGGCAATATTGGTACATTGCAAAAGCTGGGCTCCGAGCAGGGTTTTGAAACTTCCGTAATCGGTCCGAGACAAATCAGGCTCTCAACAGGCCAAACCGTCAAGGTTTCGAGCACTATGATTCGCTATATGCTCGAAAGTGGACACGTTAGCGACGCTGCTGCCGCTTTAGGAAGGCCCTATCAACTCGCGGAGAAGATTATACCAGGCCGCGGAATTGGAAAACACCTCGGCTTTCCAACGATAAACATGCAGAAGCCCAATCAGGTCATTCCTGGCGAGGGCGTCTACGCCGGCTTTGTAAAAGTCGCAGAAACTATCGAAGGCGTTCTAGCCGCCAGGGAAAAAATGCCCGCAGTCTACAGCATCGGCCAGGCAAGAACATACGGCGAAGAATTTCCGTTACTGATAGAGGCGCATTTGCTGATAGAAGGTGTCGGCGATTTGATCGGCAAATTTACAACAATGGACTTTGTGCGGCACATTCGAAGCCAGCATAAATTCAAAACAGAATCCCAGCTTTGCGAACAGATAGCGATAGACTGTAAGAAGGCGAAACAGGTGTTGCAGAAGATAACTGATTTATCTGGCAATCAGACAATCAAGGACTAAAGATGGTTAGCAATAATGATTTTCAAAGAGCAGTTGAGTTAATTGGTAAATCCGAAAATATTTTGCTTACGACGCACACGAAGCCGGATGGCGACGCCTGCGGTTCAGTCTCGGCAATGTATGAAGTCCTTACGGGTCTCGGCAAAAGAGCGCAGCTTCTATTTTTATCAGAAGTGCCCGAATGGTATCAATTTCTCTTCGCGGAAAAGGTCCCCGTCCTCGGCGATGATGTCAACCTCGAAGAGTTAAAACAAGGCAAATTCGCAACGCCCGACTTGATTATGATTGTCGACACCAACAGCTACAGCCAGCTGTCTAAACTTGACGAGTCCCTGAAACAGAATACTAAACCAATCCTCGTAATTGACCACCACGCAACTTCAGATGGCCTCGGCGATGTCGAACTGGTTGATACTACCGCCGCGGCCACGGCGCTGATTGTTTTCGATTTGTTAAAATACGCCGGCTGGCCGGTGACCGAGAGTATCGCCCGGGCACTTTTCGTAGCGGTAGCCACTGATACTGGCTGGTTCCAGTTCAATAACACAGACAGCAGGGTCTATCGAACCTGCGCGGATTTAATTGAACGCGGCGCAAGTCCACCGGAACTACACCACGATTTGTACCAGAGTTTTTCACCGCAGCGATTCAAATTGATGACTGCGATGCTCAATACGCTCGAACTACATTTCGAGGGACGCTTCGCAACCCAGTATCTGCGCCAAGCCGATTTTGAGCAGGCAGGTGCTGCATACAAGGATACGGAAAATCTAATCGACGAATGCCGGCGGATAAGCACGGTTGAAGCGGCAGCACTGTTTGTGGAATTGCCGGATGGCCGGGTCAGATGCTCACTGCGCGGCAGCGAGGCAATCGATGTTCGCGAAATCGCCGCCAAGTTCGGCGGAGGAGGACACACTACCGCCGCAGGAGCACATCTGGCCGGACCTCTCCAGAAAGCAAAGGAACTTATCCTGGCAGAAATGACAGAACAGTTTATGCAGCTGGACGGCAAATGACCGCCTATTCAGGTTGGCAATAATAGGGGCGCTCGCCAGCATGGTTTGGAATAAAACCCCAGCTTAGAATGGCCCGGCCCTGCTCACTGTCGGCCAGAAACCAACGCTCGTCGCCGGCCCGGCAAATAAGCCTGTCCTGCCCCCATTGCCCAGCACCGCCGACCTTTGAATCGATAGAAGCAATATCATTATTTTTTGCAGCAGGATTAGGTCTTTCTAAAAAGCCTATAAAACGCTCGGATTCGTTTGGCTCGTCGATATAACTAAATACATACGCCCTGACCCCGGCCGGACGACCGCAGGGCAGCGGCCCGGAAGGGGCATCGATAGGGCCAGTCAGTTCGCTTCGGGAGACGAAAAGCTTGCCGGTGTTCAGGTCATAAAACCACGCCAATTCGCTCTCTACAACTTCTTCTACTATCTTTTCGGGCCACGATAGCCATATGATAGTTACCAACAGTACAAACACAGAAGTTGCGGTTATACCGATGATTAGCCCTGGGTGGGTGTTAATCCATCTCCTTGCGTTTACAGCCAATCGTTCCCAGCGGTGCTCAATCTCATAGCGCAGCCAGTCAGGCAGCCTAAAAAACATCTCGACATCCCCAAAAAATTCTAAGCCGAAACATGTTCACTCGGCACATAAATAATTCTAATACAGCATTACCTGAGCATCTCAAGTAAACGCTCTATATCAGGGTTATCATCTGACGCCTCAGGTGCCGATATCTCTCGATTCGCAAACTTCACCGTGCGCGGATCTTTCCATCTGAAGTATTCACAGTGAAAGTCCGCAAAGGACATATTACACCCTCCGCTATGCCTCGCCGTTATCTGCTGGCGATGATGTGGGTCGTCCCAGGACAACCACTTGAAAGGTTTCTTACAGCAGTTTATAGGAAAGTACGAGTTGTGTATCCATTTCCAGCTGCTGCTCGCATCGACAAAAACCATCCTTCTACTCGGGCTTTTGATACTGTCCAGGCTCCAATTTATCTTGGCTGATATAGAATAATCCCGCAGAAACGGTGATTTGTCAGCCTTGCATTCGTACACACCCAAAGTCTCTTCGGTATAAGGCCACAGAACCCCGTCTTCAACAGCCTGCTCAGTATTACCTACATCATTGCTCGGCCAATCGGGCCCGTCAGCAACCCAGAAATGATCGTCCCGAGCATCATTCCAGAAGGTACTGGGTGAAGGCACCTTGTCTTCGTTGTCCACAGAATAAAAATTCCACGCAAACATCAACTGACGCATGTTTGAAAAACAGTCCACCCGCCTGCCCGCTTCTCTGGCCCTGCTTAATGATGGCAGAAGAATAGACATCATCATAGATATGATGGAGATCACAACAAGCAGTTCCACCAGCGTAAAGCCACTCAAAGCAACGTCAACACCCACTGTTCTCCGCTGTCGGGCCATCTGCGTGTCCTCGATTTAATTCAAAGAATGAAACCGACTGACAAATACCTATGCAATTATATAATAATTAAGCTTGTTTGGCAAAAATCAGAATCAATTGCGCAACAATTTCACCTCCAAAGGCAAAGGGGCGGATTAATGCGCCTGCAGATTACCTGCTGTCAACATACAAGTCCCGCAAACCGGCCGTTTGTTACATAAAAAATGCCGTCACGTCATTTTTTCATGTCCAAAGCCCGAAACCGGCCAAAAGGCCGGGACAGGTATCGCCTCAGACTAAACAGACTCCGCTGCCTTCCATGTGCCATTCAGCTCTCAAAAAAACGCTAAAAAGCCCATTTTCGAGGAAATCGGAGAACAATTTGCCCCGATTGACAGTAAATAATTTAGCATCCGAGGAAAATAAAAAAAACATTAAAAAAACCTTGACTACGTGTCGATAGCGCAATAAACTGTAATGTATACGGTGCTGGCTGACCTGTTTAACAGCCCACCAGAAAGATTTTAGGTAAGGGTTTTGATGAAAATTCTGATAACGTGTGTTTTCTTGCTTTAAACTGTTAGAAAAAAAAGCCGACGTCTACCACAGGCCGCTGGCAGTTTCAAGCAGCGGCTTTTTTATTGCTCTTTATTAATTTTATAGCTATAACCGACTGCTAAAGCCAATTAGGGCCAACGCCCGATAGCTAATAATAACTCCGGTTAGTGTGCGGGCTCGTAGCTCAGCTGGTTAGAGCGCACGCCTGATAAGCGTGAGGTCGGTAGTTCGAGTCTACCCGGGCCCATTTTCGATTGGCTTTTGTCAGTTGAAACTCGGCTCGGGGACGTAGCTCAACTGGGAGAGCGCCGGCTTTGCAAGCCGGAGGTTGTCGGTTCGAGCCCGATCGTCTCCAGTCTCGCGAACAGCGAGTTTTGTTCTTTGACAAGTTAATATGCAGATACGCGGGATGGTTTTTCGCTTCAAAGCGAAAAACTGTTACCGATGAGCGCGAACTTAGGTTCATTTATCCACTATCCACTAAGGCCAATCAAAGATTGATATGGTCAAGTTACTAAGGGTGTATGGGGGATGTCTAGGCGTCGAGAGGCGATGAAGGACGTGGCTGGCTGCGATAAGCCCGGGGCAGGTGTCGAGCAACCGTTAATCC
>Ga0114922_10001886_pt1 | contig 19841 bp, 18 predicted proteins | sample AartaG_FD_100975 | JGI IMG/M metagenome (GOLD analysis project Ga0114922, IMG submission 100975) | Deep subsurface microbial communities from Aarhus Bay to uncover new lineages of life (NeLLi) - Aarhus_00045 metaG | ecosystem: Environmental > Aquatic > Marine > Oceanic > Sediment | place...
TCAAAAGTTAAGTTGAAAAGGGTATCTGAGCATGCAAAACTGATATTGCTTGATAAGAATTATGAATGGTTAAATATAAAACAGGATTAATAGATTGCATATCGATATATTCAGGATATAACATTTGTTTTATATTATTTGGTAAAAAATATACTAAAAATGAAAAGGTTTAAATCATTATTAATTCTGGCTGTATTCATTTTTCTATATAGTATTAATGCTAAAGCGCAAACGGGGATATTTATCAAGATGATAGAATTTAAACTGGAGCAGATAAGTGATATCGATTATGAAAATGAATATTTCATGACAATTAAGTTTAATAAAGGATCGACATATGAATTCAAAATAACAAATCATCTCGATGCCTATGCAGGAGAGGCAATTTTTAAACTACTGGATGCTGATAAGCTTGTTTTAACAAATTTAATGGGAGAAAAATATTATGAATTATTTAGTTTTGCTTGTAATAAGACGGGATTCTATGATATATTAATTAGGTTTAAAGATAACAAAACAGGTAATACGGCTGTTGTGATAAAACTTGTTAAATAAGAAAATATTAATATTTAAGTCTGGCATCCATATCTCCTCCCTCAATAATCCAGCATTCTTTATCACAGGCAGACCTTACATGTTTAATTTCTAATTTTGTACCATCTATTGCTATGATTTTGGTTGTACCTGCAATGTATTCTACTGCAATAGAGTATTTTTTATTTACGGGCACATACAGGTAATAGGGACTTCCGTATGCCGTATCAACATATTCTATATCATTATTCTCGACTTCATTTCTGTATACTGTCAAAGGAATTGTATCATAAATACTATTAAATGTAAGTTTCACAAATAAATCTGCGCTATCGGGTTTTATCTGGTAACATTCTTCACAATTTATACCATCTGTAAAGATTTTTTCCTCACACGAAAACATTAAGGGTAAGAAAATAATAATAATAATAAACCTGTTCATTATTGAGTATTTTCAGTTTTAAAATTCATCTGTTTTCTTCGGGAAATAATTATTTTTCTTTCGGGTAATTCTATAAACGAATGATAAATTTAATCTGCCCGGATTAACTTTATAAAGATTAAAGTTAGAATACTCATAATTCACATTTATTGTGAAATAATTATTTTCCCAGAACACTCCCGATTTGGGAGCAAAAATAAATTTGTTTGCAGGTTTTGATATTGATCCTCTATAGCTGCCAAAAGTATATAATTCTCTTGCTCCGACAGAAATCCCCAAGGCTGACTGATCCTTAAATTTAATTATATTATACTTTTTATCTAAACTTAAGAAAAGCGCCATCCTTATTTCCCAATACTGATATGATAATGTTTCAGATACGTCTTCGAGAACCCTTTTTCTCCAGGGCCGGATAGTATAACCATAATTTAATACGGTATTATATTTTCTATCATGCAAACCCATATTTACTCCGGCCATAAAATCATTAAGATTGAAATCTACGTTCATGCCAAAAGCATATTGACTGATACTTGGTAATAAATTTCTTTTGCCATTATTTTCCAATAAGTATCTTTTAATAGATTTGTTTTTATGTTTACATGCCAATGATACCGGATTTTCTGTTAGTGATATTTTTTCATTAACATTTGCTCCTTTTTCTGTTAATAATATAACCGATTCAAGGTCTTCCTGTTCAACTGCTATGGCAATCGGAGAATATCCCGAATGTGTTTTCGCATTTACACCAGCGCCATTATTAATCAGTAATTCCGCCAAATTTGAATAACCATTTTGTACAGCACAATGTAATGCCGATAAACCTTTGTTATCTGTTGAGTTAACATCGGTGCCGGCTTCAATTAGCCTGGCTCCTATATCATAATCACCATAGTAAGATGCTAACATAAGGGCATCTGTTCCGGATTTATTTTTTCTGTCTGCTTCTGCTTCATAATATAATAGCATATCCAATATAATAAAATGTCCGTAAGCCGAGGCATACATTAATGGTGTACTACCTGAGTTGTCAGTAATATTTATGTCTGCACCATTTCTGATTAGATATTCAGCAATGTAGAGATTGCCGGTTATAACCGAATTAATTAGTACCGGTATTCCACTATTTGGTTTTTTATCCAAATCAGCCCCATTCAGTACTAATATTTTTATCATGTTGGTATCCTGGTTTTGCACTGCATACATTAAAGGAGTGACACCTTCCCAGGTTTTAAAATTAACATTGGCTCCTTTATTTAAAAGACGTATAACTTCCTGCGGATATCCTTTTTCGGTTGCCAGTAAGAGGTTATAGTCAATATTTCCTTTAATATAGTATGAAGTATCAATTTTAGCGGTATCAGTACTAATTGAATCCTGGGATAATCCATTTATTGAATATGTAATTAACAGTAGTATCAGTAAATGCTTTTGGATTTTCATGTAATATTTTTATTGCTGATAAATGCTAAATATACATTATTAATATTAACTCGGACTAATAACAAACTCTATTTAATTGTAATTTAATCGAAGCACAAATATTATACCATTTATCTGAGCACTCGTTAATCAGGATGTTTAAGATCAGGCAACAAAGCTTTTTGACCGGATTGTAGATTCAGTCCGGTTGATTTATGGTAATCTTGATTTTATTGGGATATTTAACTTATTATATTCATTAAAGTCTCTGGATGCCTTTAGTAAATTTATTGTATAAGAGATCAGGTTTTTACTTTCTGCGAGTAAATCCAGATATAAAATACTGATACGGGTATTTGAATCTTCCTTTTTGATCAGCTTTATCTGATTTTTACGAAGCTTTACAATTGTATCTGTTAAATTCCTGGATATTGAAACTATCTTATTAACATTTTCAAATGAATTGCCGGAGATAATTTTTGTTACTTCTTCAAGGAAATTATTGACTTTTTTCCTAAAGCTGCTCAAATCTTTTATCTGCGAGTCTTTCAAAGGCGCATGATTATTATCAACATGATCAAAGACCGGCTTAGCCATTGATAAGATGCTTTGCGTAATATTTCTGAGATTATCCAAAACCACCAAATAATGATGTCCGCTTTCAATGGATTCTGCTTCTTCGAGTTTTCGAATTGTAATTTGTATATTTCTTTTTAGAGATTTAATCTCTTTATCCAGTTTACCTGCATCCTTACCTGACTTCTTAAGTTTTTTACGTTTTTCACCTGCCAAACCATTTATAATGATTTTATATAAATCTGATACTGCAGTTAAAGTAGATATAATCTTTGAGTTACATTTTTCATAAACTGTTTTTCCATCAACAATTAAACTATCGGTTAAAACAGCTTCATCTTTTTCCTCTTTTTTTATTCTTTTCCCATGTAAAATATGTGTCTTATAAAGGAAGAATATTACTATAACAATAAGTATTGGGATAGCGATTACTTTTGCCCAGGAGATAAACAATGCAACCAGGAAGGCTACAGTAAATGCACTCAGTGCAGTAAAAAACCAACCGCCTATAACCGTTAGAACTCCGGTAATTCTATATACTGCACTTTCCCTGTCCCACGCCCTGTCAGCCAGGGATGTACCCATTGCAACCATAAATGTTACGTATGTTGTAGATAGAGGGAGCTTTAGTGAGGTAGCAAATGAAATAATTATGCTTGCTACAACCAGATTTACGGATGCTCTTATTAAGTCAAAGGAAACAGTCTTGTCTCTTTTTACTGTTTTTCTAAAGTATTTATCATTAAATCGTCTGTTAACGGCTTTTGTAATTGATTTTGGTATTATTATTTTAAAAAAATTACCTACCTGGATTGATTGCCTCACCAGAGTACGGGCCAGCATAGATGACTCGAATCTTTCAAATACCTGGTCCTGGTCACTTAGTCTTAATTCGGTCTTAACCACTGATTTAGCTTTTTTAGAGAGCCAGAGGGTAATAACCATAACCAGTCCGGCAATAAGAAGGAACATAGTAGGAGTTTTAACCTTACCCTGAAGAGCATCCATAAGAAATGAGTCGGGCCCAACTACGTCCTGGGCAATAAAGTTTTTAAAAGACTCAAATCCTGCTAAAGGTACTCCGATGAAATTAACAAGGTCATTGCCTGCAAATGCCATTGCCAGGGCAAAAGTGCCAACCAGTACTATTAATTTAAGAATATTGAGTTTGAATATCCATATCAGTAATTGCATTAAAACTGTCCAGCCGCCAAAACTAATTATCAGTATCGTATATGTATTTTCTTTAATCCATGCTAACTTCTCAGGGGTAACAAATGAAGAGCCTTTAGCTCCTTTAATTAGTATAAAATAGGTAATTGCGGTAATTGCAAAACCTCCCCATATTGCTCCAAAATATTTTAGAGTTTTAATATATTTGAATGAAAAGATTAATCTGGTAACATATTGTACAATTGCTCCCAGACTAAAAGCAACAATAACTGATAATAATATTCCGGAAATAATGAGCAAAGCCCTGCCCGAATTAATATAATTTCCCAGTTTGTAAATTCCTTCAGGAGAATTACTGATTTTTAACAATGAAATAGCAACGGCAGCACCCAGCAATTCGAATACTATAGAAACGGTTGTAGAGGTTGGCATTCCGAAGGTATTATAAAAATCAAGGAGAATAATATCAGTAATCATTACTGCAAGAAAAATGATCATTATTTCAGCAAAATAAAACTGCCCCGGATGAAAAATGCCTTTTCTTGCAACCTCCATCATGCCGCTTGAGAAAGTAGCACCTACCAAAATTCCCATTGCAGCAATTGTCATAATAACTTTAAATGGAGCAGCTTTTGAGCCAATAGCTGAATTCAGGAAATTTACCGCGTCATTACTAACGCCAATAATTAAATCAGATATAGCAAGAGCAAATAATATAACTACAACTATTAAGTAGAAAGTCGGCATAAATCAAAAAATTTCAATTTTTACGTTGAATTAATTATTGCAATAATAATAAAAAGTTTACAAAATTCAGGTTTTTACTAAATTCGTGTTTAAAATAACAATTTAAATAATTTATGCTAATAAATAGAAAAAATGAAAGGTAAATTATATTTGATCCCGTCAACTTTAGGTAATGATTCGGCGATAAAGGTTATTCCAAAAGGTGTAATTGAAATTGTTAACACAATAAATTATTTTATTGTCGAGAATGTAAGAACCGCAAGGAGATTTCTTTTAAGTATTGGAATAGAAACACCTGTTGACGATTTAACATTTTTCACATTAAATGTAAATACCAGGCCTGAAGAAATATACAGTTACCTTGATCCTGTTTTAAAATCAAATATTGGAATATTATCTGAAGCAGGTGTCCCCTGCGTTGCTGATCCCGGAGCGGAAGTAGTAAAATTAGCACATTTGAAAAATATTGAAATTATACCACTTGTTGGCCCATCGTCAATATTAATGGCTTTAATGGCTTCCGGAATGAATGGTCAGAATTTTTCGTTCGTTGGCTACTTACCTATTCGTAGTTCAGACAGGATTAAAAGAATAAAGCAACTTGAGAAACGATCATACCAGGAGAATCAATCGCAGATATTTATTGAGACACCTTACCGCAACAATCAGATTTTTAAAGATATCATCAATTCCTGCAGTCATGGTACATCTCTCTGTATTGCTACCAATATAACATTACCAGGTGAAAGTATAAGGACTTTAACTATTAATGACTGGAAAAAACAGCATCCGGAAATTAACAAAAAACCGACGGTGTTTATATTAAAAAGGGACTGAGCCTGGTAATGAATTGCTGAGTTTGATTTAAAAGTTATTGCCTGATAATATTTTCAATTTCTATATCATATACCAGGGAAGTGTAATCCGGCACTATTATATAATCATAATAGGGGTGTCTGTAGCCGCCTTCTTCATAGCCCTGTTCATAAGGCACTAATACTTTTGCTTTTGTTCCCATCCCCATAGTATCTATTGCAGCAAGGAAGCCTTTAGTGAAAGGTAAATAGTTATCAGGGGCAGTGGCCGTTGCAGAATACTTGAATATAAGTGGAATAGTGTCAGCTATATTAGATTCAAACAATATTAAGGTATCTTCCAAAAGATAGTAACTTTCAAAGCGGATATGCACAGTATCTTCAGGTTCAATTGTTAAGCTATCTGAAAAATCAGCCGGTTCCAGTTTTTCAAAATAGATATCATTATTTAATACAGCATTATTCAGATTTTCACTAACATAAGAACTTACCAGCAATGAATCAAATAATATAGGATTTTCAATTACTTTTAATAATTCGGTATCATATATTACAGTTTTATATTCATTTTGCCAGTATCCCAGCTCCGAAGGAATTATTAATATTGACCTACCCCCTTCCTGCATCTTTTTCAAACCTATTATAAATCCTGGTATACTACTTCCCAAATATATTTTTTTGGGCCCAAAGACATAATGATCATAGTAATCATAATAAGGCCAGTCATCAGCAAGATTAGCATCAGTTGTTTCTATAATAGTATTATCCGTTTTGGTGCCTGTAAAGTTTATAAGTACATAATCATTTTCAGATGGCGAAATTCCGGTTCCTCCATTAACTACTGCATAATAAATACCATCTTCTGCTATCACAGTATAGCCATCATTTTCTAAAGATTTGATATAGGCATCCCTGTTTACTTTTTCCTGTTCTTTTTCATCTGCCCATTCATCTTTTAAACAGCTGCCCATTAAAAAGCTGATGATTGTTGTTAACGCAATTATTGTATTGTATCCTGTTTTTTTCATATTAAGATCTTATTAGTAATTGTAATATTATTAGATGATTAATAACGAAAAAGGTTGCTTAAATGTTTTTGCTAATTTACTTTTAAAATTTCAACTTCAAAAATTAAAGATGTAAACGGAGGAATAATTCCGGTTGATGAGCCTTCATTACCAAAGGCTAATTCCGATGGAAGAATGATCAACGATTTTTCTCCTTCACTCATCATTCCCAGTGCCTCCTCAAGGCCTTTAACAACTTGCCATTCAGTGCCATATATGAATTGAAAAGGCTGGTTCCGTTTCACTGTCGAATCAAAGAATTTACCGTTTAAAAATTTTCCTTCATAGTTAATAGTAATAGTATCACCGGGTTCAATTCTTTTCCCTTCACCTTTGAGAAGGTTAATAAAAAATATCCCTGAAGACACAGGTTTTTCAGGCAGTTCTTTTTCTTCAAGAAATTGTTTCAGGATTATTTTTTCATAATCACCAAAATCCTGGATCCAATGTAAAAAGGCTTCTTTTTCTTTTCTGTATGCTTTTTCTGTTTGAATTTCAACTATTTCAATAGTAACCTTCATTTTACTATATTCATTGATGAATTTTGGTAAATTTGTCTGAAGGGTTTTCTTAAAAAAGTCATCGGCAGAAATAATAAAGGTTGCGTTTTCTTTTTCTGCAAGCATCATGAAGCATTCGTCAATCGCACCTTTAAAGTCAGGTTTTGAAATCTGAAATTTCCTTCTACCCATGAAAAATACAGAATCACCGAGTGTTTTATAAATCAGGTCTACAGTAACAAAATCACCGGTCCTGGGTTTCCTGGTGTCTTCACCTATCTTGTGCAATTGATAATAAATACCATGCCTGGCATATTTAAAACCTGAATATTCATGGTGATTATTACACTGAGCTAGTAAAAATAATAAAGAGCTAATTAATATAAGACGTTGTTTCATCAGTTAATAATTTTCATGTTCATTTCATAAAAATAGTATATTTGTTTTATTTATGATTCAGTTCCAGTAATTCTACATCATATACAATTATCGATCTTGCAGGAATTTTATTATCATCTCCGATTAATCCGTGTGCCAGATGCGGAGGTAGAATAAATTTAGCTTTATCCCCTTCTCTTAATAGTAATATTCCTTCTTCCAGCCCGGACTCTATTCCTCCGCGACCGATTTCAAAGTGTTTTGGGCCAAAACTGTCTGAGCTATAACACTCTGTGCCGTCAAGCAAAGAAACATTAAAATTAATTGTAGCATATAGTCCTTCTTTTGATTTTTTTCCGGAACCTTTTTCATATATTATATACCACAAACCCGTTTGTGTTTCAATCATATCCAGGTTTCTTCTTTTTATATAACCGGCTATTTTCTCAGAATCCTTTTTTATCAGAATTTTATTCACCTCAACAAGAGCTTCTTGTGTTTTTTTATATTCTTTCTCCGTTAGGTTTTTAGTCTCTTGTTTGCAGGAAAATAATGAAATATATAATACTATTATTATTCTGATATTATTTTTCATCATTTAATAGTTCTTCTCTATATTCCGGCAATAAGTCCCTGAATATTTTTAATGTTTCTTCCATTGTTGCATTAGATTCTCCACCTGCAGCATTAAGATGTCCACCTCCATTAAAATGCTTTTTTGAGAATTTATTTACAGGAAAATTCCCTTTAGAACGAAATGATACTTTAACATGATCCTTCTTTTCAATAAATAATGCTGAAAAACAAATACCCTTAATTGATAAGGGGAAATTCACAAAGCTCTCTGAATCACCTGGCTGGAATTTATACTTTTTTAATTCTTTTGTTTTCAAACTAATAAATGCAGTATTATATTCGGGAATAACTTCCATCTTTTCATTTAATGAATATCCAAGCAACTGCATTCTGCTTGCCGAGAAATTATCATAAAGTTTACAATAAATATTATCCTTATCAAATCCGTAATCTAATAATTCTGCAACTGTTAAATATGTTTCCTTATTCGAAGAATTATAACTAAAACAACCGGTATCAGACATTATCCCCGTAAATATACAAATAGCAACCTCTTTATTAAAGTACTTATGAAATTTATTATTATTAATAAACTGATATATTAATTCAGCAGTTGAGCTTACATTAATATCAGTAATAATATAATCAGCATTAGGATCCGGATTAGGATGATGATCAATAATAACCTTATAAGCTTTTGATTGCTTAACGTGATTACCTAATTGTTTTATTCTTCCAAAATCATTAAAATCAATGCCAAAAATTATTTCCGCTTCCAAAATTTTTTCAGCGGCAATTTTTTCATTGCCATGGTAAACCAAAACATCGTTATTTCCCGGCAACCAGTGTAAAAATTCCGGATAGTCATTAGGTGCAATAACACTCAGGTTATGTCCTGTATTTTTTAAAAGATTATATAATGCCAACGAAGATCCAATAGCATCCCCGTCAGGATTTATATGAGTAATAATAACAATCCTCCCGGGAGGATTGTTAAGCTTGTTAATTATCTTCTTCTTGTTGCTGTTATTTTGACTTTCCAATTTGAAAAAATATTAGGTTCAATACTGTTTTCTAATGAATTCCTATAAACATCCTTTTAAACCTTATTTTCTTAACGAAATTTTTATCTTTATCAATTGACAACCAGATAAATTTAGGTTTTCCAACGATATGATCGTCCGGCACGAATCCCCAGAAACGGGCATCTAAGCTGCCATGGCGGTTGTCTCCCATCATCCAGTAATAGTCCATCCTGAATTTATATTTATCTGTTTCAATCCCATTTATATATATTTTACCATCCTCAACTTTTAAATTATTATTCTCATAATGATCAATTATACGGCGATATAAAGAAAGATTTGAAGTGTCAATTTTTATTGTTGCTCCTTTTTTGGGTATATATAAAGGTCCGAAATTATCAAGGTTCCATTTATATCTTATATCATGGGGGAAAATCGAGAAATCATAATAACCCTGGGGCATGATTATTTTATTAACTGAAACAACATTTCTATAATTTTTAATGATTTTTAAATTATCTTTAGTAAGAGGTATCTCCCATGCAAAATCCTTATTTATATTCCTTTTAATGTCTGTCCTTGAAATGCCCAGCTTTTCCAGTTTTCTTCTATTCAGTGCTGAACCATTTGTAATGATTTCATAATCAAATTGAATCCCCGGAAAATTGTCCTGAGGTTTACTATTAACATAAACGTTGCCGTTAATAATTATCAGAGTATCTCCCGGAATAGCCACACATCTTTTAATATAATTGTCTCTTCTATCTACCGGATGTACAAGTATATCCATATTTTCCCAGATGTTTTTCCTGGCCTTATTATAATAATATTCATCATCTTCTCTGATTTTCCTGTAGAACATATCCATTTGTTTAAGTTTTTCAGCTTCTTGCAGAATAAGAAGATAATAACTTGTATTTCTTTGTTGTATTGCAACCGTATCGCCTTCAGGAAAATTAAATACCACTGCATCATTTCTTTTAATTTTCCCGAATCCTTTTAATCGTTTATATGGTAGTTTTATCCATTCAAGATATGACTTTGTTTTTGTTGTAAGCGGGAGGGTATTTTGGGCAAAGGGAAAAGCAAGTGGCGTGTTGGGGATTTTCGGGCCAAAAGCAACTTTGCTGACATACAGGTGGTCACCAACCAATAGCGATTTTTCCATAGAACCCGTAGGGATTTTATAGTTTTGAAAAAGAAATATATTTATAAGTGTAACAGCAATTACCGCAAATATTAAAGCATCTAACCATTCGATTAACGTACTGTTTTTTCCTTCTCTTTTTTTCCAGAAACTCCAGTTTACTTTTTTCGATATATAGATATCGAATATTATTATTAATCCAGGAAATAACCAGTAACTGCCAAGCCAGATAACCCATAGAATATAAATTATTGATGCAAATGCAAACTTTATATAATCCTTCTTAAAGAATTTCATATTTAACTTTTTAATCGGTACCATATTTATTGAATTGATTTAAACATTCTTTTCCATCTTATTTTACCAAGTGATTTTTTATTTTTATCCAAAGATAACCAAACAAACATTGCTTTACCAATTATATGATTTTCAGGAACGAATCCCCAGAATCTTGAATCATTTGAATTATGCCTGTTATCACCCATCATAAAATAATAATCCATTTTAAAAGTATAACAATTTGTATATTCTCCATTTATAAGTATTGAGTCATTATTAACTGACAAATCATTATTTTCATAAACTGAAATAATTCTGGTATATAACGGAAGATTATCAATATTGATATTTATAGTTTCATTTTTTTTTGGCACTACTAAAGTACCAAAATTATCTTCCGTCCATAAATATTTATCATCAAAAGGAAAAATCTGACGATTAGTTGATAAGGGATCTACACTTTCATATTTACGGATACCTTTGACTATCTCATATTGTCTTATTTCATTATAAGTTTCCCGGGTTAAAGGTATTTCATATATTGAGTTTAAGATATTATAATTTATATCGTATGCGGATATATCAATTTCTTCAAAAACAGAGTTGTCAATTTCCTTATTTTCAGATATTACAAAGTAGTTATACTGCAGATTTTCGGGTTCCATTTCCGGCTCTCCATTGATAAATGCTTTACCATGTATAATTTGTATTGTATCACCAGGTATTCCGATACATCTTTTGACATAATTTTCACGTTTATCAACAGGATGTGTTTTTATTTTATAATTTTTAAATATATGTTCATGTCCGTATTTTCTTACTAATGTATAATAAGTTTCGTCGGTTTTGGGATAATTAACTGCTACTGTATCACCCTCAGGAAAGTTAAAGACAACAACATCATAGTTATTTATTTTAGTGTAACCCGGCAATCTTTTATACGGTAATTGCAGCCATGTTAAATAAGAACTAATTCCTTTAATAAAGGGCATTGTATTATGTGAGAATGGCATAGACATCAGGGTTTGGGGAAGTCTGGGGCCATATCTGAGTTTATTCACAAATATATAATCCCCTACGTAAATTGATTTCTCCATTGATGATGTTGAAATTGTGTAGGGTTCAATAATTAAAATCCTTAAAAAAAGAACCAATATCAGGGCAATTATGAAAGCATCCAGCAACTCTGTTTTGAATTTATATTTATCATCTTTCTTAATCCTTTTTTTCCAAAATGTCCAGTTTACCCAGTTAGTTATATATATATCTACCAGTATAATTATACCAAGAAACAACCAGTAATTCCCAAACCATGATACAATTATGGTATATATTATCGAAGAGATTAAAAGCTTAAAATATGGATTTTTAAATAATTCTTTATAAGTCAATTTGTAAAAGATTATTTATCTAACCGGAGAAGATCATTAATAGTGTAATATCCCTTTTTATCTTTTATAAATTCAGCTGCCAAAACGGCTCCCAAAGCCAATCCTTTTCTGCTTTTTGAAAAATGCTGAATTTCAATGGTATCCACAGGAGAATTGTATGTAACTTTATGGATTCCTGTAATATTGTCTTTTCTTATTGAAGTTATTTTAATTGAATTATCATCTGAGGCTTTATTTAGTTCCCATTTATTTTTTCGGTTAATAACAGGAATAATATCGTTAGCTAATTTTATTGCTGTACCACTAGGCGCATCCAGTTTTTGAGTATGATGAGTTTCTTCCATTGTTATTTCATAATCGGAGTACAAATTCATTATTCCTGCCAGATATTTATTAAGTTGCATGAATATATTTACACCAAGGCTAAAATTTGCAGCATAAAAAAAGGTCTTATTATTTTCTTTACAGATTGCTATTATTTCTTCAAATTTATTAAGCCAACCGGTTGTACCCGAAACAACAGGCGTATTTAATTCAAAACATTTAAGTATGTTTGAATATGCACTATCGGGTAGAGAGAAATCAACAGCAACATCAACATTTGAAAGATTCTTCTTATTCAGGTCGGATTGGTTATTGATATCAATAATTAATGAAATACTATGGTTTCTTTCAATGGCAGCTTTTTCTATTTCCTTGCCCATTTTACCATAACCAAGTATTGCAATGTTCATAGTTATTTTTCTGATTTATTGTTTGAGAAGATACATAATTGTATAAATATGTCATTTTATTATGAATCTCATCTGAAGTCCGGAGCTTCGGAATGATTTTTCAGGTGACTTTTTAAGACAGCTTTGATATTATTTTAAGCTGATTATTTAATAGATTTTACAATTGATTCAAAAGCTTCCGGGTTATTCATGGCCAAATCAGCCAGAACTTTCCTGTTAATTTCTATTCCTTTCTTTTTAAGTTTTCCCATGAATTCCGAATATGACATTCCATATTGTCTGACTCCTGCATTAATACGCTGAATCCATAAAGCTCTGAAATTTCCCTTTTTCTTTCTTCTATCCCTGTATGCATATTGAAGAGCTTTTTCATAGGCATTTTTTGCCACTGTAAAAACATTCTTGCGACGTCCAAAGTAGCCCTTAGTCTCATTAAGAATTTTTTTTCTTCTTCTTTTTGATGCAACAGCATTTGTAGTTCTTGGCATACCTGTATTTTTTTGAATGAAAAGCGGTCTGCTATACAGCAAAACTCTTAGGTGCTAATTCACTCTGATTAAAAAACTATGATTTATTATTAAGAATATAAAATATCTATTTTAATGCTAATAAAAGCTTTGCACTTTTAATGTCAGCTTTGTGCACAGTTCCAAAATATCCAAGGTTTCTTTTTCTTTTTTTAGACTTCTTGGTTAATATATGGCTTTTATAAGCATGTTTTCTCTTAATTTTCCCTGTCCCGGTAAGTGAATATCTTTTTTTTGCTCCGGGATTTGTTTTCATCTTAGGCATTCTTCTTATATTTTTTGAAATTGTTAAGTTTTCTTCTTTATTGGTTTTGGTGTAATTATCATGTTCATCCTTTTTCCTTCCAGTTTTGGCATTTGTTCCACTTTACCTAATTCTTCAAGATCTTGTGCAAAGCGTAATAAAAGAATTTGTCCGTCTTCACTATAAATAATTGTTCGTCCCTTAAAAAACACATAAGCTTTGACTTTTGCTCCATCCATTAAAAATTTTTGAGCATGTCTTAGCTTAAAGTTGTAATCATGATTATCAGTATGAGGCCCGAACCTGATTTCTTTAACAACTATCCTGGCAGTCTTTGCTTTCAACTCTTTTTGCTTCTTCTTTTGCTGATAAATAAATTTTTGATAATCAATGATCTTACAAACCGGTGGATTTGCATTCGGTGAAATTTCAACCAAATCAAGATCCATATTATCAGCTAAGCCAAGAGCTTCGTTGATAGGATAAACATCAGGTTTTTCAATATTATCACCGACTAGTCTTACTTTTGCTGCTCTAATTTCGTCATTCTTTGCAAAATGCGGGATATCTGCATATTTACCGCTTCTTTTGAAATTTTGTACAGCTATATTTATGTCCTCCTATATTTAATTAAAAATCAATTATTAATAGAATCAAAATGATTGTCAATTTCTTTATTTAAAGATAATATAAAATCTTCTAATTTCATAATACCTTTATCACCCTCACCATGTTTTCGTACTGATATTGTATTGTTTGTAACTTCTTTTTCGCCAATAATTATGAGATAAGGAATCTTTTTCATTTCATTATCTCTAATTTTTTTTCCAATTTTTTCACTTCTATGATCAATCAGGGTGCGAATATCGGAATTATTTAGAAAATTTAAAACTTTTTCTGCATAATCATTAAATTTTTCGCTTATCGGAAGTATGACTACCTGGTCTGGTGCCAGCCAAAGAGGAAAATTACCTGCTGTATGCTCAATTAGAACAGCAATAAATCTCTCCATTGATCCAAAGGGAGCCCTGTGAATCATAACGGGCCGGTGCTTCTGGTCATCACTGCCGGTGTATTCCAGCTCAAATCTATCAGGTAAATTATAGTCAACCTGAATTGTGCCGAGTTGCCATTTACGGCCAATAGCATCTCTGACTATAAAATCAAGCTTTGGCCCGTAAAATGCTGCTTCACCATATTCAATTGTTTTTTCAAGCCCCTTTTCTTCAGTAGCTTCTATTATTGCTTTTTCTGCTTTTTCCCAATTTTCATCAGTGCCAATATACTTATCCGTATCATTAGGATCACGAAGTGATACTTGTGTTGTGAAATCATTAAAATCAAGTGCCCTGAATATATATAATATAATATTAATAACTTTTGAAAATTCTTCCTTCACCTGATCGGGCCGGCAGAAAATATGAGAATCGTCAATAGTAAATCCTCTGACCCTTGTAAGACCGTGTAGTTCTCCGCTTTGCTCGTACCGATAAACAGCACCGAATTCTGCTATACGTATAGGTAAATCTTTATATGACCGTGGTTTCCTGCTGTAAATTTCACAATGATGTGGGCAATTCATTGGCCTAAGCAGGAATTCTTCTCCTTCTGCAGGTGTACTGATTGGTCTAAATGAATCTTTACCATATTTTTCATAGTGCCCTGATGTTACGTAAAGTTCCTTTTGTCCGATGTGCGGAGTAATTACAGGAAGATACCCATGCTCCTTCTGGACTTTCTTTAAAAAGTTTTCGAGCAACTCTCTGAGCACTGTCCCTTTTGGTAACCATAAAGGTAAACCCTGTCCGACCCTGGCAGAGAAAGTAAACAGTTCAAGTTCTTTGCCAATTTTTCTATGATCCCTGGCTTTTGCCTGTTCCAGCAAGTTAAGGTAATCGTCAAGCATTTTTTTCTTTGGGAAAGAAATTCCGTATATTCTTGTAAGCTGTTTCCTTTTTTCGTCTCCACGCCAATATGCACCGGCAATACTTAATAGCTTTATCGCTTTAATTGATCGGGTGTCAGGCAAATGCGGCCCGCGGCATAAGTCAGTAAAACTTCCCTGGGAATAAGTCGATATATTCCCGTCCTCAAGCTCATTTATTAATTCAATTTTATATTCATCTCCCTTTGCTTTAAAATAGGCTATTGCTTCTGCTTTATTTATTTCTTTACGAATAAATTTATTGTCCTTACTGCCAAGTTCATACATCTTTTTTTCTATCTTTGGAAGGTCAGCATCCACTATTACAACACCGTTTCCGGGATCAACATCATAATAAAACCCGTTTTCTATTGAAGGGCCAATACCAAACTTAATACCAGGATAAAGCGTCTCTAATGCTGCAGCCATTAAATGTGCAGACGAATGCCAGAACGCATGCTTACCTTCAGGATCATTAAATTTATGAAGTTTTATGCTGGCATCAATATTTATCGGCCTTGTAATATCCCAGACCTCACCATTTACCGTTATGGCAGTAACTTCATTAGCTAAGCCGGAACTAATGCTTTTTGCTAATTCCAAACCGTTTATTCCATCTTTATATTCTTTAACAGAATTATCCGGAAAAGTAATTTTTATCATGGGATTTGAGACTTAATTTAAATTTCGAAGTGCAAAGATATAAATTAATTCAATTTAATAGATCAGGTTGCTGGTTACTTATTGCTGGTGGCTCGCCGAATCTTGCCTGACTGAAGGCAAATGACAATAATTCCTGCCAGACGGGCAGGAATTACAAAGAATAAATAATAAAAAACAAATAACAATTTTCAAATAATGAATATTTTAGTAATTGGAATTTATGTATTATTTGATATTTGTTACTCACTATAATACTTGAAATATTAATTGAGGAATAATAAAATCCAACAATTTATAAAAAACTATAAATCAAATGAATAAAAGCTTGTACGTAAAAATAAACCTGTTTATTGCATTATCCTTTTTCCTGGATGCCAGACTTGTTCATGCACAAACAGAAGAAGAAATTTCACTGGATAAAATATATCTTGAAGGCACATTTAATCAAACAATAATTGACAAACTAACATCAATGAAAGATGGGGAACACTATACTATATTGGAAGGAAATAAGTCAATTATAAAATATAATTATGAAACAGGTACTGCTGTTGATACAATATTTGCAGTAAACAGGCATTATGATGAGAATTTAAGGCAAATATCAGATTATGAGTTTGACAGTAATGAATCACAACTTCTACTTGTCACTTCCAGGCAAATGATATACAGGCATTCTTTTTCAGCTGATTATTATATCTGTAACCTAAAGGATAATAGTATAACACCATTATCACCCGGAGGCAGTCAGAGACTTGCTACATTTTCACCTGAAAGTAATAAGGTCGGATATGTCTTTAATAATAACCTGTATTACAGGGATCTTTTAAATAATAAAACGGTTCAAATAACAAAAGATGGTAAAGAGAATGAAATAATTAACGGTGCCCCGGACTGGGTGTATGAAGAAGAATTTGAGTTTACAAAGGCTTTTGAATGGTCGCCGGATGGCAGTAAAATTGCTTTTTACAGATTTGATGAGTCACAGGTTAAGCAATTCAATATAGTGATATACGATTCACTATATCCTGAATTGTTTAAATACAAATACCCTAAAGCAGGTGAAGATAACTCGGTAGTTAGCATTCATGTATATGATGTAATTACAGGACTTACAAAAACTATGGATATTGGTGCCAATAGTGATCAGTACATTCAGGGAATCAAATGGACAAAAGATCCGGATAAACTATGTATAACCAGGCTTAACAGATTGCAAAACAGAATGGATATTATATTTGCTGATGCCTCTACCGGAAAATCGAAAATAATTCACACTGAAGAAAGCAAATATTATGTTTCTGAAATTACTGATAGCCATATAACATTTGTTAATGATAAAAGGCATTTTATCCTCAGGAGCGGTATTGATGGCTATATGCATTTTTATTTTTTTGATATTAATGGTAACTTAATAAATCAGATAACCGGAGGTGAGTGGGATGCTGATGAGTGCCTGGGAGTTGATTTGGATAATAGTTTGTTATTTTACAGCTCATCGGAAGACTCTCCGTTAGAGCGTCATGTGTATTCAATAAAACTGGATGGCACAGAAAAAAATAAGCTCACAAAAAAAACAGGGACTAACACGGTTGTTTTCAGCAGGGGATTTAAATATTTTATTAACTTTAATTCAACAGCTGATTCACCTTACTACATTACTGTTCATGGTTCGTCAGGTAAACTTATAAGAGTCCTGGAGGACAATAAAATATTGTCAGACAGGATAAAGATATATGGATTTATAAAAAAAGAATTTATAAAAATTCCGGTATCAGATAATCTGGAATTAAATGCTTATTTAATTAAACCGGCTGATTTTGATGAGTCAAAACAATACCCTTTATTTTTTTACGTTTACGGCGGGCCCGGCTCACAAAGAGTTAAAAATGAATGGGAATCAAGATTAGCATGGCATCAGATGCTGGTTCAAAATGGATATATTGTAGCTTGTGTTGATAACAGGGGAACAGGCGCCCGTGGGGAGGAATTCAGGAAATGCATTTATATGCAGTTAGGTAAGCTGGAAACTGAAGATTTAATAAAGTCGGCAGAATACCTTGCGGGCTTGCCATATATTGATAAATCAAGAATTGGAATATTCGGAGGAAGTTATGGAGGTTATTTAACCCTGTTATGCCTGACAAAAGGGGCTCATGTTTTCAAAACCGGCATTGCATTGTCACCCGTAACTTACTGGCGTTTTTATAATACCATATATACTGAAAGATATATGCGTAAACCGGAAGATAATATAAAAGGTTATGAAGAGGGTTCACCAATAAACTATGTTAATAAATTGACGAGTGATTTATTATTAATTCACGGTACTGCTGATGATAATGTTCATATTCAACATTCTATGGTGCTGATTGAAAGGTTAATCAAGAATAATATCCAGTTTGAAATGCAACTTTATCCTAATCTAAAACATGGAATAATTGGAGGTTATGCAAGATATCACTTATATAAATTAATAACAGACTTTATTTACAGGAATCTGTAAAATTCTACAGGGATGAAATATTTCTGGTTAAAGAATGTAATGGCCATATAGTCAATGGCATAAGGTATGTGTTTATGAGGAAAAAAATAGTTTGGCACGGTATTTGAATTTGGTAATACAGATGATCTTAAAATTTAGAAATCATGAAAAAATTTATACTAATAATTGCTATAATACCAATTCTTTTCGCAAGTTGTGAGAAGGAGCCGTATGCAGATTTTTTTGCATCAAAAACAGTGATAGACGTAAATGAAATTGTATATTTTACTAATACTTCATATAACGCTGATTATTTTGAATGGGATTTTGGCGACGGCACATTATCATTTGTAGATAATCCAAGTCATCATTTTGCCAGCGATGGAATATACACAGTATCACTTTCAGCTTTTAACGGTACAAGGTTAATTGACAGAGCTTATATTACATTAGAAGTACTATATCCAACAACTCTTGAGATTACAGTTCTGGAATATTTTGATGAATATCCTGTAGCAGATGCAAGTGTAATATTGTACCCCAGCCTTATCGACTGGGAATACGAGTCAAATTATATCTCTGAAGGATTTACTGATGGAAATGGTGTGGTAACATTTACGGGATTAGACCCTCTGTCGTACTGGCTTGATGTCTGGCATGAAAATCATAATAATTATTTACTGGCCGAAGAAGATGAGAAGTGGATAAGAACATTACCTCTGTTAAGGAACAGAATAAATACCTTTATTGCATATGTTGATTATTTTGAAAGTAAAAGCAAAAGTACAGGGAAAAAACGGGACAGAAATTTGAGTAACTATAAAATAATTAAACTGGAAAGGACGTTTAAAGATAAACCTTTACAAAATACAACGACGTTTAAGTAGTGGGTTTGTAGTGATTATTTAGTGCGTCGGAAGGCCGGTCAGATTAATCTACCGGCCTTTATTTATGTATATTATATAAATTATATGTAGCCTGAAGCACCCGAATAAGCAATTTTTTTTTAATTGATAGTTTATAAAATTTATATATTTGCATTCCACTTTTTTCAGGATTATATAATACGCTGAATATTGAGTATATTAGTATAGGATTTTAAATATATTACTTTGATGGCCTGGTCCGGGGTGATAAATGCCGAAGTGGCGAAATTGGTAGACGCGCATGTTTCAGGGACATGTGTCTGCAA
>Ga0114922_10001887_pt1 | contig 19839 bp, 11 predicted proteins | sample AartaG_FD_100975 | JGI IMG/M metagenome (GOLD analysis project Ga0114922, IMG submission 100975) | Deep subsurface microbial communities from Aarhus Bay to uncover new lineages of life (NeLLi) - Aarhus_00045 metaG | ecosystem: Environmental > Aquatic > Marine > Oceanic > Sediment | place...
CCCGTGGCACCTCCATCTTCGGCGGAACCCGCCGAAGCATCCGCCTACGCTAAAGCTTCGGCGGATACCTTTTTCGCATTCATCCACGGGTAAAACCCATGGCTTTCTGCGAAGGCGGGTAAATCACATTGAAATTTTGGCCTAACGTCTTATTGTTAATGCACTTACGTGAAAACCAGCGAAATCCCGTGAAAATATCCGGGTCAAGACGCTATCTACCGTTAGCGGCCAGGACGATGCATTTTATAGGAAGTTAAACCAGCTTTAGCTTCCAATATTTTGGCTCTCGTTGGGCGGCCGGAGTTTTGTTTTCTATATTTTAGTTAGGACTATCTGGATAAACCGGAACGGAGCCCAACGGCGTGCTTGCGCGTAGCTTCTGTGTAAACATTAGCTCGGGACGATGACGTGATTATAGACGTCCATTCAAGCCCGAACCATATAGTCTCGGGACACGCTTTTTGGGGGGTGAAGCTCGTTGCTAACCGTCGTAGGCGAGAGGAACGATTTGAAAAAACCCAAATGGCGCAATGTTGAATCTAAGAAAGCATAGGTTTCTGCCGGAGTGAAGTTGATATGTTTTCGTTCTTGAAAAAGCGCATATATCCGATTGGCGTCGACATAAGCGATGACATGATTAAGATGGTCCAGCTCGCCAATAACGGCAAGGGGTTCAGCCTGCTTGCCGGCAGCACCAAACATCGGCGGCAGGATGTGATACCACGCAGCAGCGATTGGCAAAGATGGGCCATTGAAGCTATGCGCGACCTGACAACAAACGGCGGATTTCGCGGAAGAGACATAATAGCTCTAATTCCGGCAAATGAGGTATTTATTGAACACATAAAAATGCCGAAGCTAAAAGACGCAGGACCAAACGCAAAAAAGGACCCTTCGGACCCCGATGATAAACTGCGCGACGCCATCTTCTCAAAGATAAAACAAAAACTGCCGTTTCAACCCGAGGATGCGATGATAAAGTACATCGTCGGAGAGGAAGATAATGTCCTGGTGATAGCATCCGAACGGACGAAAATTGACAGGCACCTGGCGATATATGAAAAGGCGAATCTGCAAATCAAGTCCATCGGTGTTTGGCCGATGGCGCTGATAAACACCTATACAACGTTCTTCGGCAGACGCAAAACTGATATTGAAGCAATCGTAATGCTGCTCGAAATAGATGCAAACTGCACAAATGTCGTGATTTGTCGTCATAAGAACCTGCTTTTTGCCCGTTCGATACCGATAGGGACAAAGCAGCTCGAGACCGACGAAGCGATAACGAGGCTGGTGTTGGAATTGACCGCCTGCAAGCGACATTTTAGCTCTATGCAAAGAGAGGTACAAATAGAACGGCTGATTTTCCTTACCGGGCAGGGGACAATTACAAACGTATTTGCAACAATAGCAAAGCAACTTGAGATGCCGGCACAGATGGGAAATTGTCTGGCAGCGGTGGAAATCGAAGATTCGTGCTACTCACAGATAGACAGAAGGGATTGTGAAGTTAATTGGGCTACTGCTTTCGGACTCAGCTTATCATTATCATAAGAACAAGAGAGGACAGGTCGAAAAATGGTTAATATAAATTTTGTGCCTGACGATTACATACAAAACAGCGAATCTCGCAGAACAAATTTGATGTACCTTGTCTTGTTTGGGGTAGTGATGGCGGCGTTGGGCGGTTCGTTTATGACCATCAAGATACGGAAGCGAGCGCTGAGCGCAAAGGAGAAGCTTGTCGATGCAAAACTGTCTCGGGCGGAGAATACGATAAAGCAGTTAGAAGAGCTTCGGACAAAGCGCAATACGATGATGAAGACAGCTCTGACCACCGCCGAGCTGCTTGAACCTATACCCAGAAGTACGGTGTTGGCGTCACTGACGAATAACCTGCCGGCAGGAGTATCGCTGTTGCAAGTGAACATGGTTCAAAAAAAGCCGAAGCAAATGCCGACAGCCCGGGCTGCTGCGTCAAAATATCAGGCCGCGAAAGCCGGCAAGAAAGCAACGGCTCAGGCGACAGTGTCACAGGAAAAGTTGCTGGAGACACGTATTGATATTGAGGGCATTGCGCCGAGCGACCTTCAGGTGGCCGCTTACATTGAGTTGTTGAGTAATTCAGCTTTGTTGGGCAACATAGAACTGGTGGAATCAAAAGAACAAAAAATCGAAGATATGACATTCAGTCAATTCAAGCTAACTGCGATGCTCAGAAAAGACGTTCATCCTACGAAGGAAGATATTGAGAGAATAAGGGCCAAAGGCCGGAGCGCGGCACGGGTTTTCCGACGTTGAATACCTGGACAAAGGGCCGCAAATGCGGTGTTGTTTGGCTGCTCAACTGACGAAAATCACTTGTTAAGGGACAAAATTATGAAAAGTGGGTGGAGAAAAATTGTATTTTTTGTCTTGCTTGTAGGCTTAGCGTCTTTTGCCTACCAATACTGGATTAAGCCGGTCAATAGCGATTTGGCCAAACAGAAAGCTGAGCTCCACACGAAATTGGCCAAGTTAGACCAGGCCGAAAAAACCGTTCCCGCTCCCGAGGATTTGAGCAAGGAGCGTGAAAGACTACAAGAGGCCGTTGAATTTTTTGAAAGCAAACTGCCTCCTAAAAGTGAAATTGACAAGGTACTTCACGACGTAACTGTAATTGTGCAAAACCAGGGCTTGAGGTCCAGGAGAATTCTGAGGCTTCGGAAGAAAGACAACAGCAGCTACATAGAACAGCCGTTGAAAATAGAATTAGTGGGAAACTTCAACTCCTTTTATTCGTTCCTCCTGAAGCTTGAAGAACTTCCTCGAATAATGAAAATCCGCGAGCTTAAAATAGACAAGCAAAAAGGCGACGAAGGCCAAATAGCAGCTAATTTCATAGTAAGCATATTCTTCCAAAATGTGAGCGGTTGAAAGGCGAAAGATTCGCCAAATAACCAAAATTGAGGGGACACTTTACAATTATTGCTTTTAATGGAGCATAGCTATGCTGTCTTTTATGCGAGAACAGGAATGTGAAGATTCGGCGGCGCAAAAGCCGCTTTCCGCAAATAATGGATTACCTGCCGAAAACACCAAAGAACCACAAGAGCAGGAATACATCAGTGTAGCGGCCCAGGGCAGGAATGTTCGCAAGAGCACAATGCTGCTCGGCGTTTTGTTTGGCATAGGTCTGATATGTCTGTTGTTTATGATAAACAAGAGCACGAGGCAAACAGCGACAGCAGCAGTAATCGACAACGACCAAAGACAGGTTGAGACGGCAATCGCACGGCTTACCGGAGTCAGGTCACAAATGTTTAATCGCATGGATGAGATAGTGAAAAAATTCCACGAGTTTTCGGACGTGCAACAAATCAACGTCAGCGAGTTAGCCAAAAATCCCTTTAAGCACGAAATATTTCTGGGGGACATAGAGAAAATCTCCGATACTCAGGAAGGAGATTCCGATATCGATATTGAAATGATGAGAGAACAGCGACTCAGACAGCGAGCCAAGAGCATGCAGCTTGTGAGCATTATGCAAACGGGTCAGGGAAACTGCTGTATGATTGACGGTAAAATTCTGTACGAGGGAGAATCTATCCAGGGTTTTGTGGTCAGGCAAATCAGCGATGGCTTCGTTAAACTCGATGCAGAAGACGCGGAAAGGGACCCCAAACGCAATGAAGAGAGTTTGGGAACCCAAATAATATTAACACTATCAGAATGAAACTGCCCTTTCTATTTGAAAGCAAGCGTGAGCAGTCGGAGCCGGGCTCCGACTCCAAGGGGCATCGCAACAACAACGCTGCGATAGAGCAGCTCTGCCCTGAGAATCAGTCTATACCCGGCCTCAGCGACCTTCATGTTCCCGAAGAGGCCGGCGAATTGGGCGGGTCGCACGTGCGCGATGTCACCGATGTATTGCTGGATACAGGCAAGATTACGCCCAAGCAGCACAAGCAGCTCAAACAAGAGTTGCTGGCCAAGCCGGGTTCCGATGCTGCAGCGATGCTGTTGAAATCGCAGCTTTGCGGTGCTGATGACATTTTGACGGCCAGGGCTGAACTCTGTGGACTGGAGTTTCGACATATAAGAGCTGATGAGGTGGAGAAAGAGGCCTTCAAGAAACTCGATGTTGATTTTATAAAGAACTGTTCCGTCTGCCCAATTGCCGTGGAAGAGGGAACGCTTGTTGTTGCAACAAGTGAGCCCGCAAATGCTTTTGCGATTGAAGACGTCAAAAGACAGACGCAGATGGATATCCAGGCCATCGTGTGCCCCCAGGAGGACATTGAGGCTGTGTGCGAGGCCTTCAAAGAAGAAAAGATGGATTACTGCCTTGATGATATCATCAGTGACATAGCGGACGTGGAGGTTGTTCAGGACCAGCAGGACGACTCTGAAGACCTCGAAAAGATGGCGGCCCAGTCGCCCATCATCAAGTTCGTTAACTATTTGATTAGCAATGCGGTACGCGAAGGAGCCAGTGACATTCATATTGAGCCAAAAGATAAGGTTATGAAAATAAGGTACCGCATAGACGGCGTGCTTTTTGAAAATACGCAGTCACCGATAAAAATGCATCCCGCTGTGGTATCGCGTATCAAGATTATGGCCAATCTTGATATTTCGGAAAGGCGCCTGCCACAGGACGGCAAAATTGCCGTTATGGTCGGCGGCAGAGGAATTGATTTGAGAGTTTCGACGCTTCCTACAAACTGCGGAGAAAAAGTGGTTATTCGCGTGCTTGACAGCAAGTCGATTATGCGAGGCCTTGAGCAATTGGGTATGGAGCCGGAAGCAATGGCCGCCTTCAAGGAGCAGATAGAACTGCCTCACGGGATTCTACTTGTCACCGGGCCCACGGGTTCAGGAAAAAGCACCACGCTGTACTCGGCCCTGTGTCAGATGGATGGCGAGAAACTAAATATATCAACGGTCGAAGACCCGGTTGAATACCAGCTCGACTTTTGCAATCAGGTACAGGTGCACGAGAAAATTGGGCTCGACTTTGCCTCGGCGCTGCGCAGTCTGCTGCGTCAGGACCCGGATATCATAATGATCGGCGAGATTCGAGATAATGAGACGGCTCGTATAGCAGTACAAGCGGCCTTGACGGGGCACCTCGTGCTGTCAACACTGCACACAAATGACGCGGCCAGCAGTATCACAAGACTGGTCAACATCGGTATTGATGAGTACTTGATAGCAGCATCGCTCAATGCCGTGCTGGCCCAGCGATTAGTAAGAAAAGTCTGTCCAAAGTGTAAGCAGATTTACGAGGTTCCGAAAAAGATACGCAAATATGTCGAACGGGCGGGAGCCTTGCCGGAGCAGCTTTATCACGGCGCCGGCTGCGACCACTGCCGGGGCTCCGGCTATCTGGGTCGAGTTGGCATTTATGAGCTGCTCGTTATTGATGACATGTTCAGGGACATAATTAACAAAGACGCATCGGCTGATAATATACGCCGTGCGTTTCGTAAAAGCAGACAACCGAGCTTGTTTGACGATGGAATGAGAAAAGTCAAGCAAGGTGTGACAACAATTGAAGAAGTGCTGAGGGTTACCGAAGTATATGGACAAAAAGAAGAGGAAGTTTTCGTTGAAAATCTTCGGTAGTAAAGAAAGTCGGCTGGCTTGTTAAAGCGAGCTGGCATCTCCTTCTTAGGGGGATTGCGATATGTTTGATGTAAAAAAGATATTGGCCAAAGCAATAAAAACGGGTGCCAGCGACGTGCACATCAATGTGGGGATGCCGCCTGTACTGCGAAACAACACCGAACTGAACGCTATGGATTTTCAGCCTATCAGCAGCGAAAATGCAAAAGAAATGGTCCTTTCAATGGTCGGGCCGGACAGATTTAAGCGCTTTGAGGAAAACAGAGACCTGGACTTCTCAACAACGGTCGACGATGGCCACCGGTTCCGTGTCAACGCTCATTACCAGAAGGACACGGTTGCAATTTCATTTAGAGTCATCCCAAATCGAATTCCTCATATAGATAATCTACACCTGCATCCCATCGTCAAAGAACTGGCGGACCTGCCCAGAGGATTGGTATTGGTAACAGGTCATACCGGCTCCGGCAAAAGCACAACGCTGGCTGCTATGATACAACTCATAAACACTAAGTACAAAAAACGTATAATAACGCTGGAGGACCCTGTCGAATACATGCTGCAAAACAAAATGTGCATGATAGAACAACGCGAAATCGGCTCAGACTGTCTGGACTTCGCATCAGGCCTGAGGCACGTGTTGCGACAGGACCCTGATATCATTATGGTCGGTGAAATGCGGGATTTGGAAACCACAAGCTCAACGATTACCGCCGCTGAAACCGGCCATCTTGTCTTTAGTACGCTGCACACTATCAATTCCCCTCAAACCATCGAGCGTATCATAGATATCTATCCTGCGGGCCAGCAGAACCAGATTCGAACTATGCTGGCCAATACTCTCCAGGCCGTTATCTCGCAGACGCTGTTCAGGAGGATGGATAAGCCGGGGATGGTGCCCGCCACAGAATTGCTGCTGTGTACCTCAGCGGTGAGGAACTGTATCCGAGAGAACCGTATCTACGAAATACCTAACATTATTGAGACCTCTCGCAGAATGGGTATGCAGAATCTCGATAACAGCATTTCAGAAATGTACTTCAAGGGTTACTTAGACAGAGAAGAAGCAGTCGCACGGGCTGCCAACCCAGGCAAGATGGATAAATTGCTCCCACCCAGAGAACAGTTAGAAGTAGTCCAGGAACCTGCATTAACAGCCAACAGGTCAGGAAAAGCATAAACATATGTTTGAAAACCACCCGCCAAATGATGAAGGGGCGGCTGCAATTGCGGACAATCCGGGACCGAACCAGGAATTGGAGGGACAGGGTCAACAAGCCCCTGACCGCAGATACGTCGCAACCAGCCACTCCTCCGGCAGAAAAAAAGAAAACGCACTACAGAAAATACGTAATTTCAGAGTTGACTTCGGACCAGGCAAAAAAGATATCCTGAACTTTACAAATCAACTCGCGGTTATGGTCCGGGCAGGTATAAGTCTTCAGGATTCGCTCGAGTCAATAGCTCAACAAAATGAAAACGACAAATTCAAGACAATAATTACCGACTTGAAAAATCAAATCGAAGCCGGACAAAGTTTTTCCCAGGCGCTTGCCGAGCACCCGGAAGTATTCAGCAGTCTCTATATAAATATGGTGGCTGCCGCGGAAATCTCCGGTTCGCTGAGTGAGATGCTGCAAAAATTATCAGAGTATCTCAATGCCGAGGCCGAAACCAGGTCGCAAATTAAGGGGGCTATGGTTTATCCTGTTATCATAGCGATTATGGCAGTATCTGTAACCATCTTCCTTCTGTGCTTTGTTTTGCCGAGGTTTACGGCAATATTCGCGGGCAAAGAGCATCTGCTGCCTGCCCCGACTAAAATTCTAATGGCCACAAGCACGTTTCTGCGGAGCAAATGGTACTTTATTTTGCCGGTTATCGCCGCTTCGATATGGGGGTTCTTTTACTTTATCGGTACGGCAGTTGGCCGGTTATGGTGGGACAAGACAAAATTGTCACTGCCTGTTATAAGGACCCTTTGCCGAAGCCTTTACATAACAAGAAGCCTGCACACAATGGGCGTTCTGACACATGCAGGTGTGCCGATTCTAAATACGATTTCAATAACGGCCCAGATATCGGGAAACGTTCTTTATAAGAATATGTGGCTCGGCGTCCACGAACAAGTCAGGCAAGGCGAGAAAATCGCATTGAGTTTAAGCCGGTATAAGCTGATGCCGCCTGATGTCGTACAAATGGTCAGAAGTGGTGAGGATTCAGGGACACTAAGCGACGTGCTAAGAGATGTCTCCGAATATTATGCGAAAGTTCTCAAGACCGTAATCAAAATGGTGACATCGATGATAGAACCCATAATGATAGTCGTGATGGGTGTTTTGGTCGGCTTTATCGCGATGAGCATCATTCTGCCGATATTCAAGATGTCCAGTGCCGTTACGGGCAAATAAGAAACGGTAGTGTACCGTATAACAGCAAAAAATAATACGCCAAACACTGCTATGAAAAAGCGCGGCTTTACACTTATCGAGGTGCTGATTGCCATAATACTGGTAGGCATTGCAATTGCCGGCCTGATTGCGGCAAACACCGCGTTCACGCAAGCCAATGGTGCGGGGACTAATCTCTCAACCGCCCTGTTTCTCAGTGAGCAGATAAGGGAACTTACGGCACTGCTGCCGGTCATCGACCCAAATACCGGCACCTCGACGTTTGGGGCGGAAGAGGCAGCACTGGCTGACTACGACGATGTGGACGATTTTGATGACGCGAGCTTCTCGCCGCCAATCAGCACTGACAGAGTGGTTTTGAACGATTTCGCTGCGTTTACTCAGCAGGTCACAGTTGAAAACGTCAATGCAGCAAATTTTGAGCAGGTTGTCGCTGACCACGGCAGTGACTTCGTCAGGATAACCGTAAGGGTTCTGTTGAACTCTAAGGAAATCACTTCGGCAAACTGGGTCCGAGCCCAATATTGACAACTGAAGGGGGGATTTATGGCAACCAGGACAGGTAAATCTGGCACCGGTCTTACCATCGTAGAGTTGTTGATTGCTCTGGCAATAACGGGCATACTACTTGCCGCTGTGGCTGTGGCTTTTCACGCTTCGATTGTAAACTATCAGGAAAACGAGGACATCTTTAAGACAATAAACAGCGCCAGGCAGGCGCTTTTCCGAATGACAACTCAGATTCGGACGGGTTTGGTTGACCCTAATGATATTTCAAACGAAAATACATGCAAGCTGTTATGTGCCGATGGTTCTGAAGTGACATACCGTTATGACAGTCCAAGTAATACGTTGTACCTTTACGACCACGGCACCGGAACGGATTACGTGCTCTGCGAGAATGTCACAGATATGACTTTCAACAAAGACAACAACACCGAAGCCGGAGATGTTAAAAGCGTCCGAATTTCAATGACGGTTGTTAGCAGCAACATTGAACGAACGCTTTCGGCTGCTGCGGCTGTCAGAAAAGTTCTGAAGTGATAATCGGGGCTGTTTGAGACCTATACTTTAGACCGACGTTCCAACTTACTTCCATCGAACGAAAAATCTGCCGTACCTCACTTTGGCAACTAAGCTTGCGCTCGCTGGGTAAATGTTATTTTTCAAACTTGGTTTTACATAAAAAGTTCTTGATTTCTGCGCTCCCTTAACGATATTATATAGTTGAATGGACCATGGGCGGTTAGCTCAGTTGGTTAGAGCGCCTGCTCGACACGCAGGAGGTCACAGGTTCGAGTCCCGTACCGCCCAGTCGAGAATTTTTACTATTGGGCTAATAGTGAGGATTTTTATTTGTTCTTCACTTAACTTTCTCTCAATCTACTTCATCTTTGTAGTCCAGCGTCCAGCCAGCGTCACTTTCATTCCTGATTTGAGTAGCAGGTGAGTGGCAAGTGAGTTGGTATTGATGAATTCCTGGCGGACGCTGAAAGTTATCAATTCGACAAGCCCCGATATCTGCTTTTTTCGCTGTTCCAGCGGTTGCTAACGTGCAATTTGAGCATATTATCGAACAGCGGACGAGCTCTTTGGTTGGTAAAAGTCCTCGATTCTCGATACCCGATTCTCGTAACTCGATGTGAGAAAAGGAGTAAAAAAAATTTTGAAAAAATGGGTTTTTACTCTTACCCCCCTGCGCATTTGGTTGAAAAATCGTATATTTTTCGGATGGTATAAATTTGTAAATGCTTATGTGGAAAGAGATAAAAAAAATGGTAAAAAATGGTAAAAAGCACGCAAAAACTGGCAAAAAAACTTAAAAAACAGCCGAAATAATGTAGGACTTTGGGTTTTGATGGATTTATATTCTCCTTCTCATTTGGTGCGGGGTTTAGCCGTCGCCGCCATGGCGACACCATTTTATTGACATTAGTGGTAGGGTGGGGCCTGCCCCGTTAGAGGCCTTCTCCCCACTCTAATGGGGTCATCAAAAATACAATTGCCTTTTCCCACTCTTGATGGTACTATTGTCCTAAATCTGGCTATAACAAAGGCTATCGGAAAACAGCAGAATGAAACAGGTTGTTATTGAAAACCCGATTCTAAACTCGCCTTTTGAGGAACCCCAGAAGCACTGGCGATTTACCGATGAGGGTATAACCAATGAGATTGTCGAAGCCCGCCGGGTAAGTTCATATTTTGTGCCCATTGCCAAACCAAGGAAGCGAGTCAAAGACAAACAGTTAGCCTTTGACACAGAATGGACACAAGACCGTGTCGAAGAAAACAAGTTTATTAACCAGGTTCGTGGCCGGGTAGCGTTATGGCGTGAAGGCGGCTATGTAGGTGTGACTAAAACAACGCGACGGCTGCTGGAGTACTGGACAAATCCACAACGCGACAACAAGCTGTTTTTCTGCCAGATCGAAGCGTTAGAAACTGCTATTTATATTACTGAGGCTGCACGAAAGTGTGGAGACACTTGGATCGAAAATGATATTCGAGACGCCAATGAGGGCGCAAACCCTTCCCTTTATCGAATCGCCTTCAAGATGGCGACTGGCAGCGGTAAGACAGTGGTGATGGGCATGTTCATCGCCTGGCAAGCACTGAATAAACTTGCTAACTCTCAGGATGGTCGATTCTCAGACACCTTCTTGTTAGTTACACCAGGTATTACAATCCGTGATCGACTACGAGTTCTATTGCCCAATGACCCCAATAATTATTATCGACAGCGGGATTTGCTGACCTCTGACATGATGGAGCAACTTGGAAGGACCAAGATTATCATTACCAATTTTCATGCTTTTCTGCTGCGAGAGAAAATTGCTGCTGGGAAACTAACCAAAGAAATTTTATTAAAAGAAAATGCCGGAACGTTCCAGGAGACACCTGACCAAATGGTACGTCGAGTTTGCCGTGAGTTAGGCAACAAGAAGAACATTGTTGTTATCAATGATGAAGCACACCATTGCTACCGCCACAAACCTGATGTGGAAGAAGTAAAACTCAAAGGTGATGACCGGAAAGAAGCCGAAAAACGAGAAAAAGCCGCCCATACATGGATTTCCGGTCTTGAGGCCGTAAAAAATAAAATTGGTATCAAGGCAATCTATGACCTTTCAGCTACACCGTTCTTTTTGCGCGGTTCAGGTTATGGCGAAGGAAAGCTTTTCCCGTGGGTAGTATCGGATTTCTCTCTCATTGATGCTATTGAATGTGGAATTGTCAAGGTGCCGCGAGTACCCGTTTCAGATGACTCAATGACGGGTGATCAACCTACGTATCGGAACCTTTGGCTGCGCATACGTGAGCACTTACCTAAAAAAGGCCGCAGAACCGATGCCATTAGTGGTCAGCCGAACCTGCCGGTAGAACTTGAGGGTGCTTTACGCAGTCTCTATAGCAATTATGAGAAGTATTATCATAGTTGGGAGGAGAGTATTGAAGCCCAGGCTAAAGGTATGACGCCACCGGTTTTTATTGTTGTGTGCAATAATACCAATGTTTCCAAGTTAGTATTTGATTATATTGCCGGGTGGGAGAAACCTTTAGCTGAAGATTCCACTGTAGTTGTACCGGGTCAACTTTCCATTTTCAGCAATGAGGAAAATGGCGGCTGGGCCGACCGTCCTAACACAGTTCTTATTGATAGCGAACAGTTGGAATCCGGCGAGGCAATGAGTAAAGAGTTTAAGAAGATCGCCAGTCGAGAAATAGAAGAGTTTAAGGCGGAATACCGTGCTCGCTTTCCTGGCCGTAGTACAGAAAAGCTTACCGATGAAGACCTGTTACGAGAGGTAATGAATACTGTCGGCAAAAAAGGCAAGCTCGGAGAAAACGTAAAATGCGTGGTGTCCGTTTCTATGCTCACAGAAGGTTGGGATGCAAACACGGTTAGCCATATTTTGGGTGTACGGGCATTCAGTACACAGCTTCTGTGTGAGCAGGTTGTTGGACGTGGCTTGCGTCGAAGAAATTATGTTGCCAATACGCATAATAAATTTGAACCTGAGTACGCAGAAGTTTACGGCGTTCCATTTTCGTTTATTCCCTGTTCCGGCTCAACTACGGAACCCCCACCCGGACCTATGCCCACACGAGTCCGCGCTTTAGAAGACCGAATAGATTGTGAAATCTCTTTCCCACGGGTTTCGGGCTATCGGTATGACCTGCCCAGCGATAAACTCACGGCGGCATTTACAGAGGATTCCCAATTAGTGCTCTCAACAGAAGATATTCCTTATAAAACCGAAAATGCTCCCATCGTAGGTGAAACCAGCATCCACACCTTAGAAGATCTCAAAAAACGTCGCTCGCAGGAAGTAGCTTTCCTCCTGGCGAAGCTAACGTTGGAAAAATATTTCCGTTATGACGGTGAAGAGAGAATCGGTCGGCCAGAGGAACACAAATTTGATTCTGAAGTACAGATGTGGCTTTTTCCGCAGGTTCTTGATATTACCAAACGCTGGTTAGCTAAATGTGTAACCTGCAAAGACAATACTTTCTCACAGATGCTGCTGTTGATTGGGTTTGCCCACGATGCTGCCGACAGAATATACAAAGCTATTGTCACATCTACAGAAGGTGAAAAAGCTCTCAAACCAATTTTTCAGCCTTACAACACTATTGGCTCTACACGGTATGTAGATTTTGACACAACACGTGCTGTCTATCCAACAGACGCAAAATGGTGCCATATCTCCCACGTAGTTGCTGACACTAATTCCTGGGAGCAAAAAATGGCCCAGGCCCTTGAGGAACTTGGTGAGGAAGGATTGCTCATCTCTTATGCCAAGAACCAGGGCCTTGGCTTCTCAATCCCCTATACCATCAGTGGTGAAGAACATAATTATAATCCCGACTTTATAGTCCGCCTTGATGATGGTCACGGCAGGGAAAATCCACTAAACCTCATAGTCGAAGTTACCGGCAAACGTGATAAGAAAAAGGCTGCAAAAGTTTCAACAGCCCGTGATTTTTGGGTGCCTGCCGTAAACAATCACGGTGGATTCGGCAGATGGAGTTTTATCGAGATTTCTGACCCCTGGGACGCCAAGAAAACTATCCGTGCTTCAATTAAAGAAAAGCAGGAGTAATACTGCACATGGCTAAAAGAAAAAGTAAGAAGTCAGTCAAAATAGATACCGTTAAGCACAAAGATAAACGCAAGAATATTCCGACCGAAGAATTGCGGGATTTTGTCCGGGAAGATGAGGTCAAACCAAAAGAGGTAAAGTACCCCGGCTTACTTTATGCTCGTGATCCCTCCTTGGATCCGCAATTAGTCTGGAAAGGCAAAGATGAACAGGATCAAGAAGAATTAACCGTACCCGCCGTGCCCGTATATATTCAGGAAAAGATTCACCCTCAGGCTATTATCGAAGATGTTCGTGCCCAGGCCAAGAAAGATAAACCTCAATCTCAACTTGAATTCTTTTCTGATTTTAATGGTATTCCTTTTGAGGACTTAATTGAATTTTATCAGCATGGTGCCAACTGGTCAAATCGCATGATACTTGGTGACTCATTGCTGGTTATGACCAGCCTTGCCGAAAAAGAGGGCCTTAAAGGTCAGGTGCAGATGGTTTATATCGACCCGCCTTACGGAATAAAATTTGGTTCCAACTGGCAGGTTTCCACCCGTAAACGGGATGTTAAAGACGGTAAAGCTCAAGATGCTACAAGGCAACCCGAACAAATCCGAGCATTCCGCGATACCTGGAAACTTGGCATCCATTCCTATCTGGTCTACTGGCGAGACCGCCTCGTTGCTGCAAGAGAACTGCTAACCGAAACCGGCAGTATCTTTGTCCAGATTGGTGATGAAAATGTGCATCTTGTTCGCTCTTTGATAGACGAAGTTTTTGGAAGCGATAACTTCATTTGTCAAATTGCCATCCAAAAAACGGGGGGGTTAGTCCAAGATTATCTGCCGAGAACTTACGATGTATTGCTCTGGTACGGGAAGGACAGAAAGATTACGAAATATCGGCAACTATTTCTGGAGCGTTCTGCTGATCCTAGAGACTATCAGTATATTCAACTAGTGACCGGAGATCGACGCAGCTTGACCCCCGAAGAAAGAAATGGGAACACAAACATCCCGAAAGGAGCAAGGCTTTATTCGACTACTTCTCTGGAATCTGCCAATCCCGTTGTGAAATACTTATATAGAGGGGAGACTTACCAGCAGCGATGGAAAACAAACTTAGCGGGACTCGATCGTCTCTCTGCTGCATCGAGGATTAGTTCTGAAGGTAAGACTCTACGATATATCCGCTTCTTCGATGATTTTCCTGTTCGAGAGCTTCAAGATGTGTGGGGCGATACAATGGGTGAAAGAGATATGATATACGTTGTCCAAACAAATACCAAGATACTCGAACGTTGTGTCCTTATGACTACAGACCCAGGAGACCTTGTTCTCGATCCTACATGCGGTAGTGGGACGACTGCATACGTGGCTGAGCAATGGGGAAGACGTTGGATAACGATTGATACCAGCCGTGTTGCGCTGGCACTTGCCAGGACACGTCTAATGACTGCTCGTTTCTCATATTATCTGCTCAGCGATTCACCTGAAGGTATTAAGAAGGAAGCAGAAATTACAGGGCAAACTCCGCCACCATACAAAACGAGTGGAGATGTTAAGAAGGGCTTTGTTTATAACAGAGCTCCGCATGTCATGCTCAAAATGATATCCAACAATGAGGAAATTGACACCATCGACACCAAGTGGCAGGAGAATCTTGAGCCAATACGCAAGCAGTTGAATAAATTACTGAAAGAATCATTCGAGGAATGGGAAATACCCCGTGAAAGTGAAAAAGACTGGCCTAAAGAAGCTAAAGACCTGCTCAAAGAATGGTGGCAACTGCGCCAGCGAAGACAAAAGGAGATCGATGAGAGTATATCCCGAAACGCTGATACTGAAATGCTCTATGACCAGCCGTATGAGGACAAAAAACGACTTCGTGTAACCGGCCCATTTACTATGGAGAGCCTATCGCCGCATAGAACAATAAGCATGGAAGAAAAGAAAGACTTAGCTGAATCTGGCAAAGAAGGCTGGACAATGAAGATGATAGGCGCAGGCCAATTCGGCAATATCATTTTAGAGAATCTCAAAAAGGCCGGTGTGCAGAACACCATCAAAAACGAACGGCTAAAATTCGATCGGCTGGAAGTTCATCCCGGCATCTGGATTCACGCTGAGGGTGAATACACCGAAAAGGATGGTAATACCCGACGTGTTGCAGTATGTATCGGCCCCGAGCATGGAACCGTAGGGCCTGAATTAGTTAAAGAAGCAGCCAAGGAAGCGGTGCAGGGCATTGGTTATGAATTGTTGATTGTTTGTGGTTTTGCATTTGATCCGCACGTCTCTGAGGAAGCCAAGCGGTATGGTGAGCTTACAGTACTTCCAACAAGAATCAACGCTGATTTGCAAATGGGCGATGAGTTCCTCAAGAAAACTGGCTCGGCCAATCTGTTTATGGTTTTCGGCGAGCCTGACTTAGATGTGAAGAAAACTAAAGACAGCAAGATACAAGTGGAAATCAAGGGCTTGGACATATACGACCCAACAACGGGAGAAATCCGCAACAACACAACTGACGATATAGCATGCTGGTTTATCGATACGAACTACAATGGCGAGAGTTTCTTCGTGCGACATGCCTATTTTACGGGAGCAGAAGAACCATACGATAAGCTAAAGCGGGCCTTGCGAGCCGAAATTAACGAGGTGACGTGGTCAATGCTGTATTCGACAAGGAGCCGTCCCTTCGACGCGCCCGAAACCGACAAAATCGCCGTCAAGGTAATCAACCACTACGGCGACGAAGTATTGAAGGTATACGATGTCAAGGCGGCTGGCCAATAAAATAGGGCCCCCAACAAAAATCCACAAAGAATTATTTAATTTTTCGTCCCTTACCCCAAAACCTTGCCAAATCTGTTTGTTAATCCGAAACTTATGGTCAGGGCGATTTTCATGCAGGCAACAACGCACACTTAACAGGCTTTACGATATTCACAAGGTAGAAATTTTATTGACGTGAAAGCTCTATTTTTTGTACCATAGACAATGTTTTTATATCCGATGGGTGCCCCAAAGGAAGCCCAAACGAATGCACTTAGAACATCTAAGCGAGTTAGACAAGAAGCAAAAGCCGGGACATAGCTGAGCCAAAGGCTAATTTTTCCCCTGGCAAAGGATGGTCTCATGCAATAGAGTTACTTAATGTCTCTGTTGCGTATCAATATTGAGGCACAATGACATGGGCGTTTGTCTGAGCCAAGACCTGGTCGACAGAATCGTCAACTTGAAAGACTATGCTAAACTTGCGGACAACTGGCTTAAGAAGAAACTATGGCCTGAGTAATCGGCTGCGCTGAGTGGATTCCCGCCCCCCAATCAGGTAGGGGCAAGCTTCGCGGGAATGATATAAAGGTTTGCAAAAGTTCAGGGCCTATGCTAATCAGCATAGGCCCCTTTTTACATACTGCAATCACAAAGAGGAGAAGATTAAGAACTTCAAAGGGTCGTTTTTCAGCCCGCATCGGCAAGGAAGCCCTATTTTGCACCTCAACGACACTTCCGGGGACAGTGACAATGACCAAGGTCCTCAAAAAACCGAAAAATATGCAAAATTTCGTTACTATTTGACAAATTTTTGTTGATGAAAACGCGGTAATCTGGTATATTCATGCTAAGTAAGCTTATGGATTTTGGGTTTCCACGCCCGTTTGATGGCCTTCTGGACAAACTTAAGGAGGATGGAAGTCGAATCTGAAAAGTCGTTGGCAGCCAAGGATTGCAGCCGGAGTCCACCTTTTTTAGCCAATAAGAAAGAAGCTTAGTGCTTTTGGCAGGCACAAAATAGGGTGAGAATGAAATTCTTTAACGCCTGTTGAAAGCAATAGATTGTTTGGCGTTGTGCCAAAGAAAAGAAAGAGGATTTTGGTGCGATTTGAAAGGAGCAAAATTATGTGCAGAAAACTGATTGTTCTGGTTTCTTTTGTTGTTTTGCTGTTGGGTCTTTGTGGCAAGGCGTCGGCGGAGCTTGTGGCGCGATATTCTTTTGACGACAGCACGGCCAGCGATAGCGCCTATTACATTGAGGATGCCGAAGGAACCTTCTACGGGGACGCAACGGTCGTTGATGACCCCTGCAGAGGCCTGGTGCTGGAGCTGGATGGCAGCGGCGATTACATAAGGGTAGAGAACAACGATGTGGCAGAGTTCAGCACGGAGTCATTCAGTTACTCCTTCTGGGCGAAGACGAGCTTCGCCGGCGACTGGTTCTACTTTTGGAAGGGTGTAGACTACTCCGGCACAGATACCGACTCAGATGAAGATGACCTTCACGGGGTTAACTGCTACCATGATGATAGCGAGTGGACACGGTTTAGCCTGTACAATTATTCTGAGCCCGGCGGGGAGTTGAAATCGCGTACTGAGGTTCCGGAGACAAATTGCGTCGACGGCACGTGGGTCCACATTGCGTGTGTGCGTGACGTGAGCAAGCCCGGGGAGGAACTTCGATTCTATGTCAATGGCGTGCTGGAGCCAACGCCGTCCACCGAGTATCCAAACCCCAACGAGGACGAATGTGGGGATATTTCCAACCCCGGCCACCTGTATATTGGTTGCAGCGACCGCGGCTACCCTCCCGATATAAATTCAAATCCGGCTGCATTCTTCTTCGGAAGGATGGATGACTTCCGCGCCTACGACCACGCACTTTCCGAGCAGGAGCTATACTGGCTGGCGAATGATATGACGGACCCGAACCTTGCCTCCAATCCCAGTCCGCAGGACGGCGGCCACGATGTATGCCCGGGTGTATCGCTTAGCTGGACGGGAGGAGACAACGTGGTTGACCACAATGTGTACTTCGGCACCAGCCTAAGTGACGTGAATTCAAGTGCCACTGCGTACATCGCACACCACCCTTCCACCAGCTTTTCGCCGACTCTCGACTACGATACGACTTACTATTGGCGGATAGATGAGGTCAATCCGGGTCACTCGGACAGTCCGTGGGGAGGGAGTATATGGAAATTTACGACTAACGATGGGAACGCCTTTGACCCCTACCCTGCCGATGGGCAGACCCAAGTACCCTTAAATCCCACTCTCACCTGGACGTCGGGATGCCTTGCTGTCTCACACGATTTGTACTTCGGCACCGATTACAATGAGGTCGACGCTGCCGAACTCAACAGCGAGCCGAACGTTTACTATGAAGACCGTGGCGCTGTGAGCAGCTATGACGCCTGCACCCCTGAATACTCGACTTATTACTACTGGCGGGTGGATGAGGTCAATAACGCTCATCCCGATGTCCGCTGGAGAGGCGAGGTACTGACGTTCAAAACCACAGGTGCCATTTTTGACCCCAATCTTCGCATCTGGTACAAGCTGGATGAGACTCAAGGTGAAGTCGCTGCTGATTCTTCCGGCCGCGAGTATGAAGGAGATGTACAAGGCGATGGCGTCTGGGATGCGAACGGCTACATCAACGGCTGCTTCAGCCTTGACGATAACGGAAGTATAGTAGTCCCAATGGGCGTACTCGGTGAAATCGGTAACGAGATAACTATTTCAGTCTGGCTGAATACCGGGACAGATGAAGACCATGGGAACGTGGTCTGCTCGGCGGGAGCTGATTGGGAGCCCAACTACATGAGGGCCGCGGTTCCGGATGACGACAGTGATGTGTACTGGCGTGCAGGCAACGAGACCAATGATGTAATGGCATGGGACGGCGGCAGCCCCAAGGCCTGGAAAGGCTCCTGGAACCACTTTGCCTTCGTCAAGGATGAAAACGCAGGTAAGATGCAGATATACCTAAATGGGCTGCTGGTAGCAGAGCAAACGGGCGCTTCTCCCGGTACATTAGCGGGCGTGCGGGACAGGAGGTTCAAAATTGGTGCGGAGACTGATGAGGGCGGCGACTACATAGGCAAGATAGATGACTATAGACTTTATGACCGTGCTCTGACGGCGGACGAGATAGCGTCGATATTCAGGCTTGGCGACCTTGTATCAGCCTGGGGTCCGAGCCCGTTCAATGGCGCCGACGAGGTGCCCTATGATGTGGAGCTTATATGGAGGCCGGGAGATTTTGCGGCAGACCCGAACGCACACGAAGTATACTTCGGCACCAGTTGGGACGATGTTAACGATGCCAACAATTTGCTGCCTGTCGGTACCAGCGTCTACAAAGGTGCACAAAACCTCGATTCTAACAACTATGACCCGCCCGGGCTTCTTGATTTAGAACAGACTTACTACTGGCGTATCGACGAGGTCAACGACGCCAATAACGACAGATGGAAAGGCAAGGTCTGGAAATTTACGGTAGCTGACTACATCACCATCGACGATTTTGATGACGACACGGCGCTGGACCCACCAACTAATGACTGGGATAAGAAAGCAACAAGCGCGCAGATTACGCTTCGGACCACGCCACCGGTTATCGGCAAACACTCGATGAGGTATACTTATTACAACGGGTTTGACTTTGACGATGGCTATTATTCTGAGATCGAAAGCATAAGCCTTGAACCCAATGACTGGACAGGCTTTGAGCTAAAGCTGTTGTCGCTCTGGTTCTACGGCGACCCAGACAACGATGCCACAATCACCGAGCAGATGTATGTGTTTCTGAAGGACAACGATGGCAATGATTTCCAGGTCAAGTACGGCGACGCCGCCTGGGAAGATATGACTGACGTACAGATTGAAGATTGGCAGGAGTGGCTCATTCCCCTTAGTCGCTTTTCCACCAACGAC
>Ga0114922_10001888_pt1 | contig 19830 bp, 5 predicted proteins | sample AartaG_FD_100975 | JGI IMG/M metagenome (GOLD analysis project Ga0114922, IMG submission 100975) | Deep subsurface microbial communities from Aarhus Bay to uncover new lineages of life (NeLLi) - Aarhus_00045 metaG | ecosystem: Environmental > Aquatic > Marine > Oceanic > Sediment | place: Aarhus...
ATTATCAAGTGATGCGAATGGTGCATAAGTGGCTCAATCGGCGCAGTCAGCGTAACCAATGGAGTTGGGAAGGGTTTATAGAATACTTAAAGCACTATCCTTTGCCGGTGCCACACATCGTGCATAAATTCTATTGATCATTGACGTTGCTGGGAAACATGCTGAAGAGCCGGATGTGGGAAATCCACAAGTCCGGTTCTGTGAGGGGCGTTGAAGCTCTTTCATATGGCAGAATATTGTGACACTCCTCAATCGAAAGATAGGAGCAACAGGGAATACAAAGTATGCCTATGTGAAAGAACCATATTACGTCTACTCGACCATGGATTTGTCGAAGAATTCTGACATTTTCCGGCTTATAATTTTAATGCAATTCTTGTTGTACATTGTACGATCCATCTTTAAGTGTAACTCCTGTCGAGGAATATTATGGCTTCCCAAAATAAAAAAGCGTGGCGGCTTTTAAGACCGCCACGCTTGAAAAACTAATAAACTTTGAAAAGATTAAAGTTTATTTGCATGTACGTTATCCGTATTTATCCAGCTCCAATTACCGCCTGCATCTAAATTTTGGATACGGATTTCCAGATTCTGGCCAATCGCAGCACTTCCGCCACTGACACTAACTGACAATGTCTTTGTGACATAACTTGAGCTTAGGCTGTATGTCTGACTGCCTAATGATGTGCCGCCACCAACCAGCTCTAGAAGTAACTGACCTGTATCGTTGGCATTACGGGCATCCACAAGTAACTCATAGTTGCCTGCAGAAATCACATGACTGGTCACTTGCGAAATGTAGCTATCCTGATCGCACAGATACGTGCTTTGTGTACCATCTGTTGGAGTACCACCGGTATCAGTAATACCTGATTCGCCACTACAGCTTGACATACTCCAATCTGGAACACTGCCAAAACAGGAAAGTTCACCACTAACAGATGGATTTTCAAAGCTGAAATTACCCACTGTTATTGGTCCACCACCGGCTGGATCAGTCGTTGCTGACTGCGAAGTTGACCATGAACCGGTGTTCTGATTTGGAGAGGTATCTCTCATTTGTACACGATAGGTATACTGAGTATCCGCATCCAAACCTGAGTCAGTATAGCTCGCACTGGATTGCCAGGTAGAGTCAGTTCCGCCGGGATTGCCGGATGTCTCGTCAAAGTAGTACTCGACACCACTTGTGTCAGAACCTGTTGTTGCGATCATACTGATGGCAGATGAACTATCGGCACTTGGCACTGAAGCCCATGTCGCAGGATTCGGCGTAGGCGGATCGGTGTCGGGCACCGGCTCGCCGCTTGCAGAAACCAGGACTTCGTCGATATAGACATCATCGGCACCGCCTGAGGCATCACAACGGAAACGCAACTGCGTTGTATTGTTTAACGTGTAGCCGGTGATGGTTACCGAGTCAGGGTAAAAGGTGCCATTGACGAACTCATCGCCTTCGTTCCACTCTTCGACGGTGTCGAAGCTGGAGCCACCGTTGGTAGATATCTGGAGCCAGAAGTCCTCAGCCGAGTTATCCATGCTGATGCAGATGTACCAAAAATCGACCTTGACCTCGGCATAGCCGGCCAATGCCAGGTTGCCGGTGGTTGCTAACGAGCTGGTAGTGTTGTCTTCAAGGTCTAAGGCATTGCTGCCCTGATGGGCGTATGTTCCGCCGGTGTACAGTTTACAATCGAGACCTCCATCGATCCAGTTGCCGAAGCCGCCCTCGAAGTCATCATAGATAATCTGCGTCCAGCCACTGGCAGGATTCGTCGTTGCATTTGCAGGACTCGATGCAGTACCGGTATTCGGTACACTGTCACGCATCTGTACCGTATAGGTATACTGCGTATCCGGATCAAGGCCTGAGTCAGTGTAACTTGGAGAGGTCTGCCAGCCTGAATCGGTAGCTCCGGGACCGCCGGTGGTCTCGTTGAAGTAGTACTCGACCGGGCCGCTTGGGTCCGAACCTGTTGTCGCCGTCATGCTGATAGCAGAAGAGCTATCGGCACTTGGAGCTGAAGCAAATGTGGCAGGATTCGGAGTCGGCGGGTCAGTATCAGGTATAGCATCGGTCGTCGCACATTGTGTGCTCGAGTAGGCCGTTGCGTTCTGGTTGACGCTCTTGTCACGGGCCTGGACCCTGTAGCAATACTGAGTCGAATCATTCAAACCACTATCTGTGTAGTTTACGCTATCCTGCCAGCCTGAATCGGTACCTCCCGGGTTGCCGGAAGTCTCGTCAAAGTTGTACTCGACACCTGATGGATCTGTAGCGGTGGAAGCCGTCATGGAAATATTGTCGGTTCCACCGGCAGCAGGAGCACTGTTCCATGTCATCGGATCAGGCGTCGGCGGTGTCGTGTCAGGTGTAGCCTGTGTCGTCGCACAATCAGTGGTTGACCAGGCTGTAGCATTCTGGTTGACGCTTAAGTCACGAGCCCTGACCTGATAGCAGTATTGTGTAGAACCAGTTAAGCCGCTGTCAGTATAACTCGCTGAAGCCTGCCAGCCTGAGTCAGAACCTCCCGAATTGCCGCTGGTCTCATCGAAGAAGTATTCGACACCGGATGGATCTGAAGCTGTAGAAGCAGTCATGCTGATTTGAGTATCACTATCAGCACTCGGTACAGAAGCCCAGGTCATCGGATCAGGTGTCGGCGGTGTAATATCAGGTGGGGCCTGAGTTGTTGCATTGGCTGGTGCTGATGCTGTACCTACGTTTGGTGTAGGTGTTACAGAATCACGCATCTGGACGGTGTAAGTGTACTGAGTAATTGGGCTAAGGCCCGTATCAGTATAACTTGCACTCGTCTGCCAGCCTGAATCAGAACCACCTGGATTTCCGCTGGTCTCATCGAAGTAATATTCTACCGGGCCGGTTGCATCCGTACCAGTTGTGGCCGTCATGCTGATATTATCAGTACCGCCCGCTGCAGGAACAGAGGCCCATGTAGCAGGATTCGGTGTTGGAGGATCAGTATCCGGAGTTGGATCAGTTGTAACATTTGCCGGTGCAGATGCCGTACCTACGTTTGGTGTAGGTGCAGAGTCACGCATCTGGACAGTATATGTATACTGAGTATCTCCGGTAAGGCCTGTATCAGTATAGCTTGCAGAAGTCTGCCATCCTGAATCCGTGCCACCTGGATTGCCGCTGGTCTCATCAAAGAAGTATTCCACCGGACCTGTTGCATCAGTACCGGTAGTAGCCGTCATGCTGATAGCCGTATCGCTGTCGGCACTTGGCGCCGAAGCAAATGTAGCCGGATTCGGTGTCGGCGGATCAGTGTCAGGAGTCGGATCGGTTGTTGCGTTGGCTGGAGCTGATGCAGTACCTGTATTGAGCAAGCTATCACGCATTTGCACTGTGTAGGTATACTGAGTTTCGGCTGTAAGGCCGGTATCAGTATAACTTGTACTCGTTTGCCAGCCTGAATCAGAACCGCCGGGATTGCCGGAAGTCTCGTCAAAGAAGTATTCCACCGGCCCGGTTGCATCAGAACCTGTTGTGGCCGTCATGCTGATTGCCGTATCGCTGTCGGCACTTGGCACAGAGGCAAATGTAGCCGGGTTCGGCGTAGGGGGATCGGTATCCGGTGCGCCGGCGGAGATGTTGAACTGAACTTCAGCCAGACCATACATAGTGCCACCGAAATTACTGTTAACGGTCAGTATCACATACCGAGCACACACACCACCAAAGTCGGGACCGTCAAAGCCCGGGTAGCTACTTCCGGGTGCCTGTTGGAAGGTGAATGTGCCTAACTCGGTCCAATTGGTGTCGTCTTCTGAATAGTCTATAGTCACGCTGTTTAAACCACGGTCGGTGTAACCAGTTTCGTTGGAGTTCCACACATGCAAAAGCCCTAAAGAATAGATATAACCCAAATCGTAACGGATCCAGTGGCCGCTACCACGGGCCGGATTGGGATTGGCGGCGACGTCATGAGAGATCCAGCCGTTATCCCAGGTGGTATCGTGATTACCACTGCTCAAGCCGGAGCCATCAATCGTTTTCGTACCGGTTGCCGTTTCATCATTACTACTTTGTGTTACCGAAACATCTGTGGCTTGGCCGGCACCGACATAGTCGGTATAAATACCGCCGGGACAAGCCGATGCGGCTTGCGTTGTAGCAGACTCTGAGGTACTCCAATCGCCGGTGTTCTGGTTGGCGCTCTGGTCTCTCATCCGCACACGATATGTGTACTGCGTGCTTTCTGAAAGGCCTGTATCAGTGTAGCTTGCAGAAGACTGCCAGCCGCTGTCGGAGCCGCCGGGATTGCCGGAAGTCTCATCGAACTCGTACTGAATACCAGAGGGATCTGAACCGGTCGTCGCTGTCATGCTGATAGCAGATGAGCTGTCGGCACTCGGCACAGAAGCCCATGTAGCAGGATTCGGCGTCGGTGGTGTCGTATCAGATGCGGCCTGCGTTGTTGCATTTGCAGGACTCGATGCTGTACCTGTATTATTTAAGCTGTCACGCATCTGGACGGTATAGGTATACTGAGTGCTGGCGGTTAAGCCGGTATCAGTATAACTTGTGCCGGTCTGCCAACCACTGTCGGAGCCGCCGGGATTACCGGAAGTCTCATCAAAGAAGTATTCGACCGGGCCGGAAGCATCGGAACCTGTTGTAGCCGTCATGCTGATGGCCGTGTCACTGTCAGCAGAGGGAGCGGATGCAAAAGTTGCAGGATTCGGTGTAGGTGGATCGGTATCAGGTCCTGCAGCATCTTCAAAGACAATATAGGCAACCTGCTCACCGGTATGGCTACGCTCCGTGTCACCCACAACATCTTCATCAATTACAAGATTGATGCTTGTAGCTGAGACAGGATTTGCACCATACAGGAGCGCCCAGCCACCGTTATTGCCGTCCATCGCAGAAAGTGATGCAATCGCAACAGATGCATCGCTTAATCCGCTGATAGAATAGGTGTAAGGCGGTGAATTAGTTACACCGGCAACACCATCAGCACCAAGGGCCGCAACATAGTTGGTTCCTGCCATCGAGCCGCTGCCGGACTCTATAACGATGTAACCGACCGTCTCATTATTACGTGTGGTATCTGTATCCTCGGCGACACTCTTACCTGTACTGAGGGTAGAGGCACTTGGGGGATTGGCCCTGTTACTGCCGTCGTAGCACCAGAAGGTCGAGAATCCTGCATCATTGTAAGTCATCACCTGGCCTAATACCACAGGTGAAGTATATGTATTGCTGTAGGTCTGAGGCTGGCCGACCCAGGAGTTGTTCTCATCGGTGACGGTAGAGTTATATTTAACGGCTTCCATCTTCACGCCGTCTGTTGCTACCGTATAAACGCCTTCCTCAACGACCATGTAGTGTACGTCAAGACCACTGGGGGCTGCGCCACCAGCTGCGTCAACGCGGACATCGAAGCTGCTGCCTGAGGCGTTCTGGATACGAACAACAGCAGGATCGGAGGTGTTATCGTAATTAGCAACAGCAACCACGACCGGAGATGTGTAGCTTTCGCTGAGCGTTACATTGGTCCAGCTGCTTCCTACACCACTTGCAACACCGAAGTCTAATTTAAATAATGGTGGTGCATTGGTTGTTGCACACTGGTTTGTTGATGCTGCAGTAGCGTTCTGGTTTACGCTTTTATCACGAGCCGTAACTTCATAACAATACTGAGTTGAGGCAGCTAAACCAGTGTCGGTATAGCTTGCGCTATCCTGCCAGCCGGAATCGGTACCGCCGCCAGTAGTTTCATCAAAGAGGTACTCGACACCTGAGGGGTCAGATGCTGTTGAAGCCGTCATGCTGATTGCACTTGAGCTGTCGGCACTTGGCACCGAAGACCAGGTCATCGGATCAGGCGTCGGTGGAGTAGTATCAGGTGTGTCTGTTGTAGCACACTGATTGGTCGAGGGGGCAGTTTCATTTTGATTGACACTCTGGTCACGAGCTGTTACCTCGTAACAATACTGCGTGGCAGCATTAAGGCCGGTATCTGTATAGCTTGCAGACCCCTGCCAGCCTGAATCAGTCCCGCCGGTGCCGCCGGTTGTCTCATCGAAGTAGTATTCTACACCAGACGGATCTGTCGCAGTTGTAGCTGTCATGGCAATTGATGTTTCACCCGTCGCAGCAGGTACAGATGCCCATGTTGCAGGATCAGGTGATGGTGGTGTCGTATCAACCGCAGCACTTTTGGTAATTTCAAAGGTGCGTGTCGCTGTCGCGTCATAGTCCAGCCAAATCACCATAGTCTCTGTTCCATCGGTATCGTAAATGATACCCTGACGGAAGTCGGGACCTGGGCTTTGCGGAACTGAATTGATAGTAATCTCAGCGGATTCATTGCCGCCCCAGTTCTTAATCACGAAGCAGGGATTGTGAATCGGGTTGCTGCCGGAGCCATTGAGGTTAAATGACAAGGGATCGCTACTGAGAGTGAGGTTATATTCCCGTTGTTTCTGGTTATAACCCTGGCTGGAGCCGCCTGAAACTGAACCCAGGCTTGGATAATCACGCCATGCTCTATACACTGGAATTACATCAGCTATATTCTGGGTGGTGGTACTTCCCTGATTGGAAAAGCCATATAATATAGAATCTGTATCTCCACCGGCAGTAAGAGCAAAGGAGTTCACGCGTCCATCACCATCAAATGCATACCGGCCGTCTGACTTAATTCGGCTGACGGGCCAGTGGTTCCAAGGACCGGCGAAGGCATCAGCCGTATGCGGAGATTGCTCATCAGCACCCCATGGACCAGCCAATCCACCGTAGAAACCGCCGGAAAAGACCTTCCAATTTGATTTGAAATTCACCATTTGGATTTCGTCTTCACCGCTCGGCACTCCATTGGGTGGTGTCCATGTCAGATCCTGAGTTGAGCCGCTTAAATTGGCAATAGATAAGGCCTGGGCGTTTACTACATCCAGAGCCGTTAAACCAGGTGGCGTAGCGGGCTGTAGATCTGAAGAGACCATTATACTACCATCTTGCCAGAATTTGGCTTGTCTTATACAAGTACCATCAGGATAGACCGTATGATATTCATCCACAAAGTCGGAACTCGTACACAACTCGAAGAACAAGTCAGCCGTAGTATAACGCCAATGTACGACGACACGAGCATCTGTGTTTTCAAGAACACGGACATGTGAGAAGCGTCTTTCCTTATCTGACATATGTTCGCATAATCCTTGATAACCAGGATTCCCGCCCGGTACATCGCCACAATATACTTCTACACTTTGATCGATCATCCATAAGTTGTTTTCCGTGACCATATTCAGACCATGAGTTGTGCCGCGCCACCAGATATAATTTGTTGGTAGTTCATCGAAATTAACGATGACGTCACTGTAGTCATCTTCGCGCCACATGTTGTCCCACAGATCATGATAGGTCAAACGTCCATAGTTTGCACCAAAGTTTGCTGCAGTTCCCGGTTGTCCCGGCAATGTTCTCAGTTGAATATCGGGATTGCTTTTAATCGATCCGCCGGGATTGAAGTTGTTATATGAAGTCGTAATATCACCGGAGTTCAATTTAGAATTGTAAATCTTGACCTCATCGATCAATCCTTCGAAACCAAAAATGGATGCATAGTTTCCTTCTACTTCACGAACCGGATCGGATGGGAGCTGAGTCGTGTTATTTAGACCAATCAACAAAGCTGAACCGGGTTTGGTCGGAGTGCCGGAAGCCGATGTACTGGCAACCTGTGAAGCATCGACATAGATCTGCATCGAGCCGCTGCCGTAAGCACCGACAAGGTGCACCCAGGTATTTAATGGAAGTGAGCTGGATGCCGTTGCCTGTGTACCATTAACGCGGAAAATAGGCCGACCATATTCATTGACACCCAAGTAGTATCCACTACCACCAACATTGGTCGAATGATGCACAATCGGTGCCCGTTCATAAGGATAGGCACCCAAGCACACCCAGGTGTCGATAGTAAAACTGTTGCCAAGCGTTGGAGCTTGTGCAGAGGAGATGGAAACTTCAGAGAAGTATCCATCGAAACCTAATGCGGTACCTGAAACACCTTCTTTCCACAAGCTCTTATGGCCGTTAATTGTACCACTGGGAGCCGCGGAATCACCTTGTGCTTCATCTAAGTCCCAGTATGCTACTGGTGAGCCAACGACAGGGCCTAATACCGGATTACCGGTGATAGGTCCGGGAGGGCCTGAAGAACCTGGTCCGGTGGTTACTACATTGGTTATACCACTTGCTGTTAAGTTGAATGTTTGCTCCGTTTGGTTAAGTGGATCAACCCAATCATCATACTTGCCCGTTCCGGGTTTGTGTACACGAAGCACAGAGCCATCGCTGTAGATGGTATATATTTCATGAACAACCCCTGTCGGGTCCAAAGTGCTGAAATCAGGGAAATAGCGCCAGTGAATAGTCGCCTGAGATGGTGAGCTGTCAATAATACGAGCATAAGCATATTTGTTGATTGAGTCAAAGTTGCCACCCGCCGGACCATCTCCATTAATGGTGGCCAGATGATCGACTAATTCCTGGCCCGTACCATAATCCCAGATGGGACGGAAGCTGTACTCACGGGAGAAAATCAATTGCCCAAGAGTATCAAGATTAACGATAACATCGGCATAATTTCCTGAAATTGAATCGTTAAACGATGTTCTCGTATAATACGAAGACATTGCAGCACCAACTGCGCCGGTTGTTGCACACTGGTTAGCTGAAGCAGCCGTTGCATTCTGATTGATGCTCTTATCGCGAGCTGTAACTTCGTAGCAATACTGTGTCTCAGGACTTAAGCCTGAGTCAGTATAGGTTGCGCTGTCTTGCCAGACACTGTCGCTTCCTCCGGGATTGGCGCTGGTCTCGTCAAAGAAGTATTCAACACCTGAGGGATCTGTAGCTGTTGTAGCTGTCATGTCAATCGAACCTGCGCCGATTGCAGCAGGAACGCTCGCCCAGGTCATCGGATCAGGCGTAGGCGGTGTCGTATCGGGTGTGTCGGTGGTAGCGCACTGATTGCTTGAAGCTGCGGTTTCATTTTGATTGGCGCTCTTGTCACGGGCCGCGACTTCATAGCAATACTGCGTGGAGGCATTAAGGCCGGTGTCGGTATAGCTTGTGCTATCCTGCCAGCCGGAATCAGTTCCGCCGGGACCACCGGTTGTCTCATCGAAGTAGTACTCGACGCCTGAGGAGTCTGTAGCCGTTGTAGCTGTCATGTTGATGGCCGAATCTCCGGCAGCACTTGGAGCCGAAGCCCATGTCATCGGATCAGGTGTCGGTGGAGTCGTATCAGGTGGTGCAGAACCACCGATTTGGATGTTCGTGGATGCTTTGGCGGTATAATCACACCAGACAACCAGATTGTCACCTTCAAATCCCATACGGGTATCTCCGGTATACTCCGATCCATTTATGTTCAGTATCGGCAGAGGACCCGCGCCCCAGTTATCAATAACAAAGGCAGGTCTGACAATAGGATTCGATGCTGAACCCGGTAATGTGCAGGTGAAATCTGTTCCAGTCGTTTTGGTAACTTTATATGCACGTTCCGTGAGTTCATAAGCACCACCGGTGAATCCGCCGCTGGTAATATTCATCACCGGGGCATTCTGCCAGGAATTAGCCAGGTCAGCCATTTCCTGTCCGGTGATACTCTGATCGGCCCAGCCCTGTAGATAGACATTGGACACATAACTTTCAGCAGGGGGCGATTGAGATACTTTTTCGTATTGTTCCCAGTTGATCAAGTGCCATAAGGGTACATAACAACCCCAGGTACAGGGCCTGCTCCAGGCGATGAACGTATCACAATTTCCAAAATCAGGTCCCCATGTCGTATCGCACTCATACGGCTGGTTTAAAAGATCTGCTGAAGCGCCGTTATTAATTCCTATGACAAATGGATTATTTGTTGTATTCAACATATCAATTACAACACCCACAGCATTGTCAAAATTGGGTGCGAACGCATTTATACCACCACCGGCGTCCGAAAGATACCAACCCGGATTAAGCGGTTCATAAGGATATACCTGGCTTGAACCATCCAGATTCACCATCATCAACGTATTAGTGGGACTGCAAGTTGTTTCAGGTTCTTGGCCTTCCGGAACCTGGAATGCAGCTTCAAAAAACTCATAATTATAATCCGGAGGCATCCTTTCTCCACCAAATGCGACTGCGTTGGCAGCCCAACCGGTATAACATTTTGCATAACGGACGTGGGTACCATCAGGGTAGACATAGTAAACTTCTTCTGCCCAGTCGCCATAACCATAACCTGTTGCTTCCGGAGGAACTGGGGCATGCGAACCCCAGGGAGTACCACTCCACTTGGTGCTGTGGGCAATTCTGCGCCCATACGTATCGTTATTTTCCAGGAAAATCAAAGCCCCGATGAACATGACTTTGATACGTGCCGCATTCTGGCTGGGGACCCATACACGGTTGTATATTTTTTCTGCAGAATCACCAATCGTTTCCCAGGAAATGGTTTCATCCGCTCCCTGGCGTTCAGGATCATAGGTTTCCAGATAACCAAAATCTAGCGGGATATCATTAGCCTGAACCATGTGATGTCCCATACCATCAATAAACAATTTAGCATCACTTAAAAGATCAAAAGTGATTTCAGCATAACCCCATGTATTAGCGGGTATTTGGCCAAGATCGGTATAAGGCGCAGTCGCAGCAAACGGTGCTGCGAAAACAGTCGCTGAGACCGAACTCAGTAATAATAAAAACATTAATTGACAAAACTTGTTTTTCATTGTTTCTCTCCTGATAAATTAAATGTGTCTTATTTACATTCAGAAAAAATTTGTTCTATACTGTCGATAATCACCTCCTTTAAAATGTGTATAGATTGTTAACATTCCCTTTAAGTTAAGCTCCGATTATTCACACACACCTTTTACGCTATCCTGTGATGGCTATATATAAACAGCCATCACAGGATAGCGCAGCGGCCGTAAAAGGCCGCTGCGCCTTAAAACCTTTTTCGATATCAGGACAAATCCCTAATATCAATCCATTACTCTCTTAAGCTACTCGCTTAATCGTTACAGCAGCTAACCAGGTTGTCGTTCGAGTCGTACGGCAGGGTATGGTCAACATCATCCACGCAAACCTGGAAGGTCGGCTTCTTCAGGCATCCGGTACTGACAAGTACCGCCACGCCGTTGCCGTCGGTCGTGTCCATGACCTGCTCATTGAAGCTGCCTGTAAATGTGCCGTAAACGTCGGCACCAACAACCGGATCGCCGCAGTCATCATAAATCGTAACCGTGGCTACGCCGTTATCGTTTGGTCCGCCGCAAGATTGTTCACTGCAGACCATCACCTCGACATGGCAATCGGTTGGTGTACAGCCTGCGAGCGTTGTTGCACAGGCATCCGGGCTTGACCAGGCCGTTGCATTCTGATTGGGGCTCTTATCATGGGCCTGGACACGATAGCAATACTGTGTTGAGGCACTTAGGCCGGTATCAGTATAACTTGTGCTGTCCTGCCAGCCGCTGTCATTACCACCATCGGTGGCATCGAAGTAATATTCCACACCACTGTCATCTGTCGCAGTTGTGGCAGTCATGCTGATGGCACTGGAACTGTCGGCACTGGGAGCTGAAGCCCACGTCATCGGATCAGGTGAAGGCGGTGTAGTATCAGGCGGGCCGGTCTCGGAATGGATATACATCTGGTCGATGTAAATCGTATCCATGTTTTGATTTCCTTCAGTACTGTCGGTATCCACTACACGGATATAAACCGTTCCGCTAAGCGATGGCGGCAAACCATAGCTCTGGACCGTGTCATCATCACTGGTCTTGCTGACCGTCAGCATATCCGTGTAGATTGAATCATCCGTCGAATACGCAAAGACAAAGTTATCTGAATCGCTGCTCACTGTTTTATGGGCTTCAACATAGTACGTTACCGTCGTACCACCGGTGACATTGATTGTCCACTTATGTTCGAGAGAACTAAAGCCCTTTCTGGGGTTGCCCTGACGGACTTCCGTAATGGACTCGTAAACATTGTCGCTGGTCTGTGTATCTGTATAGCTGCCGCTAACCGTACCCTGAACCGCGATATCGCTGTTAGCATAATCAGGTTCCTGTGCATCGGTGGTTGCACATTCATTGGTCGATGGAGCTGTCTGGTTCTGGTTAACGCTCTTATCACGGGCGGTTACTTCATAACAATACTGCGTAGCAGCGCTCAAGCCGGTGTCGGTATAGCTAGCGGAATCCTGCCAGCCGGAATCGGTACCGCCGCCAGTAGTTTCATCAAAGAGGTACTCGACACCTGAGGGGTCAGATGCTGTTGTAGCCGTCATACTGATAGCACTGGAGCTGTCGGCACTCGGCACCGAAGCCCATGTCATCGGATCAGGCGTCGGCGGTGTCGTGTCAGGTGCATCGGTAGTAGCGCATGCATCCGGACTTGACCAGGCCGTTGCGTTCTGATTGGAGCTCTTATCACGAGCCTGTACACGATAGCAATACTGTGTCGAGGCATTTAGACCGGTGTCGGTATAGCTTGCGGGGTCCTGCCAGCCTGAGTCGCTGCCGCCGGGATTGGCACTTGTCTCCATGAAGTAGTATTCAACGCCGCTGGGATCGGTCGCCGTAGTAGCCGTCATGCTGATTGAGTCGGCATCATCGGCTGTCGGTACAGAAGCCCATGTCATCGGATCAGGTGTTGGTGGATCTGTATCGGGCGGAGCTGTGCCTGCATAAACCTTAATTGTAGCAGGGGATGTTTCCTGCTGCTGGGCCCATACAATTAAGACATCCCGCCAGGTCCGACCATCTCTTATATCGATGGAAGGATAAAAGCCATATTTGAAGTTGTCATCTTCAGGCAGAGGAATTCCATTGATTTCCATGGTCGGTGTATCTGTTCCCCAATTATTGATAAGCATGGCAAGATTATGCATGGGATTGGTTGCACTGGCATCCAAATTGAATGTAACCGCAGTAGTATCGGTGACATCTGCATAGTCAACCAGGTAGGCTATCTGAGGCATATTATAGCCATACACGACGGCCGGAGTTGCACTGGTTTCCGTCAGAGTCGGAGGTGTTAACCAGGAACGGCCAACATCTGTGACATGAGCAGCGTTTCCGGCATCGGTGGTATGATTAACGTATCCGGACAGATGAATTCTGGTTACAGAAGTTCCCTCTTGCTTAAACCAGGCATTGCTGGTTCCCTCAATTTGCATGTGTGCAAGAGCGCCGCCAATATATCCTTCGCCCAGGATATCATCTGTAGGCCATTCACAAAATATGTGGTGAGGTGGTTGTGGTGCTGATTCATTCGGATAGCATGAAACCCAGTTTTCACCGGTCGGATCACCAGTCATCTCTCTTCCAATGGTGAAGGGACGAAGCTGAGATTTGGTATTAATAATCGCCATGGGGGCATTTTCAAACGGAGTAAAAGCCATACGCAGTTCTTCCCATTCATGCCCTGTGACAGGATACGGATCGTAACCAAAGACCTGATAGGTACCGTCCAACTGTACCAACGTTAATGCATCGACATAGACATCATCAACCATATACCTTTCACCTTCCATGCTAACATTACTAAAGAGAAATTCCATAGTTTCAAAATAGAAGGTGTCGATCCGGTCATCAGTATAGGGCACAGCCTGAGCTGCAATAGGAGACCATACCTTTACCTCGCGGGTAAAAGTACCATCGGGATAAATCGTAAACCATTCATCAACATGATCACCGAGACCGTAAGAAACAACCTGACCATATTGAGTGTGCGCCAGTAGACCAGAAGGACTTAATGGAGCTGCACGAAAATGCACAACAATTCGAGCATCATTCTCGCTTTCAATCCAGATACGTGTCCAGGTGGAAGCACCATCCATGGTTGTTTCAAAACCCCCTTCTTCTGATGTATCATAGTCGGATGTTTCAACCATTCCGTTATATTGAGCGATCAGTTTATTGTCTGTTTGATGTGGCACCATCATGCAATTAAAACCTGGCGCATTAAACGCCATGTGCGCATTCAACTGATCAAAGCGAACAAACACCTCTGATGCCTCGTAGGGTAAAGGTCTCGAATACTCACTGGTATTACCCTGTGCGTTGAATGAGCTGGTACTTTCGGCAGTATCAAAATAGGCCACTACATAGGCATTAATATCGACAAGGTTAAGTGTCATACTCGGATCGGTTCCATAAACAGGACAATCTACATTGCCGCCACCCCAATGAGAAAAGACACTTCCGCCAGACGGTTGAGCAGTTAATGTAACCTGTGCAGAATAATCGTATATACCACCAGGTGGATCCAAAGTGACACTGCCGCTGCCCGGCCCATCGATAATTACATCCAAAGCAACTTTATTTTGCGGGACCGAACGGGAAAAGGATGCGGTTATAGATTTATCACCATCCATAGTAATGGTAGTTGGATTTGTAGAGCCGCCCAAATCACCGCCCCACGCGTCAAAAGTACTTAACATGGAAGGTGCCGCAGTCACCGTTACCACAGTATCAGGATCATACACACCACCGGGCGGATCCAGGCGTATTATCCCCAATGCTGCAGGATCCGCTGTTGTTTGGTTCGCCATTTCCGTCTTCAGGCTGTATAGGGCTGGAGGGGCTTGCTCTGAGGTCGCACATTCATTCGTTGACCAGCCGGTGAGGTTTTGGTTTGGGCTCTTATCACGCGCCTGAACTTCGTAGCAATACTGTGTTAATTCATTTAAACCTGTGTCAGTATAGCTTGGGCTATCCTGCCAGCCGCTGTCGTCGCCTCCGGGATTTGAGCTGGTCTCCATGAAGTAGTACTCAACCCCGCTCGGGTCTGTTGCAGTTGTAGCAGTCATGCTGATATCCAGGTAGTTTGCATTTGGTAAACTGAACCAGGTCATCGGATTCGGCGTCGGCGGATCGTTGTCCGAGCTAGTGTCAAGGTTGAACTGAACTTCAGCCAGACCATACATATCACCACCGAAATTACTGTTAGCGGTCAGTATCACATACCGAGCACACACACCACCAAAGTCGGGACCGTCAAAGCCCGGGTAGCTACTTCCGGGTGCCTGTTGGAAGGTGAATGTGCCTAACTCGGTCCAATTGGTGTCATCTTCAGAATAGTCAATGGTCACGCTGTTGAGACCACGGGTCGTGTAACCGGTTTCGTTAGAGTTCCAGACATGTAAGAGACCCAACGCATACACGTGTCCCAGATCGTAACGGATCCATTGGCCGGTACCACGGGCCGGATTGGGATTGGCGGCGGTGTCAATAGAGAGCCAGCCGTTAGACCAAACAGTATCGTGATTACCACCACTTAGACCGGAGCCATCAATCGTTTTTACACCGTTTGCCGGATCATCTTCACTACATTGTGTTACCGTAACATCGGTATCATGACCGGCACCGACATAGTCGGTATAAACGCCGCCGGAACAATCAGCCGAGGCTGATAATACAATCAGCCCGGCCATAACAAATAACATTAATGGTAATAATTTTTTCTTCATTCTGTTTCCTTCCTCTTGATACTATATAACTCTTTTACATTCACGGGCCATTACTTGAGTAAGCCCTCTCGGACCAGGCTCATCGAAGCCGGTCCACCCTACACAACATAAATATTGACTCTATTTTCTGGTATTGACCTCCTTTCTAACACAGACAGATTGTTAACATTCCCTTTAAGCTCCGATTTATCCACACACGTAACAATGGAACCCCCACCCAGAGTTTTCCACCTAAGAGTTTTCCCGCAATACATTTAAGGCTTCATCTGTAATAGAAGAAAATCCTTGTAAATTCCGCGCATTTCGTGTATACTTAATATTCAGGCCGAGGTGCCAAACGGGCCTCTGCTCGATTCAGGTGAGCCAGAGGAAATCGTCAAAGCTGCTCTCTGACTCACTTTTTTATGTAATCCCGAGAAACACCGCAATCGGGCAAATTAGAGTCTCATTTCATATTCGCACTCCAATATATTTCTTCAATTTCCCTCGGCGATAAGGGTTGTGTGTAAATTGCCAACTCATCTATCATAATGACAGTGCCGCTAATAAATCCCACTTCTAAATCATAATACTCTGTACCAAGATAGATTTTATCCCATGATCCAAGATAAGCTGAACCATGGTAATGTTCGCCAACCTTGTTGCCATTGATATATACACGAGTATTGTGCCTATCAAAAGTGATTGCGATATGGTACCATCTCGCCGGTTTTAACATCATAATTTCACACTCGTGATTACTCAACTCGCCGCTATCTTCATCAAAGGTAACATATTCAAAAAATAACTTATCGTTAATATCAGCATGTATTGATGAGGATTGAACATTATGATGTGACTCGTCCATCGTCGAGAAGATATTAAACTCATTATCTTCTTTATCATCAGGTTGTTCGTACCAAATCCACATCATCAAAGTACCGGCCTTTTGAGGTAGACCTTGAAATGGCCCGTCAAAAATGGCGAAGCTGTCCGATTGCCCCACTTTTAGTGCACAGTTTGTTGAGCCTTTACCCAGATCAAGACCAACCGATACTATTTCGGCTCTGCCTCCTAGTTCAAAAGTGTCACTTAAAATTTCTTCTTTCTCATTAAACCGGTAGTATATAGCAGGATCATTTTTTCGAACTGCTAATTCATTCGGCAATGGCATTGTCTTCACAAATCCCGTCTGCACAAAATGAATATCTTGAATCTTAGAACTACCTGCTATAACACGCCTGGCCTGGCCGGCTTCTACAATTTGCTCAACCTTATTTAAGAGATTGCCAACCATATCGTCAATCTTACCTGCCAGTAATGAGATCTTACCTTTAAACACATGAATGTCGCTGGAGCCATCTTCTTTGACATGAAGGCCAAACTCGGTACCAATGTCAACTATCGAAGCTGTCGGTGTGTCGATCTTAAAACCTCGCGCTTGAATTGGAACATCGGCGCTGAGCTTGCCTAACTTCAAAAAGGCTCGATTGCTTTTTTCCAGATTAATCTCGGTCGGTGCTTCAAGGATAATCCTTGCACCTTCATCGAAAGTAATCTCCACGTACCCCTCCTCCAATTTCATTAATCCCGGCCCAAGCAGACCATCCAATTCCGTAGGCAAACCGGGATCAGCCCATTTGATGTCTAACCCATCGGTAAGTTTTGCCACCGAAGCAGGCGGTACGGGCATCAGCAACGCATACAGGTAAAATGCAAGTACCATCCCCACAGCAGCCATAGCACCGATTGTCGAATACTTCTTAACCTTTGCTGCAACTGTGCGAGCCCGATGTGCCCTTTGCCTGCGGCGCAACTCGCGCCGGCGAATTTTGCACCGAGCCTCTTCCTCTAATCGTCTCTCCTGTTCATCGATAGCTTTTTCTTCCCTGAGAAAGGCCCGAATCTTAGCCTCACACTCCTCCTCTGTTAGTACCCTCTCGACCGGTTCAGCAGTTTCTTCAACCTCAATAGCCTTACCGTTCTTTTCCTGCTCTACCAATTCCTCCAAATAGGCGATGCCATCCATTTCCGAAGGTAGTTGCTCCAGTTGTGGTGGTATGTCTAAACTTTGGTTGATTGAAATAGAAGAAATGTGTTTTAAGCCAATTTGAACAGACAAACAGTCCAGATAAATTTTTCGAGCTTTCGGATTACTTACAATGAGTTCATTGAGTCGCTTTTTCTTTTCTGGTGTTATTGTTTTATCCAAAGATAAAATGACCAATTCACTCATCTCAGCAGCTATATTTTCTTCTTTGGTCACAATATTCCCTCCTCAAGAAGCGTTCTACGTACACAGCGCATAAGGATAAATTGAATTCGTGAAATGGATTTGTAGATTGTTTTTATTTTTTTGCCAAAACTTTGGGCAATAGCTTTTACAGGTTCATTTTGATAATATCGTAACATAATTAAGTGGTTGTCCTTTTTGGAGAGCTTTTTAATGCAGTCTTGTAATATACTGACCCGATGCTCAAGATCTTCCATGTATCTTACCGATTCAGCTTCAATAATCTCTATTGCTTCGTCAGTAAGATACAAATATGATGATTTCTGCTTCTTACGATAGTTCATAATGAGATTCCGCGCGATAGAAATACCCCATGCAACAAAATTCGTCCCCTCCTCATACTCGTTAAACTTCTCCCACATTATGATGGTTGTCTCTTGCATCAAATCATCCGCATCATCACTTTTAGGTACCAAACTAAGAATATAGCCATATATTCGATACTGACCTGATGTGATGAGTTTCAAAAACTGCTTAACAACAGGATTGCTGTTTGGAAATTGGTTTGGTTGTGATTGTTGCTTTACCATTCAAATCCCTTAGATAAAGTTGTTTTCATACTGGATATTTCCATATATGGACAATTTTCTCCCAAAATTTTAAAATTATGTTTAAATCCATAAATTCTCCAGATAAACCATCTCCAGCAATGTGTCCTAAGAGCATAAAATCCATATTATAATAAATTGGGCGGATTTTTCATGATTCAGATAAATAACTCAAAAAACAATTGATTGAGTACCTTTGCTTGTATTGATATCTTCTTTTAATCCGGATGTTAAATCGCAAATAATATATCATTATAACCAATCACCAACCGGCAGTTGCTCCACCGCATGGCGCAGGATAGGATCAACATTTGTATACACCTTATTAGTGAGGCGTGAAGAGGAGTGCTCTAAAAGTTTCTGTGTGACTGCGGTGGATATGCCATTTTGTGCAAGCAAAGACCCAAAGGTCTTCCGCAAATCATGAAATTTCAAACCAACTAATCCAGCCTCCTTACATATTTTCCTCCATCGCCTGTAGCCGAAGTTATCGTTAAACAATTTTTCTTGCCCTGGATCTAACTCGCAAACATATCTTGAAAGCTCAGTCATTACAGCAGTTGATACTGGACGTGAGCCCATGCATTTTCTGGTTTTTCTGCTTGAGGTGGTTATAGAGTTATTTTCAAAATCGATATCGCTGATACTTAGCGATTCTATATCACTTAGCCTAAGACCTGTACCCAAGGCTAATAAGATTCTTATCTTCATTGTTGGATAAGACTCAGATACTGACATCAACATTTTAATCTGAGCATCGTTTAGCGATTTAACCGGCCTTTCATCTTCTTTCAATTCCCTGATTTTTATGGTTCCATTTAAGTATCGTTTTTCCCTGCACCAATTGACAAATGTTCTCAGATTCCTGATGTCTTTATTAAGCGTTGTCCTTTTAATTTCAGTACCTCTTTGGAGAATGAATTTATCTATGCTATTTTGTGCAATCTGTTTTGAATTGCATTTTCCTATTAATCGTTCAAAGTGCCGGAGTGTAAGAGCTGTTTCATAAAGTGTCGCCTCTGTGACTCCCTGAACCTTTTTGGTTTCTCGATATTCTTCAACCATCTGATTCCAAGCTATGGACACGATCCCAGTAAATACGTCAGAGTTAAGTTGGTAGTACTTTAACTGGCAATAATGCTCGGCCAATTTTTTGGACGGCAGAGCTTTTGCTTTGCGCTTACCGCTCTCGTACCAACCGATCCACCATCCTTTGATACCCGTTCTTTTGTAAACCCATGCCTTTTTCATAGTACCCATTCTATCGTAATTATGGGGGGCTGAATCAAGATAAAAAGATGGCTGGAATTGACTCAAAGTAGTGCCAAAATGGTGACAAGAGACAAGACATTTTAATAAAGAATAACACAGCCATCCCATAAGTTCGTAAACTCAGCGTTAGAACCCAGTTTATTGTAGCAAAAAACACCTTTTCGCCAAGCATTTACACAACCCCAGTTTGCAATTTTTATTGGCTGTCATCAATTCG